>Ga0302274_10002060_pt1 | contig 18734 bp, 15 predicted proteins | sample III_Bog_N2_1_FD_198755 | JGI IMG/M metagenome (GOLD analysis project Ga0302274, IMG submission 198755) | Peat permafrost microbial communities from Stordalen Mire near Abisko, Sweden - III_Bog_N2_1 | ecosystem: Environmental > Terrestrial > Soil > Wetlands > Peat | place: Sweden: Abisko...
GCGATCAGGTGCTTATAAGTGCGGTAAAGCAGTACTAGCGATCTGCATCGAAACCCCATAGCGGCTGCCATTCTACTGTTGAGATTAATGGCAGTTCTTGAATCGGTTCCAAAGCTGCCGAGGTTATTGTCATGATTAAGGTCGCATTTTATACCCCTAGCATACCGGACTATCTTGCAGACTCCGTGCTGCATGGTTTACGCGAGTTGCTGGGAGCGAATGTCGTTGATTTCCCCAAGGCGGATAGGCTTTACAAGAATTGTCCTGAATCCATAAAGAAGCACATCCGAGGTGGCGGATTCAGTCTCTACGGGCTGCTCGATGATATCGATGTCGACCGGCATTATATGCACTCGAGAATCCTCAATCATGAGTTCGACCTTGTCGTTTTTGGCAATATCTACAACGACTTTGGTTCATTCGTCGAACTAGCTCCGATGCTCGACCCGAATAAGGTCGCGATTCTTGATGGGGCGGATACTGAGTCGATGTATCCTTATTCCGGAAACTGGTGGAGGCATCCAGCATATTGGTTTCTGCCGCGCGCGAACCGGTTTCCATATTTCAAGCGGGAGCTAACCCCTCGCACCACGCATTACCGCTCCTACCTGCTTGTTCCAGAGAAACTTTGCCGCATGATGACGCTGCCGGGGAATATACGGCCCATCGCATTTTCAATTCCTGCAGAAAAAATTGTGAAGGAGACTCCGGCGAAGCAGAAGCTCTTCGCAACCCACGTGGTAGATGCCGAGGTGGCAAAGCATCTGGCGGGTACGAGTACGATAGGACTATTTGCGTCCGAAGCGGAATACTACCGCGACCTACAGGCATCGCGTTTTGCCATCACGACAAAGCGCGCGGGCTGGGACTGCCTTCGCCACTATGAGATCGCTGCGAATGCGTGCGTCCCTTGCTTTCGGCAATTAGACAAGAAAACAGCAAGATGCGCACCGCATGGACTCACACAAGATAATTGCATTATCTACAATAACCATGAGGACCTGATGCGGCAGATTCACTCCATCGATGAGGCGCGGTACGAAAGGCTACAGTACTCGACACTTGCATGGGTCAGAGCAAATACAACCGTTGTGCGCGCCAGGGAGCTTTTGAATGCGCTCCATCTATAATTGCATCTGCAAAGCTCGTAAATCTATGCCGATGAGTGAATTAAATCTTTCAAATGTCCCTGCGTTATCGATAATAACTCGAGAAAGTAGATTCAGATGAGGTCCAGCCGAGCAGTACTATTTCGCCAACTCACACTCTGTCGTTCTATGTGCGTAGCTCTTTCCATCGCCGCTCATAAACTCTTCGACGCGCACTGTGGATCTTCATATGCGCAATCTGGGGAAGACCGGCTATTGCTCTCCCATATGCACGATTGTCCATCCAACTACTATGTTGACGTAGGTTGTAATCACCCAATCAAGCATTCCAATACATATCTTCTGTATCAAATGGGATGGAGCGGTCTATGTCTGGATGCGAATGAATCTCTTGTTAGGCAATTTCGTCGTGTTCGGCCCAAAGACCGCGTGGATTGTGTCTGTGTGGGAGAGAAGGCGGGCGAGATTACCTTTTCCATCTCTAAAGATCCAGCACTGTCGCACGTTGTCGGGAATGAACTTGTCAACCCACGGGCCAGTGATGAGGATCGCCGCGTTATAATCGCGGTGAAGACGCTGTCGCAGATATTCGATGAGCATCATGTCCCCACCCAGTTTGGTCTGCTCTCAATTGATTTGGAAGGATATGATTTTATCGCTCTCAAATCCTTTGATATTCACCGCTGGCGTCCGTATCTGGTCGTCATCGAAATTCACGGCCTGGACTTGGAAAGATGCGCCGAGAATGAGATCGTTGCCTATTTGATGAACGCTGGCTACAAGCTTGTGGGCTTCGACGCGAACAATGCGATATTTAGGAATCTGGCTGCCGCCGCCAATGACTGCAAGAATAGCGAACGTACCGCACAGACACTGAAGTTCTGGCAATGAGGTTGGTTTGAGATAAGCCGTTCTTTGGATGCGGGATTGAGAGAGAGGGCAGCGTGTTCAGAGTTACTTTCGAGATAGATGTCCTAATCCGAATGTTAGGACGACAGCCGGAATCGGGATTCACATACAGATTCTGTTGAAGAGGTCTTGTGGAGAAGTTTCTGAAAAGGCTGTTTCCGCACCTTATCAAGATCGCATCCAACGGTCATTCCGGGATATATATTGGAAAAGCCTATTCATGAAAAAGTGCAGGATGTGGATTCAACCATTCTGCCTGCCGAGAAGTTGCCCTCAACGGCCGCCGGTCGTGTTGTGCGGGGTTTTGGTTCAAACGCGTTGAGCCAGGCGATCTCTGTCGCCAGCTCGATTCTTCTTGTACCTCTGTATTTACATGCCTGGGGCGCACCACTCTACGGCCGATGGCTTGTCCTTACATCGCTGGCAACTTATCTGATTCTATTTGATCTGGGCGGTCAGAGCTTCTTTGGCAATTTGCTGGCATCCGAGTATGCCCGTGGCGACTCCGATGAATTTCGCGAGCGATTTTCTGAAGGCGTGTCCCTGTTTTCTTTTATCGCTGTAATTGCCTTGGTTGTTCTTGGGGCTCTTGCCTGCACACCAGACCTGAATATCTTCCATCAACATATAGCGCTTGCTACGGAAGACAGATTGGTTTTGCTTTTTGTCGGCATCACATTTCTGATCGGTGTTCCGGGAGGGATCCTCGCTTCCGCCTATCGTGCGACCGGGCTCTTTGTACGCGGCGCGATGATCGGGAACATCGCGCGGGCAATCACCCTGATTCTTTACATCGTTCTTTTGGTCGTCCATGTTCGTCCATGGCTATATGCGGCTGCCGGACTTGTATCCAGCATCCTGCTGGCCGCTTTCATGGTCTACGACGCAAGCAGATGCATTCCCGCCATTCGTGGGAGTCGATTTGGCTGGGCATCCGCCAGAAAGGGATTTGTCCATTTACCCGGCTCATTATACTTCTGGCTGATTGCAATCTCCAATGCCCTGAACCAGCAGGGGGTTCTTCTCGTACTGGCACTTACCGGGTCGAGTACAGAAGTCGCGTTGTTCGCAACCCACCGTACAATCTGTGGCCTGATCGGGTATATTGGCAGTTTTGTGTGGGCGCCTCTGATGCCGGAATTGAACTATCTGTTTACGAGGCGTCAGCAGCATCTTTTGGCTCACGCGTCTCACCTTGCACTGAAGGTTGTGACCCTGGCAGCTTCCAGTTCAGGCGTCGGACTCTGGCTGATATTGCCAACTATCTATCCGAGATGGACAGGCAAGAGCCTTAGCTTTGATCCAATTCTGCTCGCAATCCTCCTCACGCAGGCTGCTCTGGCGGCAGGATGGATGACTTCGGGCTGGGCGTTGCTGGCCTCTAATCAGCACCGTCGTCTTTCCTGCTGGGCGCTGGTCAATGGCGTGCTCACCATCGCACTGAGCGCTCTTCTAGCTCCGCGCTGGGGGGCTCCCGGAGTAGCATTTGCAAGCCTTACGGGAGATATCCTATGCGGTCTTGCGGTGTATCCTTTCTTGGCTTCCAGAGTGCTCGGAATCTCCAGTAGCTCGCTTTACAAAACAATTCTCCTCCCCATGCTTGCTCTTGCTCCCTTGTGGGGAGTTGCCATACTCCGTAAATCCTCGCAGCCAATCGGCATGCGAGATACCTGCATCTTGACAGCCGCCTGTATCGCGTTGATTACTCCGGCAGTTGTATTAGCTTTTCATAAGAAAGATGACACGGAGTGGATATTCAGCAAACTGCGCTCCGTTGTCCGTTAGAGTGACAGCGGAAATGTGGTAGAAGCGCTTGGTGCTTTAGCAGCGAAGCGCTGGCAGCAGACATCCTTACGGTGATCGCAGCAAGTGCGTACACAACGGACGCTTGCGACACGCACTCCATGCCCGCCGGGGAGCAGGCAAGTGTTTATGACGACGACAATCGCACCCGAATATATTGCGGTGGAAGGCGCCGCGGAACCGACCAAGCTGGGCTGTATCCTTTGTTTGATGGATTACTATCTTCCCGGTTACAAAGCGGGTGGTCCGATTCGCGCCATGGCAAATCTAATCGCCGCTTTGGGCGATGATTTTGTTTTTCGCATGATGACCTGCGACAGGGATTTGGGCGATTCCTGCCCTTATCCCGACATCGACAACAAGAGTTGGATACGAGTGGGCAAGGCCATGGTTCTCTATGTGAGATCTGATATCCGTGGTCTGTATACTGTCTTGAAGCAACTCTTCATGCTGGAAAGCGATACGGTTCTCTATATCAATAGTTTCTTTTCACGGCGATACTCCATGCTGCCCGTTCTTCTATGTCGATTTGGGATGTGTCGTCCGCGATGCATAGTACTGTCGCCCCGCGGGGAGTTCTCGCGAGGCGCTCTGGGCATCCATCCACTGCGAAAGAGGCTGTTTCTCATCGCTTCTAGTAGCCTGAGTCTGTATCGGAATGTTATCTGGGGCGCATCGAGCAGTTTCGAAGCGAAGGATATCCGTCGACAGTTCGACAGAAAGAGCCAGGATCGCTGCGAGATTGTGCTTGCATCCGACCTTCCAGATCCCTCACTGCCAGACCTCTCGCGCATTCGCGCCAAAAAGCCTGGCGAACTGCGAGTCGTATTGGTTGGGCGCGTATCCCGAATGAAGAATGTGGACACGGCAATCAAACTTCTCGTAGGCATTAGGGGTGATATTGTTTTCGATATAATCGGACCGATAGAAGACGTAGATTACTGGCACGAGTGCCAGAGTCTGATCGCAAACCTGCCGGACAACATTACTGTCAACGTCCCAGGCCAAGTGAAACACGAGGACATCGCCAGAGTATTTGCTGCGCACGATCTTATGTTGCTCCCAACTTATGGTGAGAACTTCGGGCATGTTATCTATGAGGCGCTGGCGATGGGATGCCCGGTGCTAATCAGTGACCGGACACCGTGGCGCAATCTGGAGTCTGCAGGCGTTGGGTGGGATATTCCTTTGAGTGAACCGGAGCGGTTCAGGGCGGTTCTTCAGCAATGCGTAGATAGCGACGAGGAGTGGATCTCCGAGCATTCCAAGCGCGCAAAGCAATTCGCCTACATGTATTCATCTGTACCGACTCTCGTCAAAGACAACTACGATTTATTCCACCTTGCGATGCACAGGACACAGCGATGAACTCTTTGGCTCAAAGCACACTTCTGATTACCGGCGGCACAGGCACGTTCGGCAATGCTGTCGTCGAAATGGCCAGCAAGGTTGGCTTTGCCGAGATCCGGATTTTCAGTCGGGACGAGAAGAAGCAGAATGACATGCGGGAGCGGCTAAAGAACTCCGCGGTGAAGTTCTACATCGGGGATGTCCGCGATTACGATAGTGTTCATCAGGCGATGCGCGGGGTTGATTTCGTATTCCACGCTGCGGCGCTGAAGCAGGTTCCATCGTGCGAGTTCTTCCCCATTGAAGCTGTACAGACGAACACACTGGGCGCCGAGAATGTGATGAAGGCAGCACTTGCTTTTGAGGTTAGCAAGGTGGTCGTGCTAAGCACGGACAAAGCAGTATATCCCGTGAACGCGATGGGAATGTCGAAGGGGCTGATGGAGAAGTGCATGGTGGCCAAGGCAAGGATGTTCCAGGATAGCTCCACTGTCTTCTGTGGGACGCGGTATGGAAACGTGATGGCCTCGCGCGGATCGGTGATACCACTGTTTCTGAATCAGATACTTGCCGGTGAGCCACTGACCGTGACCGATCCGAACATGACCCGCTTTATGATGACCATCGAGGGAGCGGTGAACTTGGTGCTATATGCCTTTAATCACAGTGTGCCGGGAGATATTTTCGTTCAAAAGGCTCCATCTGCGACCATCGGCACTCTGGCCAAGGCCCTATTGAAGCTCATGAATGCGCAGAATGAGATTCGGATCATCGGTACGAGGCACGGGGAGAAGCTCTATGAAACACTCCTGAACCGCGAAGAGATGGCGCAAGCTGAGGACATTGGCGATTACTATCGCGTGCCGGCGGACCTACGCAATCTAAACTACTCCAGCTTTTTCAGTAGCGGAAAAGCTGAGGTTTCAGAAGCTGTCGATTACAATTCACACAATGCGAAATTGCTGGACGTGGATGGGATGATCGATTTATTGCTAAAGCTCGAGTGTGTACGCGATGCCATAAATGGCAAGGTGGTGGTTGTTTGAAGAGAATTCTCATCACTGGCGGCCGTGGGTTCCTAGGCAGTAATCTGGCGGTTCATTTGGCGGAACGCAAGGATTGCGAGATCAGTATTTTTGATCAAGAGGATTCGCCCGAGGACTTGAGGAAATGGGCGCTTGAAGCCGATGTCATCTTCCATCTGGCAGGCATCAACCGGCCGCAAGATCCGATCGATTTCGAGAAAGGGAATGTAGGGCTGAGCGAGCAGTTGTGCCGGATTCTGCGGGAAGGAGGATGTACTCCGAGGATCGTCTTCAGTTCATCAATCCAGGCCGAACTGGATAATCCCTACGGAACGAGCAAGGCTAAGGCAGAGAAGACCCTGCTGCAGTTTGCCTCAGACACCGGTGCCTGTGTCAATATATATCGCCTAAAAAATCTGTTCGGAAAGTGGTGTCGTCCAAACTATAATTCTGTCACAGCGACATTCTGCTACAATATTGCTAACGATTTACCAATTGCTATCTCCGATGAGACACACGTGGTGGAGTTGAGTTATGTCGACGACGTGGTAGCAGTCTTTCTTGCGGAGATAGATAGTGGATCAACCATCGGTGATGAGCTCGCGGAGATATTGTCGTACAAGATACAGCTCGGCGACCTGGCTGGTAGAATCCAAGCGTTTCATGAGATGCGGAGTACGTTGACGCTGCCGGACTTTGCGGATCGGTTTAATAGAGCGCTATATGCAACCTATTTATCCTACGTCCCTCAGATTGCGCTGCAACACACTCTTGAGATCAGATATGACACCCGGGGCAGTCTCGCGGAATTCATCAAGCAGAAGAGCTTCGGACAGATTTTTATTTCCAGGACAAATCCTGGCGTGACGCGGGGGAACCATTATCATCACACAAAGGCAGAGAAGTTCTTTGTAGTAGAAGGTGACGGCTTGATACGCATGAGAGCTGTTGAAGGTGGCCCTGTTGAAGAATATCATGTAAATGGCAACTCATATCAGGTGATAGACATTCCACCAGGATTCACACATTCGATCACCAACGTGGGGGCGCGAGAAATGGTAACTCTCTTTTGGTCGAGCGAAATATTCGATCCAAATCGCCCGGATACCTACTATCTAGCTGTCGACTCTTAGACACAGCAAATCTATTTCTCTGGAGAACTTATGAAAGTTGCTACGATTGTTGGCACTCGGCCAGAGATCATCCGGTTGTCGCGGGTGATTGCAGCATTGGACCGCTATACGGATCACGTGCTGATTCACACTGGTCAGAACTATGACTATGAGCTGAATCAGATATTCTTTAATGATCTCGAGATACGCGATCCAGATTACTTTCTTAAAGCGGCCGGGAAGAATGCATCAGATACAATTGGGCAGGTGATTTCGAAATCGAGCGATATACTCGCTGAGGTGCAGCCGGACGCAGTGCTGATTCTGGGAGATACAAACAGCTGCATGGCGGCCCTGGCGGCAAAAAGATTGAAAATCCCGGTCTTCCACATGGAATCCGGAAACCGTTGCTTCGACGAGCGGGTTCCCGAGGAAATCAATCGCAAGATAGTCGACCACATTAGTGACATTAACCTGCCTTACAGTGACATATCCCGCGAATATCTTCTGCGTGAGGGCTTGCCGCCGGATCGAGTCATCAAGACTGGTAGTCCCATGTACGAGGTGCTGACGCACTATCGCCCGAAGATTGACCGCTCCGATGCTTTGGATAGGCTTGGTCTGACCGAGGATGGCTACTTCGTGGTGAGTTGCCATCGCGAAGAGAATATTGACTCTCCGAGGCAGTTTCAGAGCTTGGTGAATGTATTGGAGGGTGTAGCATCGAAATATCAACTGCCTGTGATTGTATCCGTGCATCCACGCACGCGGAAGAAAATTGAAGACGAGGGAGTGAGTTTTTCTGAGAATGTCCACCTAGTGAAGGCTATGGGCTTGTCCGACTACGTCCACTTGATGATGAAGGCTCGGGCAACACTTTCGGATAGCGGAACGATTACAGAAGAATCTTCGATCCTAAACTTTCGGGCCCTAAATATCCGGGAAGCTCATGAGCGCCCAGAGGGTATGGAAGAAGGAGCGGTGATGATGACCGGCCTGGATTCTAGGTGTGTACTGGATGCTCTAAACATTCTGGAAACACAGACCACGGGAGAACAGCGAGCGCTGAGAATCGTGCCTGATTACAATGTTCCTAATGTATCTGAAAAGATTGTGCGGATTATTCTTAGCTATGTGGGTTATGTAAACCGGGTCGTGTGGCATAAGTCATGAATACTCCACGCACCTCAACCAGCCAATTCTGCCAATTCAATTAGCCAAAACTATGCGGATACTTCTGTTAGTCGTGTATTACCCTCCTAGTACTACATCTGCCGCTCAGATGATGCGTGATCTGGCTCTTGAATACGTTCGGCAAGGCCATCAAGTGATTGTAGCCACGACCAGCGATACCGTTGCAGGCAGGGCGAGTATCACTGAAGAAGATGGTGTGACAGTAGTGCGGGTGAAGACTGGCAATATAAAGAATGCCAACAAGGCATTCCGAATGTGGCGAGAGGGCCGTCTGTCTGCGACTATGTGGCGAAGTGCACATAGGTTCTTTCAAGACAATACCTGTGATCTGATTATTTTCTACTCACCAACGATATTTTTTGGGGACTTAGTGCGCCGCTTGAAAGCCAACTGGGGTTGCCCATCCTATCTGATATTGCGGGACATCTTTCCTAAATGGGCCGTCGACGCAGGTCTTATTGGTAAAGGCATAGTCTACCATTATCTAAAGCGAAAGGAACTAGTGCTGTATTCAGCAGCAGATATTATTGGTGTAGAAGCATTCGGAAACCTGTCTTATTTCAGTGAAGATCACGCCGGTAGCCGTTACCGTGTCGAGGTTCTTTACAACTGGCTAAATGCGCAAGAGCAGCCGGCAAGCAACTCTGGTTGGCGGCAGCAATTAGGACTAAATGACAAAGTAATCTACTTCTATGGCGGCAATATCGGCGTTGTTCAGGATCTGGATAATATTATACGACTGGCTTCTGGAATGCGCGGGTGTAAAGAAGCATTCTTTTTATTAGTAGGCAGTGGAAGCGAAGTGCAGCGACTTAACGCAGAAATTGAGAAACGCAGACTGAGCAATATTAGAATACTACCGCCGCTATCTCAGATGGAATACCTGCAGTGTCTAACTGAGTGTGACGTGGGGCTGGTGAGTCTCGACCGTCGCCTCAAACTGCACAACTTCCCAGGAAAATTACTAGGTTATGTGCTTTGCGGAAAGCCGGTACTTGCCAGCCTGAATCCGGGCAACGAACTGATTGAGTTCTTGCGTAATGCGGATGCCGGAATTGCCTGTATAAATGGTGAAGACGATAAGCTCCTTACGGCTGCTTCTATATTGGCGACTCAGCCTGAGACGCGACAGCGCATGGGAACGAACGCTCACGCGCTTGCCGAATCAGCGTTCTCAGTTCGAGTAACTGCAAAACAGATAACTACTCACTTTATAGCCTAGAGAATGTAACTTAAATGCAACATGTATTTAGCCTTCATCCCGCAGGCAGAGATTTATGGCAAGAGCAATTATTCAAGTAATAGCGTTGGAGAAGGGCGGCATTCTGCCAAAGCGTACCTTTGATATATCATTCTCGATTCTGCTTATTCTCCTGCTGTCGCCCCTGTTCTTTCTCCTCGCGCTGATCATCAAGATGACTTCGAAGGGTCCCGCTCTTTATTGGTCGAGTCGTGTGGGAAAGGCCAACAAGTTGTTTCTCATGCCGAAGTTTCGTAGCATGCAGACCGATGCTCCACAGGTTGCCACCCATCTGATGCCGGAGCCTTCTGGCTATTTGACTCCTATTGGCAGCTTCCTGCGTCGGACAAGCCTAGACGAATTGCCTCAATTATTCAGTATCCTAGTAGGCCACCTGAGTTTTGTCGGGCCGAGGCCGGCACTGTTTAATCAGGATGATCTGGTCGCACTCCGGACCGAGCGGGGTATTCACATGCTGGTGCCCGGACTGACTGGATGGGCGCAGATTAACGGACGGGATGAATTGCCGATACCGGTCAAGGTTCAGTTCGACTATGAATATCTACAGCGACGGTCTTTCAAATTCGATCTCTATATCATTTGCGTGACAATAATCAAGGTTGTACGCGGCGACGGCATCCAGCATTGAAAGACAGATCTGCTGTCGAGCCAGTGTTGTAATTCATTGATCTAGAGAGAGCCTGCGAAAGTAGGCTTGATTTGTTAAAAGTCAACCTTGCTTTCCGGTAACCAGGTGAGCTGGATGCGGGGTGTGGTCATGGATGTCGCAATGACTTCCGAGCCCGATCCGCAAGCTGGCTATATGGGTCACGCTGTGCTTCACGACTCTCCTCGCGCTCGTGCTGACGCCTTCGATCGGGGGCAACTATGGGGGCAACAAAGGCGACATTATTTATGTAACAACGCTGTTATCAGTTAGATGCAGATAGTGTTCGGTAGACGGTAACGCTACCAACCCTTCAATAACTTACTGTGTAATCTGGAGTGGCCGAGCATGTGGATCAACACCGTGCATCGGCTACTTCAGAACTTCGACGGCTGCTGCGCTTATACCGAATCCTTGCAAGATAGTGGAAATGTTGACCAGGTTACGCATGACATCCGAGCTTTTAATCATCGGGGGCACGATGATCGTGTCTCCGGGAAAGAGCGGCTGATGATCGAAGCCTGATTCGGCAAAGAGTGTGTGTTGATCCATATTGCCGTATTGATAACTCACCACTGATCCATCGGCGCGCAGGATATACTCACGCTTTCGGTCGGCAATTCTGTCGGGTCCGCCGGCAAGACGCAGGTAGTCCTTCACCCGCTTGCCGCTCTGGTAGATAAATGCGTTTGCGTTGTATACCTGGCCTTGGACGCTCACGGTAGACGGGGTCCTGGGCACCACAAACCGGTCGCCGTCTTCAAGTTCGATGTTGGGAATCGCAGTAATCCCTTTGCTGTCGGGCTTGAATTGCAGCACAATCCGTCCCGTCGGCTGGGCCTGGCGCAGCCGCACCACTACTGCGCGCGCAGTATCTGCCGCCGCGCTCGCAGCGGCGGCGTCAGCGGCGGTCAAAGCAGACGACGCCGATGCTGAAGTGGTCCTTGTAATCTGCGAGTCCAGCTCATCGGCGTACTCCAGGAGCCGCTGCCGCTGTAATCGCCGGACAGACTCGCGCGTAAACTCCGAGGCGTAAAGGTAGGCATCGGGAGACAATCCACCAGCGCGCACCAGCAACTGGCGCAGTGTCTCGCCCGGCAGAGCGCTGTATACGCCAGATCCTGCAAACTCGCCCTCCAGCTTCACGAACTTCGTCTGCTGCGCGCTCGGCACCCGGATGTCGGCCTGCGAAAAGATGGTCACCACATCGCCGGACAGAAGCTCAAGGTCCTGCGACGGGTCCTTATCGAGTACCGCCTTGCCCAGGTTGAACGGCAGCAGCGACGTGGTCAGATCGGTCGCATTCTGCCGTTCGATGACTGCGTAGTTCCAGTCGATATCGGGAGCGCTCAGGACCACATCGGTCTTTGCCCCGAAGGGGCTGCTGTTGGCTGTCAGCGCAGCGCCGACCGAGGAGTTCCCGGCAACACCCGACGCGGCCACACCGCGCCCGACCGCGGCGTCGCCCACCGCCCCCGATTGGATGCCCAGCGAGCCTTGCGACCGAATGCCGCTATAGTCCGAATTGGTTGTCCCCCCACTGGAGGTTGTGTTAGACACGGATCCGTCGTATTCGGATTTGGCCTGCCCCAATTGATTCAATTCTTGATAGTAGCTCCGCGTAATCAATGCATCGCGGTTCGGAATCAGATCGGAGATGCGCATCCCCTGGTGCCACATGTAGCGGCCCGGGTTCGCCACATTTCCCCGCAACGTCACCGCATCCTTGAACCGGTCGATGATGGAGCTGATGTCAATGATGTCTCCATCCTGGACTGGAGTGGAATTACCGCTTGCAAGATCAACGTCGCTCACGCTGCGCTCGCTGTGCTTGTATATCCGATCAACACGCAACCGAGAATCGGACGCTGCATTCGTCAATCCGCCGGCTAGCGCAATCACCTGGTTGAAGCTCTTCTCTCCGCGCAGCTCATAGATAGACGGCGTGGTCACACTGCCCATCACTGCGACCTGAGGCCCCACATCAGGGATGAAGATCACGTCGCCCGACTCCAAACGAACGTCTTTGGTCTTGTCACCGTGCAGCAGCAGGTCGTACAGATCGAAGTGGGTGATTGTCTCGCTTCCACGCTTTACCTGAATGTCGCGCAGGCTGCCCTGAGGAAGTGGTCCACCCGAGGCAAACAAGGCATTCAACAGCGTGCTCAGCGATCCGATCGAAAAGCTGCCCGGTTGCCTCGCCTGACCCACAACCAAGACCTGGATCGACCGCAACTGTCCCAGGTTTACATTCAGATCGAAGTTGCGGTAGATGCGTCCAAGCTGCGACTTGAGAAAATCGCTCAACTGGGAAAACTGCACGCCAGCCACATGCACCGTGCCTACCTGCGGCAGCGCGATGGAGCCGGTGCGGTCCACCACAAAGGAGCCTTGTTGGTTCACTTGGCCCCATATCTGTATACGCAGTTCATCCCCCGGACCGATGACATAATCAGGCGTCACCGGAATATTGTCGACCGGCGCAAATGTTGATGGAGGAGTATTGAACAGATTGGCCCCGAAGATCGGCGGCGTCTGGCCTGCGCTATTAAATACAACCCTCTGAAACTCCGTCGGCGGCAGTGGTGCCACGGGTGCCGGGACAGATTGAAGCAGCGTCCGATATGGTTGCTGGTTCTGGTTTTGCTGGTTCTGGTTTTGCTGGTTCTGGTTTTGCTGGTTCTGAGTGCCTGGGGTTGCCCCGCCCTGCCACTGGTACGTTTGGCCAGCAGCTTGCGGCGTATTCGGCGACGAGGTGGCAGGGATACAGCCTATAGACGACTGCGTACCACCATACTGGGCATCGGTTGAAGGAGAGCTGACACATGGAACACTCTGCATCGTTGTGCCTTGAGCAAGTGCCGTATTGACCATCAAGGGAGCAAGGCAGCATGCCCAAATCGTTAGCCGACCAAGCCCAAGCCGTTGATCTGTGCGAATTGTAGTATTGCTCGAATAATCCACGGATCGATATCCTGTCCTGTAACCTGCTCTAGCGGTAAGCCCCGTTGCGAAAGGGCCTCATCCACATATCAGTATAGTTTACCTGACAATTACTCAAACATCTTCATTTCGGTCTGCCCCCAGACCTGATGGCATATCGTTTCGGGAGTCGGCGCACTGCGCGGGCTGCTATAATCAAAAACATCCGCAGCGAGTCCAAATTTGACAGATTCACCCGCTATAAATCGATGAAACTGGTAGTGACAGGCAGTAGTGGATTTGTCGGGCGTCATTTCTGCTCCCGTTATGGAGGCATTCCGTTCGATGATAATGACGGTGAGGTAGATCTTCGCGATCCCAAGCGCGTGCAATCCGCAGTCGCGGCTTTAATGCCCGAGGCGGTTTTGCACCTTGCAGCACAGAGTTCTGTGGCCTTTTCATTTCAAGATCCAGCTTCCATCTTCGCTGTTAACTTTCTTGGTACATTAAATCTCCTGCAGGCATTGAGTGCGGCAGAGTTCCAGGGAGTCTTTCTTTATGTAGGTTCAGCCGACGTCTATGGGCGAACGGAGGAAGCGGATCTGCCCACCAGGGAGACGCAACCGCTGCGCCCCCGCAACCCATATGCGGTCAGCAAAGTTGCAGCAGAGGCACTTTGCTATCAGTGGAGCCAGACGCAGAATTTTCGTATCGTTATGACTCGGCCATTCAACCTGATCGGCCCCGGCCAGGATAGACGCTTTGCTATTGCGGACTTTGCGCATCAGATTGTAGAGATACACAGTGGCCGGCGACCGCCATTCATGATTACTGGCGACCTTGATGTAACACGGGATTTCACCGATGTCCGGGACGCGGTACGTGCATATCAAATGCTGTTGGAGAAAGGGCAAAACGGTGAAGTTTATAACATCTGCTCTGGGCACGAGCGCAGCTTGCACTCGCTGGTTGTGGAACTGTTACAGATAGAGGGAGTCCACGCTGAGTTGCAAACAGATTCGACACGGCTACGACCTGCGGAGCAACGCAGGGTGGTTGGCGACGCTAGTAAGATTCATTCTATGATTGGTTGGTCGGCGGAGATCCCTCTCACAACGACACTCACGGATATCTTGCGGAAAGCACAGGAGAGCGAATGAAGGGTAAGCATGCACTAATTACAGGCGTTACCGGACAGGATGGAGCATATCTTTCGAGATTCCTTCTGGATAAGGGATATTCCGTGCATGGTGTGGTCGCGCGTCGTGGATCAGACACTTTATGGAGACTGCGTGAGTTAGATGTCTTAGATAAGATCGAAATAATTGACGCAGACCTGATTGATCTTTCATCGATGATCCGAGCGCTGGAAAAAACGGAGGCGGAGGAGATATATAACCTTGCGGCGCAAAGCTTTGTTGCCACCTCATGGGGCCAGCCTTTGTTAACCGCTGAGGTAACCGCGGTGGGTGCGCTTCGAATGCTGGAGGCGGTGCGCATAGTAAATCCAAAAGCGCATTTTTACCAAGCATCATCCAGTGAGATGTTTGGCAAAATTCGTGAGCCGATACAGGATGAAAGCACTCCTTTCTATCCCCGCAGCCCCTATGGGGTGTCGAAACTATTTGCACACTGGAGTACCGTCAATTACCGGGAGAGCTTCAATTTGCATGCGTCGAGTGGGATTCTTTTCAATCATGAATCGCCCTTGCGAGGGATTGAGTTCGTTACCCGTAAGGTCACAGATGCGGTAGCGAGGATTCACTTGGGAAAGCAGAAGGAGCTGCGACTCGGCAACCTCGATGCGCAGAGGGACTGGGGGTTTGCGGGTGACTATGTGGAAGCAATGTGGATGATGTTGCAACAATCGGAGGCCGACGACTATGTCGTTGCCACGGGAACAACTACATCAGTTCGAGAAATGTGCAGGATTGCATTCGCGTATGTAGGTTTGAACTTTGAAGACTACGTTTTCGTTGATCCGCGCTTCTATCGTCCGGCTGAAGTCGATGTTCTCATCGGTAACCCAACGAAGGCGAAGGCGCGCCTGGGCTGGAACCCAAAGACATCGCTCGAGTCTCTGATCCAGATGATGGTGGACGCAGATATGGGCCGAGTGAAGCGTAACTGAAGAATATTGAACTCTTGGCGAGAAATCACCTCGTTTTGTAACAAATAATATTAATCATTCTAGAGATGAAGGAGTTACTCTGTTTGTTCGGATATCGTTATCGACCAATTCATGCGGCATCTGAGAAGGTATTTCGAGCACTAGCGGGTATGCTTCCTGTGCGTGAAGAAAAGCCTATTGCAAAACCAATACGCCGAATTCTGATCCTCAAATTTGGTGGAATGGGGGAAGCCATACTCGCACGTTCCTTGGTGGAACACCTTCGAAGTAGAAATCCTGAGATGACTTTCGATTTTCTGGTGGAAGCACGCACACTGGAAGCTATGACCTGTGGGTCTCAAGATAATGCTTTGATTTATCATCCGAGAAACGATGGGGCAAGGCGTGCAGTAGCAGCCCTAATGGAAATTAGGAGCCGCCACTATGACGCTGTTGTTGACTTCGAGCAGTGTTCATTGCTGACTGCGTCGTTCGCCCGAGCAACATCAATTCCGGTCAGGATTGGCTTCGTCCCTACAGAGCCTGGTCCACGGAACCGGTTCTTCACTCACTCGGTGCCACTACGAGAAGAGGAGTCCATGTGGAGTTGTTTTCTTCAGATTGGCCGCTTGCTTGATCCGACGCTTCCGGAGAAGTTACAGACAGTTCCTCTGTCCTGTTCTTCCGAAGCTAGGGAATGGCGTGACCAGTGGTGGGGTGCGAATTTTGGGGGCCATGCCGGTCCAGTGGTGGCGTTGCATCTTGGCGTTGGTCCCAGCGCTCAATATCGGCGTTGGCCAGTAGAGCGTTTCGCGGAACTGGCGACGAGACTTCTTCGCAAGAATGTTGCGGTGCTACTGACGGGGGCAAAAGACGAGCAGTCCCTGATCTCCGTCTTTAGGAGCACGTTTCGTGGGAAATCTGTCGAGGCTTCCGATCTGGGATCACTTGAATACACCGCTGCTCTTCTTCAAAAGTGCAATTTAATGATCAGTGCTGATACGGGTATTATGCATCTTGCGGCGGCAATGGCTGTTCCCACTGTAGGTCTATTTGGGCCCAATACCCCAAAGTGCTGGGCTCCCGTTGGTCCGTTTGCCACTTACGTCTACCCAACGCGTCAGCCCTGCAGTCCATGTATCAACAGCTATCGGCGGCAAATTCCGCCGAGTTGTACTGCTTCCGTTGAGGGTGCCTGCATGCGCGATATCAGCGTTGAGGATGTGCTGGAAGCAGCACGGACGGTTGTACAAAGCGATTGGCTCGCATAAAGTTCAGACCTGTTGGGCAAGTAGATTATGCAGAGCATTGAGGGGTTTGAACCGAGACGAATTAGTGACAGGAACGCTAGCTCCATATCTCGGAATTATGGCAATTATAGGAGACGAAGTTGAGAAGTAAAAAAGTCCTTATCGTGAGGTTAGGCGCAATTGGAGATGTCGTAATGACGGTTCCCGTGGCCTGGGAACTCTACGTTCAGGGATTTGAAGTTCATTGGATATGTGGGAGAATGGTGCAGCCATTGCTTGAGTGTTATCCTTGGGTCACACTAATCCCTGTCAACGATAAGGAGATCTTAATCGGGAACGCATGGCAGCGTGCGAACAACATTATCGGGCTTTGGAGTAAATTGTTTTTCAGGAAATATGATCTCTGCGGAATACTTTATTACGACAAACGCTACAGTATTCTCACGCTGCCAGTTCGGGCAGCACGGAAGATAGCTCTCTCCAAGGGTGCGAGGCAAACGGCTTTGCTCGCTGGGCGCAGCTATACGGATGAGTTTGCGCGTATCTTGTTTAGGAATGAGCATGGTTACGACGATCGAAGCTTACAGCCATTACGGCCCGATATATTGCCGTCTTCTCCGTTGCCCGCGGTGACGTCGGGACGCCGGATAGCGATCGTCCCAGGGGGTGCTTCCAATGTCCTCGCCCAACAAACGCTGCGCCGCTGGCCCATTGAACTATACGTCGTTCTGGCCTCTGAGCTTCGGAAAAGAAATTGGGAGATCGTTCTGCTGGGGGGCCCTGAGGACCTCTGGGTCAGGCCCTATTTTCAACATATCGAAGTCATCGATTGTCTTGGAACTCTTTCAATTCCTGAGGTAATCAGTACTTGCGACACATGCGATGCGGTTATCTCGCACGATACGGGTCCAATGCATCTGGCGGGAGTGAGCCGCGCCTGTCTCGTGGGCATCTTCGGATCCACCAATCCCGGTAATTTTCTTCCGCGAAGGCCCGGGGTTGTTGGCATATGGGGAGGTCAGGATTTGGCGTGCCGGCCCTGTTATGACGGCCAAAGTTATGCACCATGCCAGTTTGCGGGATGCATGCACCAAGTAAAGCCTGATCTCGTGATTTACCACTTGGACCAGTTGCTAGAAGCTCAATCCCGAGGAATATTGAAATCGTGGCAGGTGGTCTCTCCTGTAGGGCACTAAATGCCCCGTATTGGCTGATGCGGGCGGTACAAAAGATTGGGCAGAGCATGGTCTCGTATATAGTGGGCAGTTGCCGGCTTACATCTGATTTAGAACATCCATGATCTGCTGTGCAGCTCGATCCCATCTAAACTGGTTAGATCTTTGATATCCGTTTTCAATCAAGGTTTTCCTCATCGCGTCATCTGTGACAATTCGGTCAACTGCACGCCGCAGGCTTTCTGAGGAGAGCGGATCGAAATATAATGCAGCATCGCCGCATACCTCTGGAATGGAAGTGCGATCGGACGCAATTACGGGGCATCCACAAAACATCGCCTCGAGCGGAGGGAACCCGAATCCTTCATAAAGAGATGGAAGAACATAAGCGAATGCATGCGTATATAACGACTTGATTTCAGCATCGGTTCTGCGCCCCGTGTAGAGAATGTGGGCCGGTTGGTTGCGCGCCTCCTCGACAACTTTCATGAAGGATTTGGCGTTCGTATCCGGTGCTTCGCCAACGATACAAAGTTTCAGATCGTATTTCTGCCAGTTTATCGAATGCAGAATGCCCAGATTTTTGTGAGGATATAGTGAGCCGACGGCGAGTACATACTTCTGAGGTTCGAGGTGAAGTCTGGAAAGCACTTCAGGATCAGGAGGGATCTCAAGTATGTGATCCGCTCCCGGGTAAATCACCTTCACCCTATTATCGTCAAGATGAAAAGTATTCAGAATGCACGATTTTGAATAATTTGAATCTGTCAGTATCATCGCTGCTGTTTTGGTTAAGGCCCTAAAGGAAGCGCGTTGCCAATTACGTGTCCGCGACGGGAGAGAGTCGGCATGAGCCGTGCTGTATGCC
>Ga0302274_10002067_pt1 | contig 18718 bp, 16 predicted proteins | sample III_Bog_N2_1_FD_198755 | JGI IMG/M metagenome (GOLD analysis project Ga0302274, IMG submission 198755) | Peat permafrost microbial communities from Stordalen Mire near Abisko, Sweden - III_Bog_N2_1 | ecosystem: Environmental > Terrestrial > Soil > Wetlands > Peat | place: Sweden: Abisko...
TTGCTGCCTTTCAGAAAGTCGCAGAATCGGGCGCCTCTTGGATCGAAACCGATGTCAAACTCACCCATGATGGTGTTCCCATTCTCATCCATGATGAAACACTTGATCGGACAACCAATGGTCACGGCTTGGTGGCCGATTGCCTTTGGAAGGACATGCAGTCTTTGGATGCCGGCTCATGGTTTGATCCAACATTTCAAGGCGAAGCCATTCCACGATTAATTGATACTTTGCAGTTTGTTATCAAACAAAATCTTCATATTAACCTTGAAATTAAACCATGTCCTGGCCGCGTCAAAGCAACGGTTATGGTCACTTTGATCGAAGCCTCTAAGATATGGCCTGAAAATAGACCCCCGCCTTTGATCTCAAGCTTTGATATTGAAGCCCTTATCATTGCAGCTCAAATTCATCCCGAATGGCCACGAGGCCTTTTGCTTGATAGTTGGCATGAAGATTGGGCGGATCTCGTCAAAAGCACCATCGCAAGTAGTCTCAATATGAAAGCATCTCTTTTAACAGAAGAGCGTGTTAATATTCTAAAACAGGCAAACTTACCTATTTTAGCCTATACCGTTAATAATGTTGCGGAAGCAAAAAAACTTCTCCATTGGGGAGTTACCGCTGTGTTTTCAGATAATCCTCACGAAATCATCAGCAGCTTGTAAATGGCTGGATAACCAATATATTGCCGTCTATAATCCGAGTTCGCTCTAAAATAAGGAACAGTGCGTGAAAGCCCTCAATAGTCTCGTCATATCTGGTCAAGAAGTTCTGCCTCTTATTGAAGGCGGCAAGGGCATCTCTGTGTCAAACGGCGAAAGCTCAGGTTCATGGGCTGCGGCTGGAGGTGTTGGTACTTTCTCGGGCGTCAACGCCGATAGCTATGATGCCGAAGGAAACATGCTTCTTCAAACCTATAAGGGTAAAACACGACGTGAACGTCACGAAGAATTGATTTCTTTTTCAATAGCAGGGGGAGTCGCTCAAGCACGCAAAGCCCACGAATTAGCTTCTGGCAAAGGCCGCATCCATATGAATATTTTATGGGAAATGGCGGCGGCGGAACGCATTCTTGAGGGTATTCTCGATCAAACCAAGGGCATGGTTCATGGCGTGACCTGTGGCGCCGGCATGCCCTATAAGGTGGCTGAAATCGCGGCTCATTATGGCATTCACTATTATCCGATCGTTTCGTCCGCCCGCGCCTTCCGTGCTTTGTGGTTGCGAGCTTACCACAAATTTCGTGATTGGCTGGGGGGTGTTGTTTATGAAGATCCTTGGTTGGCAGGGGGTCATAATGGCCTTTCCAACAGCGAAGACCCCCTTAAACCCGAAGATCCCTATCCACGGGTTGTGGCCTTGCGCACGATGATGCGTGAATGGGGATTGGGTGAAGTTCCGATCATCATGGCCGGTGGCGTATGGTGGATTTCGGAATGGGAGCACTGGCTTGATAATCCCGAGATTGGTCCTATTGCGTTCCAATTTGGTACACGCCCCCTTCTCACCAAAGAAAGTCCAATTTCGAACGCGTGGAAAACACGTCTCCTCAAACTCCAGAAGGGTGATATTTATCTGAATAAATTCTCACCGACAGGCTTTTATTCGTCGGCTGTGCGCAATCCCTTTTTGCAGGAATTACAGGAACGCTCACAACGCCAAGTCGCTTATTCGCTGGAAGCGATCGGCGAACATATCGCAGCTCTTCAAGTGGGGGCCGTTGGTAAGCCAGTTTACTTGACAGAGGGCGATCTTATTCAAGCCAAGGCATGGATAAGTGAAGGATTTACGCGTCCCATACGCACCCCCGACAGCACGCTTATTTTTGTAACGCCCGAACGCGCCCAAGAAATTCTCAATGACCAAATTGCCTGCATGGGTTGTTTATCGGCATGTCATTTTTCGAATTGGTCCCAGAATGAAGAAGGCACAACAGGACGCAAACCGGATCCCCGCTCTTTTTGTATCCAAAAAACATTGCAAAACATCAGTCATGACGGCGACGTCGAAACACAACTTATGTTTGCAGGTCATAATGCCTATCGCTTTGCGACCGATCCTTTTTATGCAAATGGCTTTGTACCAACTGTTAAGCAGCTCGTTGAGCGCATTCAGACAGGGTTCTAGTCCTTTTTACTTGTCTGTCGCGGATAACATATGAACTATCATTTAAGATTGAGGGTTGTTTCTTCATAGCGAAAAAGAATTATAAGAAACTTAGTAAACGATCTCTATTATGGGGCAGAGCCGTTTATGAGTTATTAGGTAGCGCATGAGAAAAGATGTTTTAGCTAAAACAGCACACTCTCACAAATACACTGCCCAGCAAGCCTTCACGCTCACAGAAATCGCAATTGTCCTTGGCATTATAGGACTTATTATGGGCGCCATTTGGGTCGCCGCAAGTACTGTTTATCAAAACATGCATGTGACAAAAGCCTTAACGGAAATGGGCGATATCGCGCAAGCTATTCGCAACTTAGCAGGCTCCCAGCAGGTGGTTGATAACAACAATGCAAATTATAATTTAACATCGTCCTTTTATGAGGCGGCCGTTTACCCTAAGGACATGGTCGAAGTTCCGTGGACCGGTCCTGGACTGGTGGCCATGTCGGGGCCTTGGGAAGGAAGCATTTTTGTTGTGGGCGCCGCTCAAACATCCTCCAACAACCCCAGCAGTCAACCCGGCGACGCTTTTTCCATTCAGGTAGGAATGATTCCTGTCTCAGCCTGTATAGCCCTCAGCACAGCCGCTTCAGCGTCCGGTCAAAGCAATGGGTTAATCGAAATCGGCTTTGGTATTCTGCCGGGGGGACCTCAAGTTGCATCTCCCAATGATACGGCCGGCTCCCTTGTCAACTTTCCAGTGGGCCCCAATGATGTCTTAAGTCGTTGCACAGGAGTCAATCAGGGAGGTCCTATGACCTTGGTTTTTGTATACAGCCTCCACCCTTAAATATTTCTTGCAATATGCGTGAGAATATACGTTACAATCTGATCAACACATTCCTCAATATTTGAACGACTTGTGTCCACAACCAGATCTGGCTCTAGCGGCGGTTCATAGGGCGATGTTATGCCGGTAAAGTTTGCAATCTCACCGTTACGGGCTTTTCGATACAAACCTTTGGGATCGCGTTGTTCACAAACATTTAAATCGGCTTTAATATATATCTCGTGAAAGAGATCCTGCGCCATGGCACGTGCTCGACGACGATCGGAGCGGAAGGGCGAGATAAAGGCTGTCATTGTGACAAGCCCTGCATCCGCCATAAGCGCCGCTACTTCGCCAACTCGCCGCGTATTCTCGGTACGATCGTCTTCAGAAAATCCAAGATCTGAACATAAGCCGCGCCGAATATTATCACCATCCAACACATAGGTCTGAACACCTTTAATCGAGAGCGCATATTCAACGCGCATCGCTAAAGTCGACTTGCCAGCCCCTGATAATCCCGTCAACCAAATTACAGCGCCCTTATGCCCATTTTTGGATGCACGCGCTTCAGCGGTTAGAAGATGACTAACAATATAAGTGTTGTCGGTGCGTGATTTTTGCAAAGCTCGCTGATCGAGAATCCCCTCCAAATGAATGAGCCCACCCCCAACAACATCATATTTATCGAGAAGAACGAGGCGTCCAAGAACCGCCCCATCTTCCGATGAATCAAGGGCGAGCAATTCACGACTGCGAAACGTAACTTCGGCCATGTCGAGAGCATCAACTTCTTCCGGTATTGTCGTCTGCAAGCTATTGGTATTAATAACGCTATTGATGGATTCGACAACAACGGTTGCTTCATTCGTCGCAATCTTAATTTTATAATTTTGTCCAACCTTTAATGATTTCTTACTCAACCAAAAAATATGCGCGTGAAATAAATGAGTGAGCGTTGGTGGCTCCTCCGTATGCGACGCAATGTCACCACGGGCCACAAAAACCGGCTGATCAATAACGATGCCAATCGATTCCCCGGCTTCAGCTTTCGTTATGTCATAAGGAGCATTCCATTTTTCGATACTGAGAACTTTTGCAAGACGATCCGATGGCCAAAATTGTAAGGTATCGCCTTTACGTAGCGTTCCTTGCTCAAGGCGTCCGACAATTCTACGGCGATGATCAAACCGATAAACATCTTGTACCGGAAACCGTAATGGACGGCTCGGGAGCTCTGTCCGAACATCAAGCTTATCAAAGACCTGCAAAAGAGGGCCGTCCTTATACCACATCATATGATCCGATGACGTCACAACATTCTCACCTTGATGAGCGGCGATCGGCACAAGAGCACAAGGAACAATGTTGATGTCTTTCAAATAAGCAACAACACGATTACTCACATCTTTAAAAACCTGTTCACTGTAGTGAACGAGATCCATTTTATTAATAACAACAATGACTTGCTTCAAACCAAGAAGATGCAGAAGATAGGCATGGCGCTTGGTCTGTTCCTGCAAACCTTCGTGAGCATCGACAACTAGAACCGCCACATCGGCAAAGGAAGCCCCGCTGATCATATTCTTTAGAAATTCGCGATGACCGGGGGCATCAATAATAACATAAGAACGTTTCGGGCTTTGAAAGCAGATTTGCGTCGTATCGATCGTTACCGCCTGATCGCGCTCAGCCTGAAAAGCATCCAGTAGAAAGGACCACTCAAAAGGAACTTTGCGTCGCACACACGCCGCTTGAATTTCCTCAAATTTACCCTCTAAGAAACTGCGTGTATCATAGAGGAGCCGCCCAATCAGGGTCGATTTTCCATGATCAACATGGCCGACAATCACAATATTCATTTTTTGAGATGAAGAAGACACAGCCATTCATCCTTCACATGTAACCATGAGTGCGTAAACGCTCAAAACTATTTTCACTTTCATTATCCATCGCGCGCCCCGCACGCTCGGGTTCTTTTGTAACAGCCAATTCATCAATGATTTCCTGAATACTTGATGCATGGCTTTGAATAGGAAATGTAATATTTTTTTCACCAAGAGATCGGTAACGTTGCCCGTTACGAGCCAAATAAAGCGGAACAATCGGAATATTCTCGGCCTGCGTATATCGCCAAATGTCAATCTCACGCCAATGTAAGAGTGGGTGGATACGCACGTGTGTCCCCTCGTCAAATTCGGTTTTATATTGATCCCAGAATTCGGCCGGTTGATCTTTATAATCCCACACTCCATCGGCACGCCGTGGACTAAAAACGCGTTCTTTGGCGCGCATACTTTGCTCATCACGTCGTATGCCCACAAGAATACCTTTATATTTTTCGCGTGCGATTAGGTTTTTAAGACCTTCCGTTTTACGCGCTGCACTGCGCGTCGCCGGGGGCAGAGTGGGATCCATATCTTCCTCAGCCGGACACATTTCGACTTTAAGTGTAAAACCCCACGCTTTCACGAGTTCATCGCGAAACTGATAAACTTCAGGCAGCTCCATACCTGTATCTAATTGGATCATGGGAAAGGGAATATGCCCAAAAAAAGCTTTGCGCACGCACCAAAGGAGAGCTGTTGAATCTTTGCCCATGGACCAGAGCATCCCCAAAGGTTTTACCTTATTATAGGCTTCTCTCAGAATATAGATCGTTTGTGACTCAAGCGCATTGAGATCAGTTTGCATGGTCTAGCTTTCACGAACAAAACTTAGGGGGCTTTAAGAATCTATCATTCGAGGAATAACTCCCTTTTCGGGTTGTTTCCCATGAACACAGTCTGCCAACAATACAACCATGGTTCAATCTCATTTTATAAACCCACCTTGTCTTCTTACGAAGAATAACGAAGCTTGTAGGTTGGCCCTTCCTAAAGGCCGCATGCACAGCCCGATACATCACAAAGGAGCGTAATATACTCTTGAGTGATCCGACAAACAGCACTAGTCTTTAAAGGCTGCTTCACTAAAGCAGCACGTCGCTTGGACGGTACCAGGCGCTTACGTAGAGAGGCTATGTATGTCCGAGACACCTGCTTTACCTAAAGAATTTTCACGCGTAACGCGTCTTCCTCCTTATGTCTTCAATATTACCTCTGAGCTTAAATTAGCGGCCCGTCGACGTGGCGAAGATATAATCGATTTTGGGATGGGTAATCCCGATGGAGCTACCCCGCCTCACATCGTCAACAAATTGATTGAAACAGTCAAACGTCCAGATACTCATGGCTATTCGACATCGAAAGGCATTCCGCGGTTACGTCGTGCCATTTGTAAATGGTATCAAACACGCTACAACGTTGATCTTGACCCGGAAGACGAAGCGATTGTCACCATAGGATCGAAAGAAGGTATTGCTCATCTTGCGCTTGCGACCCTTGATCGGGGCGATTGTGTACTGGTCCCTAATCCAAGCTATCCTATTCATATATACGGTCCTGTAATTGCCGGATCCGAAATTCACCAAGTCCGCATTGCTCCGGGTATCGATTTTCTTGCAGAACTCGAGAAGGCTATTCGTTCACATATTCCCAAACCTAAATTGATCATTCTCAATTTTCCATCCAATCCAACAGGTCAATGTGTTGAACTCGATTTTTTTGAACATATTATAGCTCTCGCAAAAGAGCACGGCATTTATGTCGTTCATGACCTCGCCTATGCCGATATCTGCTTTGATGGCTGGAAATGCCCAAGTATTATGCAAGTTCCAGGAGCCAAAGATATTGCGGTTGAATTTTTTACGATGAGCAAAAGTTACAACATGGCGGGCTGGCGTGTAGGCTTTATGGTTGGCAATAAAACACTTGTGCATGCATTGGCGCGCATCAAGGGATACCATGATTACGGCACTTTCACCCCGATCCAAGTCGCTGCTATTGCCGCTCTTGAAGGCCCTCAGGATTGCGTCAGTGATATTTGTCAGATTTATCAGCGCCGCCGCGACGTTCTCGTTAAAGGACTTCATGAAGCGGGCTGGATGGTCGAAAGACCCAAAGCCGGCATGTATATTTGGGCTAAAATACCCGAACCCTACGCCCCTTTAGGATCTCTTGAGTTCACAAAAAAGCTCATTATTGAAGCCAAAGTTTCCGTATCTCCTGGGATCGGTTTTGGTGAGTTTGGGGATGATCACGTACGTTTCGCTCTCATTGAGAATGAAGAACGTTGTCGTCAGGCCATTCGCGGTATTAAAGAGATGTTTCGCAGTGATGGTTTAATGAAAGCGTCAAACACACTTTAGAAGAATAAAGACGTCATATTTTGTATTATACCCGTACGTTCAAAAACACTATCCGATGCACCACCGATTGAAAACTTAGACATTTGTCTCAAGACACGAATTCAGCACGGCTCTGCTTTACTCAAGCGTACGTGTTTAGGCTCAGGAGAGTCCGGCACAGTTGGTGATAATTGTCCACTTTTTAACATTTCCACAAAAGTCTTGATTAAATTGGGTGTCTGTTCGCTTGCCACGACGAGCCCCTTCTGTCTTGCAGCTTCTTGGAAAGCCGTAACCAAGGATTGTGCTGTTGCTATTAATTTCTGTTCATTGGCCTTCGCATGTGCTTGCACTCCTTGCGATAATTCGCTTGTAATAACTTCGACATGCCTGCAAATCTCTGCAAAATTTCCACCTTTTACGGCAGCATATTGATAATGGGCCCCCCAGGTTTCTGCCCATCCTTTATCAACAGATCCAGAAGTAGATAAAACAGAACCACTTTGAACTAAACGGGTTTCTAATTTATTTACGATCATTGCCAAACCAGTATCCTCAAACCTAGATTTCGGATTGGCTTGCATTTGCGAATAAAATTGAAATGCAATTCCACAAAGCATTTGAGGTAAAATTAAAACTGTTGGTGTTTTAAGATTCGGAAATTCTTCTTTCTGAATTGGCTGCGGACAATTGACAACACAATATGAACCAAATGCTCTTATTTCGATTGGTTGTTTCATTGTAATATCTCCGCTCAGAAATACCTTATGATGATAAAATCAAAATTGTATCCAGCGTATATTACCAGAATTGACAAGGTCTTTTTAGGACTTTGTAGAACATAATTAGTTTCATAGATTTTTATCACGAAAATATATTGATACGCCATATGATCAATTCTTATTAAATAGATCTTAACCATAATCCGCATCGATAATGAGATGAACAACTATGAACCTCCCTCGATTGAGTGGACACCCTAAGATAGGATCGGAAGTATCCAAGAGTGTCCACTCAATCGCGAGAAGTTCATACGGCCATGACAACGACTGGGCTCAATAAAACATATGGTGCCAATTACCTACTCCATGCACCGGACTATTGTACTGACCGTACGGTTCTTGCCGATCTCTTAAGGACAGTGCAACTCAACATATGTCGAAGAATTAGTCCCGATAAGACACAACGTGTTGCAATCCTTTACCATGATCATAGGTGGTCAGCACACCCTATGTTCCATATTCTTTCCGAAGCGACCAGCAAATGCGGTCTAAAGACTGATTATGACGGGGATGAAGTTATGATTGGAGATACTCGCGATTTATTTCCAGAACAAAAAAACAAGGTTTTGGCATCGGCAGTACCATCCCCGTCCTTGAGCTGTCTTAATTGCTTCAGATAACCTTAGCAATGCTATAAAGAAGCTTGTAACTCTGGGGCTTCAGTAAACGGCACCTTTTGGTTAGTGAAAATCTCCTCCCATTATGAGCTAGGACTTAACTGCGCTTTGTTGGCTTGCTGGCTTCTCTCAAGACGAATAACAGTGTCAGAATCTCGACCCCAGGGGGCTAAAAGAGCATCACGGGCGGCAATAAAAAACACCGGAATATCAACAAGCGTTCTCAAACCCAGAATGGGAATACCCAGACAGCCCGCTGTTACAAAATCACACAATGTGAGCTTTCTTCCTTCGGTTGCAAATTCCTTTAAAAAGTCACGCGGGCCCCAGAAATCTTGATGAATAAGACGATAGTTGCTCGTAAAAGCGCAACTCATTTTCTTAAATTGTTGATCGATTGTCATAGAGCTTCTTCTCCTTACATAATCAAAGGCGTCGCATAAGGCTGCACCCGTTCATGGGTTTGTTCTTCCTGCTTACATTGTTGACGCACGGGCTCGCATAATGCATCGCTTCCCACAGCGAGGACCTCTGTAAGAGCAACAAAAAGAAGCGGAACATCAAAGAAGGTTCGAAACCCCACATCCGACACCCCCTTACAACAAGCCACAGCCACATGACGAAAAGGCACATGTTGGTGTTCGGCATATAATGCTCTTACCCGTTTAATCGGGCCTGAAAAATCTTCATGGGCTATTTTGAAAGATCCCCTAAAAGCCTGACCCATTTCTAAAAAAAATCGCTGTTGATCTTTCATAAAATCGGCCTCCGCCTTCTTCTCACGCCCCATTAAAAGCTATTTTACAACAAAATAGACATAAATCAACATAATTATACTATTTACTTAAATAGTGAATTATGATATTATATTTGTGTATAATTACTATTTTATGGGCATCAAAGTTGATTTTTAGGGTATTTGATGACACAACAAAGACATTCCTCCCTCCTCCAACGATTATCTCCCCCCTACATCCGTTCGATATATTTCATATCCCTGATCATCAACCTTCTTTTGGGCGAGGTTCATGAATAGCAAAATATTTGCAGTCTTTCTCAGCGGCACCTTAATCTCAGCCAACCTTCTGTCCGCCCAAACGCTTGTCACACTTCCTGAGGACACATCTCCAGATACATCCAACACTCCTTCTTACGATGTTTCCGCATCATCCTTTACGCATGATGGTTCTTCTCATCAATATGATAACTCATTTTTTCAATCTTTTTCACCAGGAACTCTTGAATTAATAAATCTTGATCTTGGGATCAAGACATACATCCCATCTCCACTCCTCCCTCCTTATGTCACCACCCTTACAGTTGGAAAAAATTTTGGTTGGGGCAATTTTTCATTCGGCGAATTAAGCTATAAACTCTTTGGTGACCTAGGGACCACCCCGCTACCGGATCACACCCTTGTACCTTTGCCAGTATCAGGGTCATTTGGTGATATGAATGGACTCGGTGGCCAAACAACACTTCACAATAATTTTGGTAGTGTCGCCATCGCCATCACCGACGCTAATTATAATCCTCTTACGCCCAACCAATTTCCAAACCCCGGCATTTTGAATGGTCGTGCCGAAGAGACATCAAAACTAGGTTCTTTCACATTCAGTGCTCTTGAAATGACGTGTTCGGGGTATCGCTTACCCCATCAAAGTAAGGTTGGGGACACCCAAACCCTGGGAGGAACCCTTTCCTATACACAAAAAGCAGGGCTGCTCGATCTCAAATTAGGAACAGCCATAGCGCATAACAATCACGAGGAATGGCTTATGAGCGGGTCCCTTGATACAAGCTGTCAATCCATCAGCAAACTTCACTTCAACCTGACGGTTTCTGAGCTCACACGTCCCAATGCGCCAACCGTATTAGGAGTACAGAGCCTGTTGGGCTGTCCTTTTGGCAAGGGCTGGAGCTCTATGCTTGGGGCCGGCATACAAACACCCAATAATGGCTATATTTTTCTTGGGATGAATTACACTTTTGGTCCCCATCTTTAGAGAAGACCTAAGTCCATGATCAGGGAGGGCCTACAAGCCTGGCATCTAAGATCTTTCAGAGACTGAACCGTTCCGCACGATAAGGCGTGGGATCACAATAAGGCTTAGCTCCTGTCATCATGTCCGCGAGCAGATGGGCCGTCGAAGGTCCCATCGTAAGCCCCATATGACCGTGACCAAAATTGAGCCATAACCCGCTATGCTTGGGCGCTGGCCCAATGACAGGACGCGAGTCCGCAAAACAAGGCCGACTACCATACCAAGGGGCTTTATCGACAGGATCCGCTAAGGGAAAAAGCTCTTGTGCATAAGGCAAAAGCCGCGCCAACTGGACAGGATTTGGCGGATCTTCAGGATCCGCAATTTCGGCACCTGTTGTCAAACGGATTCCCTGTTCCATAGGAACCATAACGTAGCCCCATGCCGTATCCGTAAGGGCGTGCTGAAGGGTCGCCTTACCTTGAGCCCTATAATGCTGGTGATAGCCCCGCTTGGGCGCCATAGGAAAGTGATACCCTAAGGGACGTAAAAATTCTTTACTCCAGGGTCCCATACATATAACAACCCGTGGCGCTTCCGCTTCGCCCTGCGCGGTTTTCACACACCACGCGCCTTGATCTTTAAATTCAAGGGCTTTGATATCTTCAATAAGAAATGTCCCGCCTTCCTTTACAAACCGTTCCGCATATGCCGCTGTTACAGCACCAGGATTATCAAGACGAGGACTATCATTCCATCGCACGGCCTTATGAAAAATGGGCTTCAGATAAGGCTCAATCTCACAAAAAGCCGCGGCCTCGAAAACCTCATAAGCAACCCCAAGCTCTGAGGCCAATTCACGCTCCACTGTTTCTTTAACAAACGCGCTTTCTCTACGGTAAAGACTAACGCGCCCTGTCTTATGCATATGACGCGCCGCGTCCGTTGAACGCATTAAAAACTGATGTTCATCAACCGCCGATCGCAGTAATGGCCACAAAAAATGCCCATTTTGGCAGCGATTTTTATCGAGTGACTGGCAATAAAATTCAAAGAGCCAAGATGCGTAACGGGGTAATTTACTATAGCGCACACGGGCCGAGGTATCCCGATCAAAGATCACGTCCACAATTTTCTTGGGTTCCGGAAACCCAAAGGGCAGAATGTAGGAATTGCCGATAACACCAGCATTTCCATATGAGGTTTCAAGCCCCGCTCCACGTCGGTCGATAAGACCTACTTTGAGACCACGCATTAAAAGATGAAGGGCTGTTGAGACCCCCACAATGCCAGCCCCAGCCACAATAACATCGAAATGACGTGCCATGACGAACCCATCTTTTGACGTTTTACTTACTCTGCGACAAAGTCTATTAGATATGTTCAAAATATGCAAAGCCTTGCGATAGCCCCAGGATATAAGGCATGAGTGACGACCTTTTTCTTTTTGAGCATTATGCGTTTGATGACGCCAAACATATCTTGCATCTTCATTATGGCTATGAACAAGGGCCTTCGTTCGAAGAAACCATTGTCTTCCCACCTTCTACATATGTCTTATCCGACGCCGACAAATCTGCTCTTGATCAAGTCTTTCGTCTCATATTTCTGTTGGCCGGCGTAAGCTATTATAAGGCCCGTGCACCGCGACAGCTAAAATGCAACGCCTTCCCGCTTGATCAAACGACAGCCGCTTTCGTCGAAAAGGTTTATCGATTTGGATTGGGTGAATTTTCCTATAAAAACAATCTGGACCTCCGCGATCGTGTGCATTTTATAGCGACGGACCAAGCACCGCCGCGGCCCCATACGCTTTCCTTATCGTCCCATCTCTTAGTCCCCATAGGCGGTGGCAAGGACTCGATTGTAAGCCTTAAGTCCCTTCAACAAGCGCAGCAGCCTCTCACCCTCTTTGGCCTGGGAGGCCTATCCGGTCTTGCAACCCCTATTCAAGCAACGATGGATCTTTCGGGATTACCTTTTCTAGGTTTGAAACGCACCCTCTCACCTCAACTCCTCGAACTTAACGCGAGCGGGGCCTATAATGGCCATGTTCCCATTACCGCCATTCTCAGCGCTCTTGCCGTCGCTTGCGCTCTTCTTCAAGGCATGAACACCGTCGTGATGTCGAACGAACACTCCGCCAGTACCCCCAACCTCCGTTTTCATGACCTAGAGGTCAATCACCAATACAGTAAATCTTTCGCTTTCGAACAAGATTTCTCACACTACTTAAAGAACTATATTTCGCCTCAACTCCACTACTTTTCTTTCTTGCGACCGTTAACAGAAACAGCGATCGCCCAGCGTTTTAGCCAACACCCAAAATATTTCAAAGTCTTTCGCAGTTGCAACACCGCCTTTCGTCAGGATGTAACGCAGCGCCCAACCCAGTGGTGTGGCCATTGCCCGAAATGCCGATTTGTTTTTCTAGCCTTGGCTCCTTTTATAGCCCCCACCTCTTTGACAGGTATTTTTGGCGCCAATCTTTTGGACGACCCCTCCCAAGAAGATGGTTATTTGGAACTCTGCGGCTTATTAAACTTTAAGCCTTTCGAATGTGTCGGCGATATTGAGGAGAGCTCCCTTCTTATGCAACATCTCTTTCATCAGGACTTATGGAAAGACACTAAGATTGTTCAAAAAATAGGGGCTACACTTCAGCAAAAAAATCCCCATTATCAAGAGGCCTATCGTCAGCTCTTTGTTCTCAACCCCGATCATGCCGTTCCCGAAACCTATCTCTCGCTTCTCCATGCGTGCGCTTGATCTTATCAACAAAAAGGTTGTTATCTGGGGCACAGGACGTGAAGGTGTCGCTGCCTTTCATTTTGTGCGTGGGTTTTTACCTTCACAACAACTTACTTTTATCGACGAGGGCACTCCTTCGCCTCAGGTTCATTCTTTAAACGTTACTCTTGCTCATACGACACCTGACATCGAGAGCGTTCTTGCCACAGCCGATGTGGTTATTAAATCGCCAGGAGTAAGCCTTTACCATCCGCTCCTCTTACCCCTTAAGGCACGTCACGTTCCCATCACATCGCTTTTAAATTTATGGGCTTCCGAGCCACGCCGCGCCAGAACCATTTATGTAACCGGCACAAAAGGTAAAAGCACGACCGCTTCCCTCTTGGCCCATGTCTTGAATGGATTACATAAAAAAACCGCCCTCCTTGGCAATATAGGCAGACCTGTCACCGAAGCCATGGATGAGGATCTTGATTTTATCGTCATTGAAACATCAAGTTATCAAGCCGCCACTTTTGACGGCAAAGCGGATATTGCCGTGTTAACGTCGCTTTATCCCGAGCATCTCGATTGGCACAAAACATTGGATGCCTATTACCGTGATAAGTTAAATCTGCTCCATCATGCAGCAGTTCAAATCATGAATGCTGAAACACTCCCCACACTCCATCATATAGGTCAATCGTTTGAGACGGCGCTTCTTGCCAGTATTCCCTCCGGAATCCATATAAGGGACCATGCCCTTTATGCCGCCGATACCTTCATCGGACACATCACCAACAGTCATCTGTCACGTCAACACAATCTAAGTAATGTTTGCCTTGTTCTAACGGTTCTTCAAAAGCTCGGCTTTTCTTTAAAAGAAGCTCTTCCTCTTGTGGAAACATTTAAAGGTCTTCCACACCGCCAACAAGAGCTCGGAACAAAAAATGGCATTCTTTATGTCAATGATAGCATCTCAACAACGCCGCAATCCGCCATCGCTGCGATGCAAGCCTATCAAGGACGGCCACTCACGATCATAGTCGGAGGCTATGACAGGGGTATCGATTACACACCTTTGGTCGAATATCTGAGCGATAACGCCATTCCCGTTGTGTTGTGCATGGGTCCAAGTGGGGCACGTATTCGTGATGCTTTAAGCAAAAAAACTCATTCCCAAGTCTATTTTTGTGAGAATCTTACAGAGATTATGAAACTTGCTCTTCAACACACCCCCACGAATGGCGTCATTCTTCTCTCCCCGGCAGCCCCCAGCTATGGAATCTTTAAGAATTTCGAAGAGCGCGGCTTTGCTTTTACAAAGGAAAGCGGCTTTTAACTACATCAACGATGTCCAATTGATAGTTATCAACGTTTTGTCTATCTTTGGATACGGCTTCACGTTCGGAAGCTTTTTTATTCACGAAGGTCCCCCTCATGTCTCATCTTTTTCACCCATCCATTATTCGCGAATATGATATTCGAGGTGTTGTCGGAAAAACACTCACCCTCGCCGACGCAACCGCGCTTGGCCACGCCTTTGGTACAATGGTGCTTCGTGCGGGTGGCAAGCGTATTATGGTAGGCTATGATGGACGCACACACTCCCCTGCTTTTGAAGCCGCTCTTGTTGACGCCCTTGTAGCGACGGGAGCCCATGTTGATCGTATTGGCCTTGGCCCTACCCCTATGCTTTATTTTTCTGTTTTCCACTCAAATGCAAGTGCCGGCATCATGGTGACAGGCTCCCACAACCCCCCTGATCAAAATGGTTTTAAAATGATGATCGCCAAACATCTACCAGGTGGTGGATCCGTTTACGGGGAAGCTATTAAGAAACTGGCGACGATGGCAAACCAAGCTGACTTTATTCATGGACACGGACATTCCACAAATATAGATGTTCGCGCCTCTTATGTGGAACGTCTGTTGAAAGATATAGAAATCAAGCCTCTTAAAGTGGTTTGGGACTGCGGCAACGGAGCTGGGGGCGAGATTGTACGTCAGTTAACAAATCAGCTGCCAGGTGAGCACACTTTACTTTTTTCCGATATCGACGGTCACTTTCCGAACCACCACCCCGACCCTACTGTTCCGGAAAATTTAATTGATTTACAAAAAGCCGTTGCACATCATCATGCCGATCTTGGTGTTGCTTTTGATGGCGATGCCGATCGCATTGGGGCCATTGATGGTCAAGGGCGCATTGTGGCGGGCGATCAATTGCTCGCCATCTATGCGGCAGAGGTCCTCAAGACTCATCCAGGGGCCACCATTATCGCGGATGTCAAAGCCTCCCAAGTTCTTTTTGATAAAATAGCCCAATTGGGCGGCAAGCCGGTCATGTGGAAAACCGGGCATTCTCTCATTAAAACAAAAATGGCGGAGACAAAATCACCCTTAGCCGGGGAAATGAGTGGTCATATTTTCTTTGCTGACAAATATTATGGCTATGATGACGCGATTTATGCGGCGCTACGCTTGCTCTCTCTTATCTCCTCTTCCGGAAAATCGCTAAGCGGATGGCGTAATGATTTACCACAGACGGTAAGTACGCCCGAACTTCGATTTGAAGTCGAAGAAGAACGAAAGTTTACCATCGTTAAAGAAGTCAAAGATCGCCTCAAAAAAGCACACGCCAATGTGAACGATACCGATGGTGTGCGTGTTTTATCGAAAGAAGGGTGGTGGTTGTTACGGGCTTCCAATACACAAGCCGTCCTCGTGGCCCGCGCTGAGGCTCAAAATGAAGCTGATCTTGAACTCCTTAAAGACCAATTAAGAAGCCAATTAAAGCAAAGCGGCATTAATCCGGCCTTATAATGCGGCTTCGAATAGAGGTTTTTGACAACAGCTTGATTCTTCATGTATTTTTAAGATTAACAGTTTACTGAGCCTAGTGAACTATTAATCTTTATCTTTTACCCTGTTTCCTCTCTACGGAGGTTTTATCGTGCATCATCCTTATTACGAAGCCGTTCTTTTAGTTGAACGAGTTCATCGGCATTTTCTTGAAGTCGTCAAGACGGATCTTGATCGCCAAAGCGTTCAAGACATCAATAACGTGCAAGCACTCATTTTGCACAATATTGGTACCGACGAGATGACGGTCGGCGAACTCACGGCCCGTGGCTATTATCTTGGGTCGAACGTTTCGTATAACGTTAAAAAGATGGTGGAGAATAACTATCTCATTCAAGAACGCTCCCCCCACGACCGTCGCTCCGTTCGCGTTAAGTTATCGGAAAAAGGTTTGGCTCTTGATAAGCGCATTACCGAACAACTCGACAAACAAATTGGCGATCTGCCGGCGGCTCAAATCACAGAAGATGAATTGACAAAAGTCAGCGACATTCTTCGTAAGCTTGAGCGTTTTTGGACGAGTATGATTAACTATGGTGGCGGCTAAGTTTTATTAACAAACTTAAGAGATCTCGTAATTGCCATAGATGTGTTGCACATCATCGTTATCTTCAAGAACATCCAAAAGCTTCGTCAAATTTTCAGCGGCCTCGCCCGTAATGGCAAGGGTGTCATGGGCATGCCATTTTAATTGAGCACTTTCCGCTTCACCCCATTTTTTCTCAAGCGCGTCACGTACGGCCCCAAAATCTTCAACATTTGTTGTCACATAATGAAAACTTTCATTGGACTCAACATTGTCGCCACCCGCTTCAATAACAGCATCAAGCATTGCCTCAGCCGAGGCGACACTCGCTAAAAAAATAATTTCGCCAACGCGTTGGAACATAAAAGCGACGGAACCGCTTTCACCAAGATTACCGCCTAATTTAGACAGGGCCGTACGTAATTCCGAAGCCGTACGATTACGATTATCGGTGAGCGCCTCAAGAATAAGAGCACATCCACCCGGGCCATAAGCTTCATAACGAACTTCATCAAAATTATTAGCGTCCCCAGAACCAGCTTGAGCAGACTTAATGGCGCGTTCAATGCGATCACGCGGCATATTGTTCTTACGGGCAGCAATGATCGCCGCGCGCAACCGTGGATTGGCATTAGGATCCGGGGCCCCTTGTTTACAAGCGACTGTGATTTCACGGCCTAGCTTGTTAAAGATTTTGGCCTTTTTGGCATCACTCGCACCTTTCTGGTGCATAATATTTTTGGAATGAGAATGTCCAGCCATCTTGTTTCATCTACAGTTAAAAGAGATCCGAATGCCTTCGAGGAGACATCTTAATTACCCTTGGGTAAAAAGCCAACGGCCTACCTTGGTTCTTAAACATTAAACTTGAAGTGGAAAATATCGCCATCATGCACAAGATATTCTTTACCTTCTTGTCTTAACTTACCGGCATCACGAGCGCCACTTTCACCTTGGCATTCAATATAATCGTCATAAGCAATCGTTTCCGCACGAATAAAACCATGCTCAAAATCAGTATGGATAGCGCCCGCCGCCTCGGGAGCTGCTGCCCCATGTCGTACCGTCCACGCACGCGCCTCTTTGGGCCCTACTGTAAAGAATGTAATGAGGTCAAGACGGCGATAACCTGCACGAATAATACGATTAAGGCCAGGCTCTTCGAGCCCTAACGATGTTAGAAATTCTTTCTTCTCGGCATCACTCTCAAGCACAGCGACTTCAGACTCAATGGCAGCAGCTATAACAACACTTTCTGTCCCTTCCGCTTTGGCTTTAGCTGCAACTTTCTCAGATAATGAGTTGCCGTGCGCGGCATGTTCCTCGCCTACATTGGCAACATAAAGAACCGGCTTTGAGGTTACGAGTTGCAACATACGAAAATGGCGCTTCTTTTCGGCATCCAGCGACAGCCAAAGGTTGCGGGCAGGTTTACCTGCCTGTAGCTGCGCGATCGCAAGTTCCATAACAACAATCTGTTCCTGTAATTCTTTATCACCGGACTTGGCTTTCTTTTGTGCGTTAGCAACACGCTTTTCAAGACTGTCGAGATCCGCCAACATAAGTTCGGTTTCAACGATTTCGGCATCACGTAAAGGATCAACCGAGCCTTCCACATGCGTAACGTCCCCACCTTCAAAACAACGCAGCACATGTATAATGGCATCGACATCACGAATGTGGGCGAGGAATTGATTACCAAGGCCTTCGCCTTTGGCAGCTCCTCTTACCAACCCCGCAATATCAACAAATTCGAGTTGTGTTGGAATAAGTTTGCCGGACTTAGCAATCACAGCTAGTTTTTCCAAGCGTTCATCGGGGACAGCAACGCGTCCCACATTCGGCTCAATGGTGCAAAACGGATAATTTGCAGCCTGCGCCGCTGCTGTTGCGGTTAACGCATTAAAAAGGGTCGATTTTCCAACATTGGGAAGACCAACAATTCCACAATTAAATCCCATTTTATTATCCTACCCGGGGCTGGAACAGCGTTCCAAAACCTTCATGTGTTAAAAGTTCAGCCAAAATAGACCAAGGCTTAAAGCCA
>Ga0302274_10002074_pt1 | contig 18677 bp, 11 predicted proteins | sample III_Bog_N2_1_FD_198755 | JGI IMG/M metagenome (GOLD analysis project Ga0302274, IMG submission 198755) | Peat permafrost microbial communities from Stordalen Mire near Abisko, Sweden - III_Bog_N2_1 | ecosystem: Environmental > Terrestrial > Soil > Wetlands > Peat | place: Sweden: Abisko...
CACTTGGCCGAGGCTTCGTAATTGATTGATTTGTTGAGGTCAGTATTCGGTACTTAAATTGCATGCGCCTTCCACGTACGTTCCCCGGAGGCACCGTCCATGACCTTTAAGAGTTTCCTGCGCGCTGTCAGCGCGCTGTCACAGCTGCCCCTTGCTTTGGCTCTTGCAGCGGTTGCGCCTGCCCAATCTGCAGGCCCTCTCATCACCGAGCGCATAGATGATGCACAACGAGTAACATTAGCTGGCAACGTTCGCCCCGAGGCCAATGCTGCAAACGATCTTGGCGCGGTCGCGGACGATTTCCCGCTGGCTCATATGCAGCTCCTGTTGAAGCGATCTCCAGACTCCGAAGCGGCTCTGGCGCAATACATCGCGGAGCTGAGCGACACGCGGTCGCCAAACTTTCACAAGTGGCTTACCCCGCAACAATTCGCCGCGAACTTTGGCGTTGCTCGTGCAGACGTCGATGCCGTCACCGCATGGCTCGGGCAGCGCGGCTTTACCGTCAACGGCGTCGCGCCGACCGGATTGGTGATCGACTTCAGCGGCACTGCCAGCCAGGTGCGCAGCGCGTTTCATACTGAGATTCACAATCTTTCCGTCGACGGCGCGGCCCACTTCGCCAATATGAGCGACCCCCGGATTCCCGCCGCGCTGGCGCCAGCCGTCGCCGGAATCGTCTCGCTGCATAACTTCTTTCCCAAGAACCAGTCCGTCGCCAAGAAGCACCCGGACTACACCTTTACCAACTCGAACGGCACAGTCCACGCGCTCGCCGCCGGCGACATTGCCACCATCTACAACCTCGCCCCCCTCTTCGCCGCAGGCATCACAGGCAAAGGCCAGTCCATCATGGTGGTTGAAGACACCTACCTCTATTCGACGGGCGACTGGACGATCTTCCGCAAGACCTTCGGCCTGGCCCGGCCCTATCCCTACGGCACCCTATCTCAGGTCAGCCCGAGCGGCGCCATCACCTGCACCAACCCCGGCTTCCAGGGAGTAAACACCGACCCAGGCTACGGTGACGACGGCGAAGCCGCCATCGACGTCCAATGGGCCACGGCAGCAGCGCCAAACGCGGCCATCATCCTCGCAGCCTGCACCGACACCACGGCCTTCGGCGGCCTGATCGCCCTGGAAAACACACTCAACGGCCCGGCCGCCAGCCTGCCTTCAGTGGTCAGCATCAGCTACGGCGAATCCGAGCCTTCAAACGGAGCCACCGCCAACGCGGCATATAACACCGCCTATCAGCAGGCGGTCGCGGAAGGCGTCTCCATCTTCGTCTCCTCTGGCGACGAGGACGCCGCCAGCACCGACGGCGGCAATGTGTCGACCCACGGTATCAACGTCAGCGGATTTACCTCCACGCCCTACAACGTCTCCGTCGGCGGTCTCGACTTCGGCTACACCGCGGACGGTGTGAACCCCTCCACCTACTGGAGCGCGACCAACAGCAACACCTACTCTTCAGCGCTGTCCTACATCCAGGAGATCCCCTGGAACGGCTCGTGCGCCGGGGGGCTTTTCGCTGCGTTCTTCGGATTAACTCCACTTGAAATTTGCAACAACCCCGCCGTGACCAGTTCGAGCGGGAGCCTCAATTACTTTTTGAACGCGTTCGGAGGCAGCGGTGGCCCCAGCGGATGTGCGACCGGCACCGCCAGTACCAGAGGCGAGGTCAGCGGGACCTGCGCGGGCTACCCTAAGCCAGCCTTCCAAAGCGGCTTGTTCGGCAATCCCGCCGACGGCGTCCGCGATATCCCCGATGTCTCCCTGTTCGCCTCCAACGGCATCTGGGATGCCTACTACGTCGTCTGCTGGTCCAACCCGGACACCAACGCTGGCGGTGGCTTTACCTGCAACGGCGCGCCCAGCACCTGGGCCGGATTCGGTGGCACCTCAGTCTCGTCTCCGATCATGGCCGGCATTCAAGCGCTGGTCAATCAGCACACAGGCAGCCGCTGGGGAAACCCCAACACCGTCTATTACGCGCTGGCCAACACCGAATACGGGGTATCCGGCAGTTCCTCCTGCAACTCCACCACCGTCGACAAGACCAGCAACTCCTGCATCTTCTATGACATCACCCAGGGCGACAATGACGGCGCGTGCAGAGCCCGGTCGAATGTCTTAACCAATTGTTACCGCCCGAGTGGCACCTACGGAATCCTCTCCACTTCAAACTCAGCCAGCCAGCCCGCATACCTTACCAACGTCGGTTGGGACTTCCCCACCGGAATCGGGTCGGTGAACGCGTACAACCTGGTAATGGGCTGGCCGACACCTTAGTGGCCGGAGCAATTCCTCGTGCAGCTTGCGGTTACTTACCTTCAATCAACCTTAGGAGGACACCATGAAGAAATACATTACCTTTACTTGCATCGTTTCGTGCCTCGTTTTCGGTGCCACGCAGAGCAAAGCGAGTTCGGTTTGCGACGGAGTGGCCGGCAACCTGGTCGCCAACTGCGGCTTCGAAACCGGGGACTTCACAAGTTGGACCCTCTCCGGCAACGACGTCCCCGGGGAGGCGGGTAACCTGTATGGCGTCGAGGGCCAGGACCTGGTCGACGGAATCAGTCCGAACAGCGGCTCGTATCAGGCCTTCTTCGCCACCCTCGACTCCAACGCCACCAAGCTCTCGCAGGACATCACCACCACGGCCGGCGACCAGTACACGATCACCTTCTGGGTGGCCCAGGATACAGCGTCGTCCTCTGAGTACGGCAATGAACTACTGGCCTCCTTCGGCGGGACCTCGCTGGTGGACGACTCCGACGTCGTTGTTGAGGGCTACACCGAATACACCTACAACGTGGGCCCAGTATCTGGAAGCTCCAACACGCTGGAACTGACGTTCGGGAATGGTCTTGGCGAGTTTCTGCTGGACGACGTCAGCGTTGTGGATAATGGTCCCGTGGTGACGCCGGAGCCCGACAGCCTTCTGCTGTTTGGCACTGGACTCCTCGCTCTGGTCGGCGTAGCACGTCGGCGTCTCAGCCGCCGCTAACCCGCGAACGCTCGAGACTCTTCTACTGTTCCACTAAGCCGCCCCACATAGGGCGGCTTAGTCGGCTGGCGAACCCCATCATTCTTGGTGGGGTTCGTTTTTTTATCCCCTTTCCTCAACCCAACTCCCCGCGCAATGACGCCTTCTGGTCTAGTCGCAGCGCAGCGGCGAGCCATGATTCCGTTATCTCCCGATGCATGTCTCTGAGCGAAGATTTGCGCGCCAATGGCACGAAAACCGTGCGCAATTATTCTGCCTTTGGCGAGCTATGCCTGCTGGATGAGTACATTGGGTTAGCAGCCACTAAAGTCTCCGCTCCATGTCCGAGCCATTCCGATGGCCACCAGCCTGCGTATCAAGATATTGCCGCGAAAGCCGATGAATGTATTTGGAGAGCCTATGGCGGCCGTAATCCAACCCGTCTGTGACTCCGCCGATCCAGCGCTACCGTCAACGCCTCGACTTTATTCTGTCGTCCGCCAGCCGATTCTGGATCTGCACGGCCGCGTTCATGCCTACGAATTACTTTTCCGCGGAGTCCCGGCCCCTGACGGAGTTTCGGCCTTCAACAACCTGATCGAGATCGCACGAAACTTCGACCTCGAGAAGCCCAGCGAGTTGAAAAAGTTGACGGGAAAGCTCACCGCATTTGTGCGCTGCCCATGGCAGGCGCTGAACGAGCAGCTTGCCCAGGTCCTGCCGGCAACCCTCACGGTCCTCGAGATCGAGCCGAACCAGGAAGTTTCGCCAGAATTCGTTTCCTCATGCCGGCAGATGAAGGCGCTTGGTTTCCGTTTTGCCTTGGACGATCTCACCAATGTGCCGCAACCCACTTCCTTCCTGGAGTTGGCAGACTACATCGCGGTGGATTTTGCCCGGACCCCCGCAGAAGTGCGCCGCAGGTTGCTGGACGGATTGCGCGACAAGTCCACGATGATGCTGGCAAAAGGCGTTCATACCCAGCAGGATTACCGCAAGGCGCGCGAAGAAGGCTTCACACTGTTCGAAGGCCGCTTCTTCCTGACGCCCGTGGCCGTGCGCAACCGGCGGCCGCCCGTCAACCAGATGCTGCGGCTCGATATTCTAAAAGCGCTACAGCAGCATCCTATGGATCTGCACAAGGTGAGCCAGCTCGTGAAGCGCGACGGCCCACTCACCTATCAACTGCTGCGCCTGGTGAACTCGCCGCTTTGGGGAATGCGCCAGAACGTTGCATCGATCGAGGTAGCATTGGTGGCAGTCGGCGAGAATGCTTTTCGCCGCATCGCCACTCTGGCTATTGCCAGCGAGTTCAACGGCGATCAGCCGGCCGAACTGCTGTCGATGGCTATCCTCCGCGGACGTATCTGCGAGGTGATGGCGTCGAAACGCAGCCTTGATCCTTTCGGACAATATTTGCTCGGGCTGCTCAGCCTGCTGCCGGCGATGCAGGGCCAGCCCATGAGCGAAGTAGCTCCCACCCTGCCGCTCAGCGCAGAAGTCCTCGAAGCACTGCTGGGTAAAGCGTGTCCAGAGCGCGTCGTACTGGGTTGGCTGGAACACTTCGAGCACGGCGATTGGGCGGCTTGCGACGCCACGGCCAAGGCCAGTGGCCTGGACCAGGTGGAGTTATCCAGCGTCTATATCGAATCCGTAGCCTGGACCGAGACCGCGCTGCACTCGGGTGCCTGAGTAAACTTCGGAACCCGCCGCTCCTATAACTCGATCCTGACCTGTGATAACTCCATGCTAACCGGTTATAACTCGATACTGACCGGCCACGTCTTCCAGATATTGGCACAATAGTCCCGGATCGAGCGGTCCGAGGAGAACTTGCCAATCCGTGCCACATTCAGAATCGACATGCGCGTCCATTGCTCCTGATTCTTATATGCCAGGCTCACCCTGTCCTGACAATCAACATAAGACTGATAGTCAGCCAAAAGCATATATTCATCTCTTGTCAGCAGGGAGTTGACCAGCGGCTCGAACAGAGCCCTGTCGCCATGGGAAAACTCGCCGCTCGTCAACGAGTCGATCACTTCGCGCAGCTTTCCGTTCGACTCGTATGCGACTCGCGGATTGTAGCCATCCCGCTTTTGGCTCTCGACCTCTGAAGCGGTTAGGCCGAAGAGAAAGAAATTGTCTCCCCCCACCTCTTCGCGGATCTCAATGTTTGCGCCATCCAGTGTCCCGATTGTAATCGCGCCATTCATCGCAAACTTCATGTTTCCAGTTCCTGAGGCTTCCTTCCCGGCGAGTGAAATCTGTTCGGAAAGATCGGCCGCGGGGTACACTCTTTGCCCCAGCTTCACACTGAAATCGGGCAGAAAAACCACCTTGAGGCGCCCCCTCACGATGGGGTCGGCGTTGATGGCTTCTCCAACCGAGTGAATCAGCTTGATGATCAGCTTGGCCATGTGATATCCAGGAGCCGCCTTGCCGCCGAAGATGAAGGTTCGCGGCGTCATTTCCGCATTCGGATCGCGCTGTAGACGTTTCAACAAGGTGAGAATATGCAATACCTGAAGGTGTTGGCGCTTATACTCATGCAGCCGCTTGACCAGAACGTCGAAGATCGAGTCCGGATCGGTTTGAATTCCCAGCCGGTCTTGAATATATGCCGCAAGCGTGGCCTTGTTTTCTCGCTTGATGGCTTTCCACTCGTGGCAGAACTCGGCATCTTCAAGGAGTGGCTCCAGCCGGCGCAACCTCTCGATGTCGCGGATCCAGGTAGAGCCGATGCGCGCGGTCAGCAGCTCCGTAAGACGGGGATTGCTCAGTACCATCCAGCGCCGGGGCGTGACCCCGTTGGTCATGTTGGAAAATTTCGCTGGGGTCAGCGCATAAAAATCATTGAGCACGCAGGTCTTCAGCAGTTCCGTGTGCAGCGCCGCCACGCCGTTGATTGCGTGGCTCCCCAACGCGGCAAGGTGCGCCATACGCACAGCCTTCTCGCCGTTTGCCCCGTTTTCATTGATCAGCGAGAGGCGTTCGACGCGACCCGGTTCGTCCGGAAACTTCTGGCGCACATGGTTGAGGTGAACGTAATTGATCTCCTCGACGATCTCCAAATGACGAGGCAGCATCGACGCGAACAAGCTGCGCGGCCATTGCTCCAGCGCCTCCGGCAAAAGGGTGTGGTTGGTATACGACAAGGCGTTCTGCGTCACATGCCAGGCGGTATTCCAGTCCATCGAGTGCTCGTCCACCAGCAGCCGCATTAGTTCCGCAACGGCGATCGCGGGATGCGTGTCGTTCATCTGGATGGCGAAGTTCCGATGCAGCTCTGCCAGGGGCCGGTTTTGCGTCAATTGAATGCCCACAATGTGCTGGAGGCTACAGGAGACGAAGAAGAACTGCTGGGCCAGTCGAAGTTCCTTGCCTTCAAGCCTGTCGTCATTCGGATAAAGAATCTTCGAGATGTTCTCAGACGAAACTTTATCTGCCACGGCGCCGGCAAAATCTCCATCATTGAATGTTCCAAAGTCGAAGCTCTCGACGGCCTGCGCGGCCCAAAGCCGCATGGTGTTCACCGTGTTGGTTCGGTAGCCCGGGATGGGAGTGTCGTGCGGAACCCCGCGCACCCTTCGTTTTGGAATCCACTCCACCTTGAACCGCCCCTGGGCATCCGTGTGGATCTCGGTGTGGCCGCCCATCTTTACCTCAATAACATCCTCAGGCCGTTCCAGCGACCACGGATTCCCGAACCGCAACCACTTGTCCGTCGACTCCACCTGCCATCCATCGCGAATCTGCTGATCGAAAATTCCGTATTCGTAGCGGATGCCGTAGCCAATCGCGGGAATCTCCAGTGTGGCCAGAGAATCCATGAAGCAGGCGGCAAGACGGCCCAGCCCTCCATTGCCCAGCCCCGGTTCCTCCTCCTGTTCGATCAGAACACTCAGGTCGATGTCCAGTTGCCGCATCGCCTGCTCGGCTTCGTCATAGATGCCAAGATTGATCAGGTTATTGGCCAGATGCGGTCCAGTCAGAAACTCTGCCGACAAATAGCAGACCACACGTACATCCTGCGCCTGGTAGTTTTTGACTGTCGCGATCCACCGCTCCAGGATTCGGTCGCGCACCGTATGGGCAAGCGCCATATAAAGATCGTTCACTGAAGCTCGCTCAACCGACCTGCCCTGCACAAAGAACAGATTGTCCAGAAACGACTGGGCCAGCGCCTCCGGGCCAAGCGCAGTTCTCTGGCACTTTTGCGATCCGGGCCGCAATAACGATGTGGCAAGCGCTTCTGACATGGTTACCTCGCCTTCCGCTGGCGATGGGAGATGAATTGAATTCAACTACTCACAATAACCTCGCACGGACAGAAGCACGGTGAGAGTAACTGCCGCTCTGGAGCTGCGGAAGGTCACGCGACCCATTCTGGAATCTACATGCCCGTTTCGGGGTGGCCGCACCTATCCGTCAGTTACCGACGGGGAACGGTGCCCCGCAGTCGATGCCGCGCTAACTCCCCGCCCCGAGGAAAGCCCGATACCTATGCGAAAGCCCATCGATTTTGCCGGGAGGCAATCCTGATTAAAACAATTCAATGGCGGGACGGCTGTGGTCGCCGTCGGAAATTCCTCCGGCAACGGCAACGCGGGTAACGGTTTGGCTGACATTCCCACTCGGGGTGAAGTTGACTAAGAACGCTACCGCCCATTTGACATGAGCGGAAAATCAACTGCATCCGCAAGGGTGAATTGAGCGCCATCCCAGATGCAAGCCAGTGCGGCGGTGAGCTCCTCCGCGGTTGGTGACCAGGCGCCAGGCTCGTGCAATGCGAATGTGCCGCCCAGCCAGTATAGGAAGTGAACTTCGAGCGGAAGCTCGAAGAGAGAAACATAGACGTTACTCGATTTGATCTCCATGTCCTCATCATGAAGAGAAGACTCATTTCTGCCAAAGGATCGAACGTGTCCGTTTTAACGCCTTGGTCCTGTACCAACAATCCACCAGCCTATGAATCTCGAAAGCGGTGCTTCAGTCGCATGAATCCTTTTGGCTCAGATGGGCACTACTCCGCGGTTGTTTTAGGGAGTCCTCGCTTGGGAACCCGTTCAAAGAAGGAGCTATGCCAGCCGATTCGACCGGGTGAATGAGTGACTTGGCCTGTTACCGTCGTTCCGCAGTCATGCCTAGGTACGGCAGCGAAGATTGGCCGGTGTTGCGACCGACATTTCAAATCGTGTTGCCCTTATCCTTGCGACCATTACAGGAGAGCGCTCGTATCGCTATCGGTGATTAAGTCGAGAGTCATTGACTCGCTCCAGTCCTCAATCTCAGGTTGGCTGAGCGTCTGGACCGATAATTTCGCTCCTAAAACGATGCGTATGAGGGTGGGCACGCTCGGAATTCACGAAGTCACAGAGTTTGCGGCACAGAGGAGAACTCATTCGCGGATATCATTGTTCATCAAACGCTTTTATTTCGTCAAGAATCGTTTCCTTGCGGCGCGCGAATGGAATTCAGGCGCCGCACAACAGCAGCAAAGCTGTCCGCTTCTCACGCTGACGATCTACACAAGGTCGATGACCGGGTAACAAGTAAACGGTTCGGTGAGCACCTGCCAATATGGAATGTAGGTGAACTCCGGATGACCATCGATCGTGAAATGCAAGGGACGGTCCGGATCTTGCTTGATCCTGCTGAGAACGTCTTCGTGACGCCGCCCCCCAGGCACGGTAAGCGTCGCGCTGTCGGAGCCGGTAAGGGCCATGAGGATCGGACCGTATTCAAGCGCAAAGCGCTCGTGGCCCTCGATCCTGTCGACGCCGGTGTAGCGGGTGAGTTTAAGCTCGATTGGCAGCGTGAAGCGAACTGTGTCTCCGGTCGACCACATGCGGTCAAGCGTGAGGTAATTTCCGGGTAACCCGGAGAGGGAGGTTTCCTGGTTCACACGAACAGACATTGGGCCGGCGGCCCAGGAGGGTACACGAATTCTGATCTTCGCGTTCGCCGGCTGCGATGAATGTATCTCCAGCTTGACGTCGGGGTCCATGGGGAAGTTACCCAAAAGAGTAACCTGCATCTCCGCGTCCGCATGGGACCATCGAATGGTGGATGGCTCGAACAGGTTGACGTAAAGGCCATCTGCGGCAGTAGAGAAGATGTACTCGGGAAGCGAGCCTAGTAAGCGCGTGCCCTGGCCCTCGCAACAGGAATTGGTGCACAGGGGCACCCGCAGATCCCCTTTCATGCCCACGAGACGGGCGTGATAAATAATGCCGTGGTCGGCTACCTGATTTGCAAGGCCGACGTTGTAGATCGACTTCTCGATTTCATTGGCGTACTTTTCCTGTTCGGGATACAACAGCTGGAACCGCTGATTGAATCGTGTCCAAAAGACACTGCCGCAAGTCTCGCCGGTTTCGCAAAATGGGAACTGCGCGGCGAGGCGATATGATTTGGGCGGAAACTCTCCGAACTCCGTAATTGCAATCGAGCCCCCCACGTGCTCCCAATTGTCGTGATAGAGGTCCCACGCCCCTTGCATGGCACGGAGATACTTTTCGTCGCCAGTGGCACGGTAGATGTCTAGATAGGCTTCAAAATCGGTGATCAGATAGTTATGCGGCCGGTCGTAAGGATATTGCCAAACCACGTCCGTGTTATGACTAGCGAGGCCGTCAAGCCAGTAATTCTCCTGGTAATAGCGTTGGATAACTTGAATATCTTCCGGCCTTCCCGCCGGCGTGAAGTACATCCGCGTGTTGGCGATCATGCCCTGCACGCCCTGAACCCCGCCGCGCATCATGTTGGGCAGATAGGCGCATCGATCGAACCAATCATAGAAGCCGCGCAGCAGCGGGAAGGCCTTAGGATTCCCGGCGTAACCTGCTTCGATCAGACCTTGCGTGACCCAGGATCGCGTATAACCACCCCGCTCCGAATGCAGGATCAGCTCTTCCGGATACGCCATGATGTATCCGTTGGGCGCGCGGCACTCTTCGATGCCATCAACGATTGCATCCATGGCGGCGCGCAATTCCTGGTTGTCGATCCAGCGCAAGGTGTTGCCTGCGCCCATCAGAAAGCGACCGGCACTGGAGCCGGGCAGAGAGGTTTCCCAAAAAGCGATGGGATCGCGCAGTCCGGCGCGAATAGGTTTGCCGGCGCGCTCGCGGAAAGGGCGGAGCATGTCGTCTACCGAGAAGGAAGTGAGCAAGTAGCTGATGTTGTTTTCCATGGCGCGATGGAAGAGCCCTTGTTTTTCCTGAACGCTGACGCCGGAGAGCGGAACATTCGCCTGGAAAGGGATTGCGCGCCAACGGTCGCCGGGAATTACGTTGCCGGGATTGTCGGTGACGGTTCTCTCACCCATGGGTCGCGGGGCTCTGGTGATCTGCGCAAGATCAACTTGATTGCCAAAGATATCGTCCGCGGTCACCAGGCAGCGTTCAGCCACGTCTTTTCCGCCCGAGACGACGTCGATTTTGGCAAGGGCGAGTTCGTAGCCGACGCCATCCTCAGCGGGTCGCAACCGGGTTGCCGTGAGACGCACATAGCGGGCTAAGACGCCTCCGGTCGCGTACTCCGTTATCTCATCATAGGGTTCGGAAACATCGGAGGCGGAGCAGTCCACGAATAGTCTTGAGTTCACGAAGGAAGCGTCATCCGAGACTTCGATTCGAAAACGCTGCGGAAATCCGAAGCCATCGGCATGTGGGTCGCCCGGCGTAAACGCAGGATAGAGACGAACGCTGTCGATAACTCGAGAAGCGCCGAGATCGATCTGGAGCCACGTAACAGTGTCCGGCGAATGAGCGAGTTTGGAAACATAAGGCCGATACCAAGTGCCGGCACTCCAGGCCATGCGCCCGCGCCGCGCCGCCACCGTGGCAGATGAACTCAAGGAACCCGCAAAGACAGGGCATGGACCAAGGGCTTGAAGGGCCGCGATGGCTGCTCCGCCCTTCACGAATTCACGGCGATTGAATGACGGTCTCACTTCTCCTCCAGAATTTGGTTCGCTAAGCCATGCTATGGTGTGCCGTAACTACACCTCTTGATGCAACCGTCGTGGCGCCAAGCCAGGCTTCTTGCCTCGACGTTGCCGTTCTTTGTCATTCAAAACATACCTGTCACATCTGCGCAGTTACAACTTTCTCCGGGGGATGTTTCGCAAGCGAATCTCTACCGGAATAAAGCAAGGTCGATCGCGTCTGCCATAGCCTTGTACCCCGCGTCGTTTGGGCGGAGGTGATCTCCAGAATCATAGGCTGCGTTCAACGTGTCAGGTTTCACGGGATCGCTAACCGCAACCGCGCCGGCGGGAATCCTGACAGCCTCTCCTGCACCAAATGTCACCGTCCGATCACTGCCGGCTACAATTGCTCCTCCGCCGCTGTTGAGCCCAACATGCACACCGCCGATATCGAGCGGGCCAGGGCCGAACTCATTGGTGAGCGTCAATCTCACCCGGCAACCGCCCAGCGATCAATAGTGAGCGCGATCGCGAGAGGCCATAGATAGCTGGGGGCCTTATCCCGTCTCATAACGAGCAATTCCTCCAATTTCGGACATCCAGGCGATTGTAAACGGGGAGAGTGCTCGGGTTGCGACTTGCTCGCTCATCTACCGGGAGATCAGCAGCCGCAGCACGGATGGCGGTGGTGCGCCATCTGTACGCGGTTGGTCTCGGTTTGCTCCTAGCGTATTCCAGGTTAAGAGATAACTCGTGCCATCGGCTCTGGGAGCACCGAGATCATGCGCGAAGTGCTGAAACATTTGACTGTCGGGCGGTGGCGCGAATACCGCGCCGGGTTTCTTCTCGGTCAGAGTGGGCACGGGCTTGCCAATCAATTGCATTGTCCTTGGATCAACTTGCCGCATACCGGTTCCATAAACAGAGTGATGCACCATGATGCTTAGATAGCCATTGTAGGCTTGGAGGGGACCGATCATCACCTCCATCGGGAAACTTCCGCCGCCATGAAAATCCCACCGGTAATCCCAGTTGCTGGCTTGCTGGATATTCCACGCGCCCTGCTGCCAGCGGGCGAAGTATAGCTGAGTTTTGCCCTTGGCGTCGTACTTTGTATAAGCGATGACAAGCTCGCCGCCAACGTCGAAGCCCACCGATTGCGATCCATTGATGAGGCCCGCGCCCTGAGGCGCGGGATCGAGAATCAGGCCTGGCGTGTCAACGGTCATCGGTAGCTGGATTGGGACGCCTGCTGCGGTTTCCCAGTGCACAAGGTCGCGGCTGCGCGCGTAACTGAGATCGTGATTGGATTCGGCCATGGCAGATTCACGCCAGACCCAGACCTGGTGATACCAGCCGTCGGCGCCAAGAACAGGATCGATGGGGTAAGCGTTGCGGGCGGACCAGACGCGGCTGGTAGTAGACCGTGGAACGGCTGATCTCCAGCTCCTCGGCCTGCCGGGAAATCGACAATGCGTGCTCGGGATCGATCATCGCTTTGCGCTCAGCAAACCCGCCTTGACGAGCGCACTTTCTAAAAAATCGTTGGCCAGCGCCAACTCGCCGATCTTGGCCTGCATCCGGGTCACATCGACTTTCGCCTGCTCCTCGGCAGTGTCTTCGCCAAACACTCCAGCCGCGCCCTCGGCCAGCCGTGTCTTCCAGTCCGTGATCTGGTTGGGGTTGACATCGAACTGCTGGGCCAGCTCGGCCAGGGTCTTGTCCCCCTTCAGGGCGGCCAAAGCCACCTTCGCCTTGAAAGCCGCTGTGTGATTCCGACGTGGACGTCGTGCCATTGTTGCTCCTCTTTTCTGCCATCTTAATGGCTGGCTGAGGAACAATCCTTCCACTCATCCCGCTGTCCGAATTCCCGAAACCGGCTCAGCCATAGAGCGCCAGCGCATGTGGCGCCAAATCCCCCATGAATTCATGAACTTCTTTCCGCGCTTGTTCGGGCGTCTCCGGGCCGCCACCGGATTCAAGCGTGTTTGAACCGATGACGAGTGGAATTGCCAGTTCTTGCGCGGAAATGTATGACGCAGCGGGCGAACGAGTAAGTAGCCAGGCATCGTCACCATCGTGCCCGGTGTCGACGCGGAGATGCTCGATGTAGAGCCGGCCGCCTGAGCAAAGAAGGGGCCGGCCGACACGCTCCAGTTGGTGAACCCCTGACGCCACACTCGCCAAGCGTGATGCGACCACTCACTTCGAGAACCGTAGTGCCTTCAACGTGAGGTATGGCGATCTTCGCGCCCATCTTCGTCGGCTCCTTTCTTGGTTGGCCAGCTAAGGGACTTGGGCGATGCTCGCGATGCGGTGCTTATCTGGGATTTTGAAGCAACGCGATCTCCACGTCGCTGGGCGTTACGATAGCCGCATGATTGGCTTCTTGCTGTAACTTTCTAACCCGACGTTCAGCCTTTGACTCGGGGCAGCGAAGATGATCGGTCTCACCTTTGACCCACACTTCGCGAAGGAAGTACCGGTTGCCGTACTGGTGGAAGACGACCTTGCCTTTGGTCGCGGGCGACAAACTTGCTTCTCTCCGGTCCATGGCCAAAGCCGTGCCGGAAGGACCCCGAACGGTGAGGAAGTATTGTTGTGAATCGTTCAGGAAGTAGGTGCCGGGAGCAAAGTGGGCCGACCCGACTTCGAACGCGAAGGGTATGTTTACCGGAATCCGCTCGATCGGATGCTGCGCGTATAGAACCGCAGACCCGAAAGGAATGGCGAGGGAGGCAACGACGAGGGCTGCGCGAATCTTCGACATCAAGAGTGTGGTCATGACGGCTTCTCCTTTTTTTGAAGACGCCTTACCGAACGCCTTCACCTGGTAAGGCGCAGTCGCCCGGAAAATGGGGCCACACAATTTCTATTTTTTATTTCCGATCCGCGGGCGAGGGGGCCACGCCAGGATGTAATTCGCGAAAGAGCCAGATCCGCGCCAGCGACCAGTCGCGCTTCACCGACCGCGGGGACACTTGCAGGAGCGAAGCGATTTGCTCCACCGACAGGCCTCCGAAATATCGCAGTTCCACCACTTTGCCCTGCCGCGGATTGTGGCTCTCCAGGTTGCGTAATGCTTCGTCCAGAGCCTCGACCTCGTCAAGCTTTTCCGCCGAAATTGCAAGGTCGTCCTGCAATTCGACCCGCTTCAGGCCTCCGCCTCTTTGTTCTGCTCTGTGGGCGCGGGCATAGTCCACCAGCACCCGCCGCATCACGTTAGCCGCCACACCGATAAAGTGCTCGCGGCTGTTCCAGTCAGTATCCTCTCGCGCCAATCGAAGGTAGGCCTCGTTGATCAGGGCTGTTGCTTGCAACGTATGATCGGGTCTCTCATTCCGCATGTACGAACTGGCCAGCCGATGCAATTCTCCATAGACCAGTGGCAGCAATTTGTCCGCCGCCTCGGGGTCGCCTTGGGACATTGCTTTCAGGAGTTTGGTCACCTGGCCCTTCTCGATTTCCATGGAACCGGCCTCCTTTGCACCTGTGGTATTATCTACCGACACGGGGTTCGATTCCACGTGAATTGCCATACTGTGAGCCGCTCGGACGCTCATCTTTACTGCGCAAAACCAGATATCACATGGCCAACCAGGAGCAATCCGCCGAGGAGATCTTTGGATCTGCTCTTGACCTGCCGCCGGAGGAGCGTTCGGCATATTTGATGCGAGCTTGTCTGGGCTCGCCCGAGTTGCGCAATCTTGTAGAGAAACTTCTTCTTGAATACCAGCGCATGGGTAGCTTCTTAGAAGAGCCTCTCCTTGCAAGAAACGGCGCCGCTTCGCCTTCACCCACAGTCAGCGTGCATATTTTGACTGCCGGACATAAGCTGGGACGCTATTCCGTCATAGAGCCAATTGGCTCCGGTGGCATGGGCCAGGTCTATCGAGCACGCGATCAGAAGCTGGAACGTGTTGTGGCCATCAAGATACTCTCCCCCGGCTTGGTGACGGGCGATGAGGTCCGACGCCGCTTTCGCAAGGAGGCACTGGCGCTGGCGAAGCTGAGCCACCCGCATATTGCCGCCGTGTACGACGTAGGCGAGCAAGACGGCGTGGACTATCTCGTTATGGAGTGCGTCCCCGGGCAAACTCTTGCAGCCAAGTTGAAGAATGGCCCCCTCCCAATCGAAGAAGCTACGTTGATCGTGTCGGAGATCGCGAGCGCACTCGAAGAAGCCCACGAAAACGGCGTGATCCACCGCGACCTGAAGCCGGCCAATGTGATGATTACCCCAAAGGGGCATGTCAAGGTACTCGACTTCGGTATCGCCAAGTTGCTGGCGCCGCTTACGCCGGATGCCACAGCCTCGATAGAGACAGGTCTTATTGTCGGGACCCCGTCTTACATGTCTCCCGAGCAGGCAAAAGGAACCGCAGTCGACGCTCGGACGGATCTGTGGAGCCTGGGTGTCATCTATTACGAATTGCTTGCCGGCCGGACGCCGTTTCAAGGCGACGGCAATATTGCTGTTCTGCACGCAATCATCAAGGATTCCCCAGCCTCTTTGCGCGCGTTTCGACCTGATGCTCCCCAACTGGCCAATCAAATCATTTGCCGGTCTCTTGAGAAAAATCCTGCGAGCCGCTATCAGTCGGCGTCCGAAGTAGTTCGCGAAACGTCGAATCTCCTGAATCGAACCGCATCGAGTCCTCACGATTTGACCGCAAAGCGCCGGTCGCGGGCGGTCGCCCTCTCGGCTATTGTTGCCCTTCTTCTTACCATTGCTCTTGGAGCATGGTTCTTTCATCGCTCTTCCAAAAGGCAGTGGGCGCGAGAAGAGGCCATCCCGCAAATCGCGAGCCTCATCGCCGAAAGAAAGCCGCTCGCTGCGTATATCCTTCTCCAAAAAGCGCAGAGCTATTTGCCCGGCGACCCTCAATTGAAGCTGATTGCCGATCAAAATACGCTGCCGGCGTCGATCGCATCTTCGCCCTCGGGAGCAACCGCAGAGATTCAGGATTATTCCACGCCGGACGCTCCGTGGTTCCGTCTTGGCACGACGCCGCTCACCGGCGTCTCGATACCAAAGGGCTATTTTCGCTGGAGAATATCGAGAGCTGGAGTTGGGGAATTGGTAGAGGGTATGCGGGCCGCCAAAAGCATGAATTTCGCGCTTGGCGCTCTGCAATCCTCGCCCAACGGAATGGTGCCGGTGCCGGGACAATACTTCGTGGATAGCGTCAGTTTCATCGGCTTTATCGGCCCTTACAAGCTGCCGACGTATTACATTGATCGCTTCGAAGTTACCAATCGCGACTACCAGGAGTTTGTCGACAGTGGGGGTTACGCAAAGAAAGAGTATTGGACGGAGAAGTTCATTCGCGATGGGCATGAGCTCTCCTGGGCTGAAGCGATGGCAGAGTTTCGCGATACAACAAACCGGCCTGGGCCGGCTGGATGGGTTGCGGGACATTATGCCGACGGACAGGCAGATTTCCCCGTCTCCGGCGTGAGTTGGTACGAGGCTTCTGCCTATGCGGCATTCGCAGGAAAAAGTCTGCCCGTTGTGGCTCAGTGGTATATGGCGGCGCCGTCCGATGTGGCACGCTACATTGTTCCGGCCAGCAACATCACGACCAACGGCGCAGCTCCTGTAGGCGCATACAAAGGAGTAGGTCCCTTCGGGACCTACGATATGGCAGGAAACGTCCGCGAGTGGGTTGCCAATGCGGACGACAGCGACCATCGATTCATTCTGGGAGGTTCCTGGAAGTCTCCAGCGTACCTCTATTACGCTCCGGAAGCGCTCTCGCCTTTCGATCGGTCAGACGCGAACGGCTTTCGCTGTGTCAAGAACACCGCCCCACTGCCGGAAGCGGCCGTTACGCCCATCAAGCGGGTGGAAGCGCGAGATTTTTCCAAGCACAAGCCAGTTTCCGACGATGTCTTCCGCGCTTATCAGCTTCTCTATGCCTATCCGAATGCCCCCATGCATGATGCTGATGGTGGAGTCGTCAACGAGACAGCGGATTGGCGGGAAGAGAAGGTTACGATCGACACCGGCTATCGCGGCGAACGTATGGCAGTATATCTATTCTTGCCGAAAAAGGTTCGGCCACCGTATCAGACGGTGTTGTTTTTCCCCAGCGCGCGTGTAGATTTCATCGCCGACAATAAAGGAGGAACGGCGCTCGGCGACATTGGATTCTTCGACTACATCGTTCAGAGTGGCCGCGCTGTAATCTATCCGATCTACCAGGACACTTATGAGCGTCGTTTGCAGTATTCTCTTCCTCGAGGTTCCCAGGCGATCCAGCTCACAACCGACAGATATAAGGATGCAGCGCGTACACTCGACTATCTCGTTACTCGCCCGGACATCGATAGCAGCAAACTAGCCTACCTCGGGGTCAGCATGGGATCAGCCGAGGGCCTGATCTACACGACGCTGCTCCAGGATCGCCTGAATACTGCCGTATTCCTCGATGGGGGTTATTTTCTCGATCCGCCTCCGCCGGGCGGCGACCAGGCCGACTTCGCGCCGCGCATGAAAAAGCCTGTTCTGATGGTGAACGGACGCTACGATTACACCTTCTCCTTGGAATTGTCGCAGAACCCTATGTTCACAATGCTTGGCACTCGGAAGAAGGACAAAGAGCACATCGTCCTGGACACGCCTCACGATGTGACCGAGCAGCGTCCGCAACTCGTCAAGGCTGTCCTTGATTGGCTCGATCGCTATCTCGGGCCAGTGAACGAATAACTATCAGTCGGATGAGCCTGGAATTCACTGGTACACAGAGGCAGCCATAGTTGACTTCAGGCAATCTGGTGGACGACGAGTATCGCGGGGTCAGCTCTTTACACCCTGGATCAATGCTACTCAAACACAGCGACGCGAAATGTCCTAAAGGACTTGAGTTTGCGCACCGGTGGAAGCGCGCTGATACTTTTCATTCTCGCTGGAGTCTGGCTGGCACTTCACGGTTTGATTTCAAACTGACCTTCGGATCAAGATCGGAGCTCGGTAGGCGTCCGTACCCCATTCCGCTATAGATCCGCTATAAAAAATGCTCTCGTGAGGTATAAAGGCGCGTTAGCCCACTTAAGGCGGCATCAAGACACTCAAAGTGCTTGAACGCTGAGGCAGAAGGGCTTACGCGAGTAAGTAGCTGGATTTTGAAGGGGTTAAAAAGTCGCTGGCGGAGAGAGGGGGATTCGAACCCCCGGTACAGCTTTTGACCGTACAACGGTTTAGCAAACCGCCGCCTTCAGCCACTCGGCCATCTCTCCGGTCTCAGTCAGGATTATACCGGAATCTCCGCAGTCGCGGCCCGCCCCGCCTTATGCCGCCCATACTTCTCTCGTCTCGGCCCGCCATACTGCTGGCCACCTCGCCGACTTCTCCACATCCCGCTTTCCGCACCGCCCTCGACCATTTACATTCAGTTCATTCACACTCATGCGCTTTGTCCTCAATCCCGCCTTGCGCAAGATCCGCTTCCTGCCCCTGGTTGCCGCCACCTACTTCATGGTTTCCGGCGGTCCCTACGGCATCGAAGATATCCTCGGCGGCGCCGGATACGCCCGCGCCATCATTATCCTGCTCACCCTGCCGCTGCTCTGGAGCCTGCCCACCGCCCTCATGATCGGCGAACTCGCCGCAGCCATCCCTGCTGAAGGCGGCTTCTACGTCTGGGTGCGCCGCGGCCTCGGCCCCTTCTGGGGATACCAGGAAAGCTGGCTCTCGCTCACCGCCAGCGTCTTTGACATGGCGCTCTACCCCTCCATCTTTGTGCT
>Ga0302274_10002075_pt1 | contig 18668 bp, 21 predicted proteins | sample III_Bog_N2_1_FD_198755 | JGI IMG/M metagenome (GOLD analysis project Ga0302274, IMG submission 198755) | Peat permafrost microbial communities from Stordalen Mire near Abisko, Sweden - III_Bog_N2_1 | ecosystem: Environmental > Terrestrial > Soil > Wetlands > Peat | place: Sweden: Abisko...
AAAGTTTCTCATATTTGTAATGAGATCGCGGTGCTTTGCTCATTGTCCTCTTGGTTTTTGTGTGGCGTTAAGAAAAGAGACGGCGCTGATGAGATCACTTGAATAAAGGCTTTTTATAAATAGATTATAGCAATGGATTGTTGGGGCGCGTGCCTCGGTGAAGAAATGTGTGTGATCCGGCTCACAGACATTGCAATTTTTAAAATAATTCTGTATTAAATTATACAGAAATGTGTTAATAAAGCAAATATAAGATGTAAATAACACAAAGAGGTGTAAAATGACAAATCAAATGGCTCGTGCATCTGTATTAACCGATTGGGTCATGGCTGTTCAGGATTTTGTTGCATGTAAAATATCTGTAGCAACCCTCTTTCAAAAGACCATAACGATTGCTGATCAAGAAGCTGTTCTAACGACGGGGACAGTGGAGACGGAATCTTTTCATAAATTGGTGACCAATATAACGACGACAGGCTCTGATTTGGGCCCAGAATTACAGAAAGCTCGTTTTGATAAACTCCTGTTGGAATCAAATGTGGGGTTTGGCTTGGTTTCGGATCGGTTGGAAAAGCTCACAGAAATCTTGCTCGACTCGGCTTTGCAATTGGGCGTGATTTACAGTGATCAACCCCCGCTCTGGAAAAGGAATGTACATAAGGCAATTGGTGCTCGTTTAGGCTTGATGGCTCCAAATCCTACCTAATGGTACTCTAACAACAGGCTGTGCTTTTGGTGGGATGTTCTCAATATGCCCTATTTAATAATAGGGCATCGGGCCTCATCGAAGTCTTAGCTGTGCCCTTGTTTCAATCGTTTCCATAACATAATTCTCGTTGAATTTTTTATACAATCCGTCTTGAAAGATCGGTAAACGGAATGATGTTGGTTCTTGTATAGACGTCTCCTTGCAACTCTTAGGGTTTCGCAGTAGCCGACGTTACCGCTTGCCGAGGAACTGGTGGGAAAAAAGAGGGACCAAAAATGAGCTTTCTTTGTAATACAATATTGGCGTTTTCTTTCCATTGCCTAAGAAGATCGGGGCGCTCAACTCTTACTGAAATCTCAGTTGCTCTTAATCGTGTTTCGATCACATCTTGATGTACTGTAAACGAAATTTTGTCCACGAGGGTTTCTAGACTTTCATTTAGTGTTTTGTTGTCTTGTGTTTTGAGCCAGTTGACAAGAGAGAATAATTCCAATTTTGTAATAATGAAGATCCTGTGTTGAGATACGAAACGATGGCTGAAATGAGCAAGATTTCATAAAGTACTGGAACGGGGCCTGTGGTATGTTGATTAGGGAGACGGCTGTGATCAATAATGACTTTTAGAGGTGTTTTTTCGAGGCTGACGGTTCTTACGTCCATGACAGCGGGGTGTCCTATTGCATCATGATAGAAATCGTGAGGTCTGGTTATATAGAAAACCTGTTTCATACATCAATTATGCTAATGAATGATGGTGTATTATATAAGATTGGTATGAAACTATTTATATAAATATATCCATCTTTCTTTCAAAGACTTACAACAATAACAAAGACATATCAGAGCAGAAAAATATCTATCAATATTGTGCTAGAGACATATTTCTTAAAAATAAAGAATAAATAATGGACAGAAATACCCATCATTGATCTTCTTGGATACTGCCGTATAACAGTGGGAGTTCTCTATATCTTAAAGGATCACAACATATGTTGAATGAGAAAATATCAGGGAAACTTCTGTTTTCCTTATGCATTATTCTTTTGCTGCTGCCTTGTATCTACATTCTTATCGGGCAGTTTTTAGGATCGGTAAACAACCAAAGCTTAATTCTTGAGACGTCAGTTGGTAAAAGCCATGTTGTGGACGCTATGGCCCGTATGATTGAAAGAGAAACGGCGAGTGGTTTTTGTCCAAGCTCCTATGTGTGGCCTGGACACGTTCGTCACGATATATGTGGTTTTCAAGAGGGAGAGCAACAAATTTGGCAACGAGTTGCAATGGAATTATCAGATCATTTAACACGTGAAGGACCGAGCAGTGATCGTGATCCTGATCTAAATGTTGTGTTGGCGAACATTAATCGTCCGAATACCTGGTCTCTTTTCTTTGCTTCAAACAATACGTCTTCTCTTCTGAAGTCTACTGTTGTGCGGCTTGATGATTACAATGCGAGGTTAAAAGAAAAGAAAGCAGGCTATTACCCACGTATTGATAATCTTTCATCGCTTGTTGGGGATTTAACCAGTGTTTTGGGTGGTGAGTCGATGCGATTAGCTGAAAAAGCAGCTAATACCGGTGTTTATAGCATGCAAGGACGTAGCGCTTATTTCCATACGTTAGGTACAATGGCGGCATCTTGCTGGGTTCTTCAAGCTGCAAAAAAAGATTTTGATGATGTTCTGAAATTGCAGTCTGCGGAAACAATATACGAGCAAGCCATGGATAAAACATGCGAGAAACTTAATAAAGATCCGTTTCTTGTCATAAACGGGAGTGATTTGAGTAGCCTTTTAACACTTTCGGGCTCCGCCGCAGCGGCTGTAAATAATCTTACATCTTTACAAAATGCAATTGCAGCAGCTTCAAGGTCTTCCCACTAATTGAGAAGCGTAATATTAGGGATTGAGGACTGTTTTGAGATTCATAAACTCATGCACTCCAAATGATCCTAGCTCACGTCCGTGTCCGGAGCGTTTAATACCCCCAAATGGCATTTCGGGTGAAGAAACAAGCATCTGGTTAATAGCAACCATTCCTGACTCAACATCATTAATAAACTGTTCTTGCTCAAGGGAGTCTTGAGTCCATACAGAAGCTCCAAGACCAAAAGGAACCTTATTTGCAATGTGGATAGCGTGATCAATATCCTCAGCGCAATAAAGCATGGCGATTGGACCAAATATTTCTTCGTTCACAAAGGGGCTATCAAGCGGTGCCCCGGTAAGAATGCCTGCCGATATATAGGCCCCGGAGCCATTATGTGCTTTACCGCCCATCAAAAGTAAGCATCCTGATTTTTCGCCTTCTTTTATTTGATCCAGAACAATCGTGCGTTGTTTAAGGCTTGAGAGGGGGCCCATATCCATAGCCTCATTCATAGGATCACCGGTTTTAACGGCTTCCATGGCCGCCGAGAAGGCATCGAGAAAGGGGGTGTATATATCCTTATGCACGATTATGCGTTTGCCACAGATACAAGACTGTCCTGTATTTTGAGTGCGCGTTCGAACTGCCTGAGATACAGCTTTATCAAGAGATGCTGACGGCATCACAATGAAGGGATCAGAACCACCAAGTTCAAGGACAACTTTTTTAAGATAGCGCCCAGCTTGTTGAGCAACGGCACTCCCTGCTTTCTCACTTCCCGTTAAAGTAACGGCCGATATACGAGTGTCGGCAATCACATCCGCTACTCTTTCAGATGTTATGGCTATGTTTTGAAAAATCCCATCATGAGCTCCGGCAACGACCATCAACTCTTCCATTAAGCCAGCGACACCTTGGACATTGCTCGCGTGTTTAAGGAGGCCGACATTTCCAGCCAGAATAGTGGGAGCTAGAAATCGCACGGTTTGCCATAAGGGAAAATTCCAAGGCATGATCGCAAGAATAGGACCAAGAGACTTCCAATAAAGCGCCACAGAAGCCCCAGCAGCTAAAGAAAAGCGTGTTGTTTGCAACATGTCGGGGCCACTCTGGGCATAAAAATGGAACGCGGCTATACATTTATCAACTTCAGCGATGGCAGACGTATAGGTTTTACCCATTTCCGCTGTTACCATATGAGCCAATCTATGTTTATGGGCGGAGTAAGCGAGGGCCAGATTATGAAGAAGTTGTGTGCGTTCTGTAAGTGATGACCTGCGCCATAGGGCAAAAGTTTTCTGGGCTTTTTCCAGCTTCTCTTCTAATTGAGACGGGGTGAGCGTAGCATAACGTGCAATTTCGAGACCGGTCGCTGGGTTGATGCTTTGCAGCATATTTCTTCCCTTCTGAAAGAAAACTCATGAACGGACATCTTTAAGTCGACTACCAGTAATATTACGGGCGACTACATCCTGTAAACACAATGATCTTCAGTATGCCTTACAAAGTTATCATCGTATAGTTTGTTTATTTTATAAGAGATCCATCAAAGAACAAGGGGTTGTCCAATCAAAAGGATACGCCAATTTCCTTGCTGTTCTCACTCAAGCAAAATCGTTTGCTTAGCTGTGTATTGATGGTTATATGAGAAATGCTGCTTTATTGGTGTTTTTATGGCTATTGCCCATTTATATTATTTCGTTGCGGGCTTTGCAACATTGATAGGTGAAACCTTCGGCTCGCTTTTTGGCGGCGGAAGTTTTGTCGTACAACCGGCTTTACTGGCGATCGGTATTGAGCCACGCGTCGCCATAGCGAATGATGTAGCAGCTTGTGCTTTTTCATCGTTCTTTTTTGTAGGGGCTGCTCTAAACAAGCAATCTCTTGATTTCAAGATCGTAGCATGGATGTCACCCGCTATTGTCTTTGGAGCGATAATAGGCGGGCTCGCCCTTTTCCAAATTCCAGACAGAGTAGAAACATGGGTTGTTGTGGGGGTTTGTTGTATCGGACTTCTCTATAACTTATTCCGTATTTATAAACCTGCATCCGATGAGAACGAGCATGTAGATTCATTCAAACATTGGCAGTTGCCAGCTATTATCGTGGGAACGGCACTGGGGATATACGACGGCTTATCGGGGGCGGGGAGTGGTATTTTGATTATTGCTTCTCTTACAATGCTCTTTCATAAAGATATGAAAGCGACGCTTATCTTGGCTAATTTTCTAAGTATGATTAGTTTGGCCTCTGCTGGACTGACTTTCTGGCGTCTAGGGCTTTTGGATATAAATTTGATGATCTTTATGATTCCTGCAAGTTGTCTTGCCGGAATACTTGCTGCAAGAATTGTTCACATTGTTTCTGAAAGAGGTCTTCGCATGACCTTTGTTTGCGTTGTTGGTTTATTGATCCTTTCGCTTGCCACGCGCTTTTTTCATTAGAAATAAAGAAATAAAATCAGAACGCCTTCTTGACGAAGTCAATACATAGCTGGATTATTGTGGAGTAAATTTTTTCTGATCGATATCCATGTGTACGCCGTCCAATTTAGCTTCACTGAAATTGGCGCCCTCAAGCTTGGCGCCTACAAAATTGGCGTCGCTTAAATCTGCTCCATGAAAGTTTACATGCTGAAGATTGGCCCCAGTAAAGTCAACATAACGCAGTCGTGCATTTGACATGTTGGTTGGTAATGTACGGCCGCTTGGTAAAATTAAGGGTTGGAGCTGGGCTTTCTCAAAGCTCGCATTGTTGAGCATGGATTGACTATAATTGCCCCCACGCATATCCGCGGATTTGAAATTGGCGTGACGCAAATCAGCTTCGTGCAGATCGACTAACTGTAGCTGTGTTTTAGTAAAATTAACGCCATAGAGTATAGCCCCAACACCGCGCATCATTGTCAATTCAGCGTTTACAAAACCTACATTATTGCGTAAATCAAAGGCGCTGATATCTAGCTTTCTGCCTTTCTGTCCGCTGCTATCGACCCATATCTTATGTAATTTGATCAATTGGTCGAGCGGCATTCCTAAATCTTTCTCACTCTTACCTACCGTTTCGCTGGTGAGAATACCCTTTTTATTCTCAGGTAATACTTCGCTGAGGTTAATGGCTGTCCCTATCAAAATAGCAGATTGGAGGTTGACACCAGTTAGATCGCACTCACTTAAATCGGCATTTTCTAAATTTGCCCCAGAGAAGTTAGCGTCTTTGAGACTTGATTTGCTAAGTTTGACACTCTTCATGGTCGCATCACTAAAATTACTAGCGGCAGCAACGGCTCCTGACATTTTAGCGCCACTGAGATTAGCACCACTGAGATTGGCTCCTCCCTTGTCGCCTGCCTTATGTTCTTTATGTGCAGCGTTTAGAGTTCCATCAGTTGTTGCTTTTGCTAGAGAACCTTCCCGTAAATCAATCCCTGTCATATTTGAGGCGGCAAGATTGGCTCCTCGTAATAAAGCTCCTCGACAGTCCGCACGTACAAGGCTTGCTTTTCTAAGATTTGCATTACGCAGATCCGCACAGAATAAAACAGCGCGATCAAGTTTTGCTTCTCTTAAATCGGCATCAGCAAGAATTGCACCAGTAAAGTCAGCATCTGACATGTTTCTTTTGGCAAAGGAGAGGCCCGACAAATTTTGATGAGACAAATTGGCTCGAACGCCACCCATTCGTCCCGAGGCATACTTTTCATGATTATTGATTAAGATATCGAGTTGCTTTTGTGTAAGGCGAATATTTTTTATTTCGTCAGCCATTTTTGTTCTTTCCGATATTTAATTTTGATTAACGTTCGGTTTTACTTGAGTATGCAAGATTACTTGTGAGTGCGACTAAAATAGTGTTTCATTTTGATCAACGAAGCGTCATGGAGATCTTAATGACATAATCGACCTCATGCTGGGCGCATTTTTCTTTGATCTTATGACGCAACTATATATCTCACGAATAAAACATTATAATTATCTTAATGGCGCTCTCTAGAAATGCAAATATTACCTATAATTCTTCCAAAATAGCGGAAAATGGAGCTGTTTTGATGATTCGATAGAGCTGATGTATATTTTGAGACGATATTTGTCTTACTATAAATTATAGGATTTTATCAGATGTGAGAGACTCATTTGATTTAGACTTAGGGGTATAGATTTTCTTTATTGAGGGTATTCAAGTTAAATTTTGTGGTGATGTAACCCCGTAGCCTTATAGATCGTTACTTTATTAACCTACCCTCTTTTGTCTTATGTCTCGATGCCCATTTATGCGCCGTTTAGGTCTTAGAGAGGGGGCGTGTGAGTCCTTATTAGGTGCTTTTTTATTCATATTGGATAAAGAGAAAAAATGGAACAATTGAAAGAATAGGCTTTATTCGAGCGAAAGAAGGCCTAAAAAGGGGAAGTGTTAATAATTATCTATAAAATCAAAGGGGTTGGGAGGGGGCCACAAGACTTGACTCAACCCCAGACAAGCATTTATAAGCCACAGCTTGAAATGGACTTATCGGGCTTATGCTGGTAGGTGTTTAGTTTCTGAGTATAACAACTAGTTTTGAAGGGCGGGGCGTGCTCCGCAGATGTCCCATGGCTCGTGTATGTATCGTCAGTGGTAAAAAGCCACATTTTGGTAATAATGTAAGTCACGCGAATAACAAGTCACGTCGTCGTTGGCAACCAAACTTGCAGATTTGTTCTTTTCCATCTGAGATTTTAGGGAAGGCCGTTCCCCTCCGTCTAACAGCCAATGGTATTCGTACTATTGAACACAATGGCGGTATTGACGCATGGCTTCTCAACACACGAAATAGCCAGTTGGGAGAAGCTGCTCTCAAGATAAAAAAGCGTTTGGTTAAGATCCAAGGCAAAAAGACGGCTGCTTAATAAGCCAAGGCTAATCAAAATTTTCTTTTAGCCTTTATTGTTTTTTTTAAAGAACAAAAGAGTTTCTGGTTAAGCGCATAATCTGGTATGGACGAAGTATGCCTTCTTCGACCGTGCACGATTATCTAGCTAATGCTATTGATGAATATACGGAATGGCTTCTTGCGTGGCATCGCCTTGCGTTCATCGATTGTGAACAGCGTGCGAGCAAGATTAGCGATCTCGCCATTCCCAAAGGGTTTCTTCTCTGGCACAAAAATACCGCTTCAACTGTTTATAATGATCAACCGGCTATCGAAAAATTGATCTTGATACATGATCAGCTTCATACCTTGTCGCGCCTCGTCTTACTGCGAACGCCGGACCAGCAGGTTATCGCTCAAGATGATTATACAAACGTAATGAAGAAATATAGAGAGTTTGTTCAAGGCGTTCGTCGTTTGGAAAGTGCCTTCTCAACGGCCGCTTCTAAACTAGATGTTCTAACAGGACTGCGTTCCCGTTTTGGGCTGCGTGAAGAGCTTGAGCGTGAATTGGAACGTTGTCGGCGCAATGGCAAGAAATTTTGTTTGGCTATTATGGATATTGATCATTTTAAGAAAGTAAATGATACCTTTGGGCATGCTGCTGGGGACAGTGTGTTGGTTGCAATCGCTAATCATATTAGTCGAGGTATGCGTATTTTTGATGATGCCTATCGGTTAGGGGGAGAAGAATTTTTACTGTGTTTCAAAGAAACGGATCAAGCTATGGGATTATCAATTTTAGAACGATTGCGCAGTGATCTGGAGAAGAGTCCTGTTCTTCTCGACAATGGAGAGACTCTTGTTGTTACGGCATCTTTTGGATTAATTGTAAGTCAGCTGGATATGACCGTCGATGATATGATTAATCGCGCGGACAAAGCCCTCTACCTCGCTAAAGAGAATGGGCGTAATTGTATTAAAGTGGATTCGTAGGTCCAATATTTGTGGCGGGCTTATTTAGAATGACGATGAGCCCCGACCCAATAATAAGGAGCGTACCTATAAGGAGATGAAACGTTGGAATTTCATCCCATAAATAGTAGCCGATAATCGCGCCGACGATAATTTGGGTATAATGAAACTGAGAAACAGTGGCTGCAGTCGTGTGTTTAAGGGCTAAATAATTAAATAAATTACCCATGACACAAAATAAACTCATTATGATAAGTATTATCAAAATGTTGAATGTGAGTGGATTCGTATGAATAAGCATAAAAATACCCCCACCAATCATTTCCACAAGACAAGAAAAGAAAGCGAGACTATCTGGTGTTTCATTTTGTGCCATAAGTCGCACCCATAAAGTGCAAAGAGAAAAAAAGAAAACACCTGTAAGAGCAGCGCCGTAACCAAGCCAATCTCCATGGTTACCCTTTCCTAAGGGATTAATCGCAATAACGACACCCACAAACCCACATATAACAGCTATAACGCGTAAGCGATTAAGTCGCTCATGCAAAAGTGGGACTGCTAAAAGACTAATAATAATCGGTGCTGTGAAAACGGTAACATAAAACATCGTTAAGGGAATATGTTTCAAGGCTATAATATTGCATAAGTTAATGATGAGAGAAAGTAACGCTCGTCCTATTTGTTTCCTTGGTTTTGACGTCATTAGTCGTCGTATTGTGCCGGTTACAGCTGCTCTTATGAGAAGAAAGATGACGCCAAAGAAACCTAAGAAAGCAAGAGTTTCATAGGGAGGTAGATTGGCTTCACCCGCCATCTTCATACTTGTGTCAGATAAGACCCATAACGTAAATCCAGTGAACGCAAAAAAAATGGCACGTATATGCGAAACAGAAGTATTCACGAGGTTCCACACAGAAGGGGGTTAGGGGACATCGACTAAAGTATTTGAGATCTTAGCGGCTCGGTTTGAATGATGCACAATGTATAATCCCGATAAAATAATGATAGCCGCTCCTACTAAAATATGGACGGTTGGAACAGTGTGCCACACAAAATATCCAATAAGTGCGCCGCTGATGATTTGAGAATAATGAAAGGGTGAAATGGTTGCTGCTGGCGCTATTTTATAAGCGTGGGCCATAAAAACCCAGCCTATACTACCAATGGCCCCGGTTAAAAATGAATAAATGATAGCTTGTGTTGAAAGGGGGTAAAAGCCACAAAAAACAATAGCTATACTTCCACCTAAAATGGCCCCAAAGCGCGGATAGAAGGCTGATGACTCGCGGCTTTCATGCGGGGCCATAAAACGCAATATTAATTGTTGTGTAACAACAACGACCATTCCAGTAAGGGCTGCGGCATAGCCGGACCATTCCGAAAAATTGTCGAAGAACTGGGTGGGGTTAACGGCAACAACAACGCCTAAAAAACCAACGGCAATTGCAATTATTTTGTTCCATCCTAAGGGTTCTTTGAGCAGGATACTGGCAAGGAAGGCAACAAGTGTCGGGGAAAGAAAAATGAAAATATAGAAATTTGCAAGTGGCATATAAGATAATGCCTTTAACCAGCATATATAACTAAGGAAGAACAAAACACCAAGAACACTCAAGGCTTTGATCTTACGTGGCCGTAATTGAGATAGGTCACTTTTCATAAGAGTGACAATAAAAATAGATATTAAACCACCGACGCCTCCCACAATCATGATTTCATAAGATGGGGCTCCCTGTTCGCCAGCGAGTTTCATAAAACAATCGCCTATGACCCAGAATGTAAATCCGGCTATAGCAAAAAGGATAGCACGTAAAGGGTGGGATGATGACATGAAATAGTTAGTTTATAGAAAATTACAAAAGTGCTTTCTTTGTGACAGGATCTCCTTCATTCTTCAAGGCAGAACTTCTTTGTTGATAGATGAATAACGTTTTTATAAACCTGAGGGGTTTGTCCTCCATAGGAGGAGGCGATTTAGAGAGATGGATATCTATATTGCTTCATTATTTTATCTGAAATACGAAACATAAAATCTTTCCCTCAAAGATAGCTCTCGGTGGCGTCCCGCGAAGAAGCCCTTATGTAAATTTACTAAGAATTATGACTTATACTGGATTTTATTTTGACAGTTTAGCCCAATTTCATGTTGAGCAAGCAACCTTTTTAAATATTCCGGCACAATACCAGCTGCGCCTTTTACAATAAGCTTAAGAACTTCACTTAATTGATCGCTGGAACGTCCTCTTTCAAGAAAATAAGCACTATCAAAATCACGCTGGGCTTGATCGCCATGAACTAGGATTTCATTATTTGAGCCATCACTGTATTCAATACGGTAAATCCCTGCTACGGCGACAGAGAGTAATCCACGTCCATTGAATATGCTGTCCACATGTTCAATTGAGCAAACACTTGGGCGGTGACGTGAGCGGTTATTATTTATAGCATGAAGAGGTTTTTGAAAGTCATCTATATAAATGTCTTCGTAAAACATGGTGAACTCCGTTGCATCTATGGTTTTGCGTTAGTTGTGTTTCGTAATAAAATCTTTGTCTCTTTGTTTGGTTAGTGTCTAAAAATCTCTGATGACGCACATTACCAAAAATATGTCCGCGATAAAAATTATATAATACTTTCAAGTCATTGCGACCCATTAGATGTATCTTATTACTATTATTCGGTATGTGTATGGTTACTAAATTCTTTATTTCACGCTGACTCATAGACCTGAGATGGATATTAGGCATAGAAAGAATATTCATTTTTCTAATATAACGAAACTTATATTCACTCAAAAAAAGTAGGTACAAAGAACAAGTAATGCCAATCAGATTTGTCTTAGATAGAGAAAAGTGCACTCTAATGGAATGTGAAAACCGAATGATAGAGGTTTGTTTTGTGAATAGTTTATCCTTGGGGTGTTTGGGAACTGAAAGTTAAAAAGTCGTGCGCTTTGCGTTCAGAGATATCATGGTTCAATATAGAAAAATTATAAGTATACTTTCATACAGAAGAAAAGATCCTGTTTGTCCTTATTAAAGGTTCTCTATGAAGATCAATTTAGTTTGCAGATTTAATAACACGGGTGTGGGAAGGATTGCAGAGAATTTTTTCAATCATTTCTCATATGTTGCAGCGAAGACCGTTCATATTAGCCATTATCATCCTGATGATAATGCTTCCTTAGCTCATATGTTAATGAAAGATCATCAGGATGATATTACACTTTTCTTTAATATTCAAAATCCTAAGTTTTTAAAAATTATGAAAAGTCGAAAAATACTTTGGTTCTTTTTTGAGTCACAAAATATTCCTTTAAATTTATCGATGCTTCTCAATGACTATGACTTTATATGGACACCAAGCCAATGGGGACTCGAAGCCCTGCTAAGAGGAGGCATTGCGCTTGATAAAATTCGAGTTATGCCAGGAGGAATAGACGCAGACATATATTCCCCCCAGCCGATCGCACATTCAGGCTTTGTCTTTCTTTCTGTTGGAAAATATGAAAAAAGAAAAGGGATTGATGACTTGATCAAAGCGTTTCAACAAGTCTTTCCTCCGCCACTTTATCCCCTGGTTTTTTTGTGGTTAAAGGCTAATTTTCCTATACTGCCTAGGCGAATTGATGAGCTCAAAGAAAAAACAGCTCTTGATCCCCGGATAAGAGTCATTGACCAAGATTTGCCTGAAATAGACATTCTTGGCCTTTATCAGAAATCGGACGCGTTCATTTTTCCCTCTCGTGCGGAAGGGTTTGGCTTGCCAGCTCTGGAGGCCCTTGCTTGCGGATTGCCTGTAGCTGCCATTAATTATAGTGGCCAAACAGAGTATTTAAAAGAAATTGAAGGGCTTTATTTGCCAATAATATATCATATGGAAGATATTGAAGATCCTCTTTATGAATCCTTTGTGAAAGAAGTATTTGCAGGAGAACACTTTGGTCAGTGGGCTTCTCCAGACATCAAGTCTTTGGGAAATCAAATGCAACAAATTTATGGAAATTTTACTCATTGGAAAACAAAAGCTCTTCAGGCTTCAGAAATTGTGAAAGTCAAATTTGATTGGGGTTCTATTGCCCGGCATGCGCTTAATGAATTTAGGAATATAGAAAGGTTGCTGTCTTCTGGTTGACTTGATTGTATGGTCAGCCTCCTATTTAATGCTCTTATAAATAGATTATCATGATCGTATGGGTGCTTAGGGAATGACGATAGAAGATATTTTCAATGCACTTAAAGTTAACCCAAAATCATCATCCCTTTGGTTGATGCTCGGAAAAGAGTTGTTGAGCTATGATGATGTTGCGAGAGCTGTTAATGTTTTGGAACAAGCTATATCTTTTAATGCGTGCAATTCGGAAGCATGGTGTCAGCTTGGGATAGCTTTGCGACGGTCCGGCAATATACTGGCTGCTACACAAAAATTTAGACAAGCTGTTTATCTGGATCCTCTTAATGAGTTGGCGACTTGCGAGCTTGCTCTGTCACTCCTTATCGGGAAGAATTTCGAAGAAGCACTTCCTCTTGCTCAAAAAGCTATAGAAGCCTACCCGAATAATGGCAATGCGTGGCTGATTTATTGTATGGCTACTGAACGGCAAGGACTCTATGAAGCAAGTTTAGTAGGCAGCGACTATGTTATACAGTTATTGCCAGAGAATCCTGAATCATGGTTGCGGCGAGGTATTGCCCTTAATCGACTTGAGCGACATGAAGAAGCGATCGAAGCTTATAAGGTAGCGCTGACAAAGAAACCTCTCTTGACGGATGCTCAAGATAATCTTGCACAAAGCTATCAATTATTAAATCGTCTAGACGAAGCTGAGGCATGCTTTCACCAAACCATCAATATGGCGGGTCAATCGTTTGAAGGGGTAGGTGTTAAGAGTTTTGATGAGAATGATCTTGGATCGCGTCATTTTCATTTAGCTATATTGGAATTGATGCGAGGCGAATATAAAAGGGGTTTTGACCGTTATCGTGCACGATTTAAAGAAATCGGAGGTTATAAAAGACCAAAATTAGGTCAACCTCTATGGCGAGGGGAGAGTCTCAAAGACAAGACTATTTTAATTTATCACGAGCAGGGATATGGCGACGTGTTGATGTTGGCCCGATATTTGCCCCTGTTAAAGGAATTAGGTGCGTGTGTTGTTTTTGCCATCTTTCCCGCTATGCACTCCTTTTTTAAAGAATGGGAGGGCATTGATTGCCTTGCTTGCTATGGTTCTGAGACAACTATTTTTGCGGAAGGGGTTTTGCCACCGCAATATGATTATTATGCCTCGGTCTTTGATCTGCCCTATCGTTTTGCGACGTCTCTCGAGACGGTGCCGTCACATGTTCCTTATTTGCCATTGCCTGTTATAGACCCATCAACAGCCCTATCTGGAGATGGTCGACCTAAAATCGGAGTTATTTGGGCTGGAAATCCCCATCCGCTCAATATGAAACGTTCAATGCCACTGTCATTATTCTCTCAACTATTCAAAGAGCAACGTGTCCAATTTTATAGCCTTACGCGTGACATACGATCAGGAGATGAGGAATATCTAAATAAATACCATCTTATTGATTTGAGACAAAGAATTAATAGTTTCTCCCATTCGGCATGTTTTATGAGACAGATGGATTTAATTATTACGTGCGACTCTGCCACTGCACATTTGGCAGGTGGATTGGCGCGACCTGTCTGGACATTTTTACAGTTTAATCCAGCATGGCAATGGATGCTGGAACGAGATGATAGTCCTTGGTATCCTACTATGCGATTATTTCGTCAATCGCATCCGGGAGATTGGGAAAACGTGCTTCTGTGCATGCAAGAAGCTTTACAAGAGTTTATTGCCGCTATTAAAAACTAAGCTTAGTAAGAGATAGATGAGATGAGAAGAGAACCAAACGAATAGAAGAAAAATTGTTTGTAGATTATCGACAATTTCAATTAGTATATTTATACGATGATAAAACATACTTTTAATCTAGCGCGGCGGCATTTTCTCATAACAGGTGGCATGTTTTCTGCTGCTTTAGTGGGCGGATCTTTTTTATATCGAACGCACGCTGAAACTGTGCGTTATTGCGCTATTACGCCAGAAGTTGATGATCTTTCACCTGTGTTGGAAAAAACAGATTTAAGTTGGGTTGCTGCAGAGAAACCTAAAACGGTAGCTATTAGTGATTTGGGAGACGAATATTTTAAAGGCTTGCGCACACTTCTAACAATTGTTGACAATGACGGAAAAAATGTTCGAAGACTTTGGGTGCCTGGTCTTTTACATACGGGAAGCTTTTGGGGTGATCTGCTATTGCTGGTAACGCGTGGCGCCTCTTCTGTCTTCTACGCACTGGATGTTAATAAACTTGAGATTGTGTCTTACGCGTTGCCAGACGAAGATTATTTCTTTGGGGGACATGTTATTCCTTGGATTGAAACTGGTCAATTTGCGGTCACTGCCAATAAACAGAAAGAAGGTGCCTACGATCGTGTTGATATTTATGATGTAAAACAATTAAAAAAAATTGCCAGTCTTAATTCCTTCGGATTTCAGGCACATGAGCTTGCTTTATCGCCTGATAAAAAAACGCTCTATGTTGGCCATTATGGGTCTTACTATACTTCGGGACCATACCGCCGTTTATATGCAGAGCATCAACAAAGGCTTCATGCGCAGAAAGGTAATATCCTTTTTCAACCTGATATTACTTATTATCCTGGATCAGTCTCTGTTGTAGATCTTAGCAACCAGACATTAAGCGCTCGTCTATCGGATACACGCAATGGAGCCCAAGGGCATCTCTCCCCATCAGCCGAAGGAGAAATATTTCTTTCGCGATTTCCTCCCTTGCTCCAATCAAGGGACAAAACTTTGGTTGATCCTGTTTTTTCTCAAGGATTGGATCATAAGATATGTTCTTCTTCAATGTATAATGCGTCTTCATTTATGAGTTCTGGTACAACAGTAGTTGTTGATAATTTAGAGAAACAATATCTTCTTCCGTGTACACACGCATCAAAGATGATTTATGGAAGTCTATCTAACCCAGATCAGATGAAAGATTCTGGACTAACGGAATATAGTCATTTCAGAAGGCCTTGTGGTCTAGCTTTTCATCCTGATGGGAAGCATTATGTTGTTTCGTGTGAGAATGGTTTTGCTCTCTTGAAGCGTGGAACGCATGATTACAATGCAGAAGCTTCCTTAAGGCTACGCCTTGCCTTGCATAGCCACATGTGTGCCGGCTAGTATTTTATAAGTGTATGATTTACTTTCGTGAGTACAATAAAACAGTAAAGTCTGTAAACTCTCCACAAAATGCCTTCTTTTTATGAATGAGCTAATAATAATGACTCTTCTTGATAATTGGGTGTAAAGCGCGCTACAAACTCCTAGCTTTTAGCTTGTCCCCTTCGTCTAGAGGCCTAGGACACCACCCTCTCACGGTGAGAACACGGGTTCAAATCCCGTAGGGGACACCACTAAGGTGTGAATCCGAGTACCTGATTTCCTTCAATTTTTTTTTCGAAGGGCGCGGCCTAATTCTTAAGCGTCGATTCTACATTCCCCCAAGGAATGCTTGCGTGCGCCTTTAGCCTGTTCTTCAGTTGTTGCTTGACTATTAGCCAGCGGGACCGTTAGGAGAAGGAGATGCTCTTTTGCGTGAAAGTATTGAGGCTCCCACAACAACAGCACCTAACCCCAGAAGGACATTTGTCGATGATTCAGGAACAATGGAAGTAACTCCAACAATAGGACCACCACCATCTCCAGTATTCATGGTATAATCACCTAGAGCAATAGGTCGATAAAAAACAGTTATGTATCCGTTAGGATAGTTTACAAGATCATAGCCTGAGCCAATTTCAAGGTACTGCTGATTTAGATAATCGTCAGTAGCATAGTTTATCCCCCAAGAATCTAGGGTTCCATTATTTATTGAAAGAGAGAAAGAAGGTTGGTCACCCATGAGCTCCATAACCTTAGTATTGCCAACGGTTGTATACATATCAATGGAAACAAGCAGATTAGCATTCGTGGCCGATGAAATAACTCCTGACCATCCAGCCGGTATATTCAAGGATAATATCCAATTTTCACTTGTGCCAAGTTGTGGGAGAGGTGGTCCATAGGTATCACTTGGGGATTGGTTGCTTGGGTACGGATAAAAAGTGGCAGATACTCCCTGGCTGAATTGGCCAGAAAAACTATAGGTTGTATCATAATTTTGCGCTCTCGCTTGATGCGCGGCTGTAGCCACTGATCCAACGCAAATTAAGGCAACGTTTCTACACCAAGCTTTTTTAATATCTTCGTGTAAACGAGAAACCATCGCCTAACCTCTTATTATAGCAAGAACTGCAATCTAAAGATCTTTTTTAGGAAACTAACACATGGTTTCGGTGTCAGCAACAAATGATTATACACTGCCTGCTCATTGATTTATGGGACACTAAGCAGTTCAACATGCCGGTACTTTTGCCTTCATCTTATGGACCACAGGAGTGATAGGAATAGGCCACACCATTTCCCAGTTCGTAGATTCATCCTGTACGGCACGCCAACGGGATTTTCGTTTTGTATCAATAAGTAAGAGACATTTTTTGTATGCACCCCATAAAGGATATGGGCACTTTTTATCAATAAACAAAGCTAATAAATAGCCCCGTACTTAAAAGGCATAGAAATCCTTGCATTCTTGTATCCACACGGATACAATGAATTTATGTTTACATTTATTCAGTCATCTGTGTTTTCGACATGGCTATCTGGTCTTACCGATCAGAAAGCAAAAGCTAGAATTCTAGCACGGCTACAAAGTGCTGCGTTTGGGAATTTTGGTGATTGTGAACCAGTCGGTAATGGCATTTCGGAGATGCGTATTCATATTAGTGCTGGCTATCGTGTTTATTACACGAGAACTGGGAAGACCATTTATCTGTTACTTACGGGGGGCAATAAGTCTTCCCAGAAAAAAGACATTACTTTGGCAAAAGCAATAGCCCTTGAATTTAAGGAGAAAAAATCATGAAAAAAACAAAAACAAGTTACTCAACTTTTGATGCAGCCCACTATCTTGATAATGACATCGTGATTGCCGAGTATCTTTCTGCTGCTGTAGAAGATCCTAATCCTGATGTTTTTATAGCAGCCCTTGGCGATGTAGCCAAAGCTAGAGGCATGGCACAGATCGCCAAAGAATCGGGACTCGGACGTGAAAGTCTATACAAGGCCTTAAGCAGCGGATCGCATCCTCGATTTGAAACTGTAAGCGCTGTTCTTCATGCCCTTGGTGTAAAATTCACAGTTGAACCCGCGTCAACTCATTGAGTCCTTATCAAGGTTAACGGAAATGTGCCATGCTTCATCCTGAGTGGCACGCCACTCAGGTATCAACAGGCAGATTGGTGCAGATGGCAGCATTACAGTAAGGGCCGTTATTACGAACTCAGCCCTTAACAAGATTGGCCCCCAAACCGCCATAACCCCAGATCGCAAGGGCTGGCCTATCGAAGCTATTAGGGATTGGAAAGCATGGGGTCATGAGAACACGCCTAAGTTTTTTTCGATATGGAAGGAACTGGCCCCCAATGGCTTTAACTTGAGTGGAGGGGCCGCACCCATGAGTGATGACAATAAATTACAACCCCATCGCCCACCTGTGAGGGGATCAAATCGCTATGCAGGATTTAAGGATTTTAAACAAGAGATTACCACACCACCCAAGAATGAGCCGAATACCGACCGTCAACAGCTTTTTACCATGACGATAACAGCGAGCATAGAAGGAGAGCGCATGGATGAACCGATACTTAATGAACAGTTTTTTCTTGAAATGATCTATAAACCGAACGAATCTGGATTACGTTTACGACCCCAAGAAACACAATTGCTTTTAGCCTATATTGGGGAGATTCTTAAAGAAGTAGAAATTGAAGAACAATTGATAATGAGAGCAGAAAAAGTCCAACAGGAACAAGGAAATAGAGCATTAGAAACATGATAAAAACCTTGTTTCGTATTATATATAAGCGTCATTTTATGGTATAATATTTAGCAATCAGGAAGGAAGAATATATGACATTTTTTAATCCTCGCCTTGAAATTCTACCATCACCGCAACGCGCTTTGTGGGATGAACTTCATCAAACACCAGAGCATTTTACTTGGCTCTTCGCGGATTTTAGTGGGTGATTTTGGGGTATAAAACGGAATAAGTTCCTGCGTAGCATAGGTTTTTAGCATTTTCCGGCGCGTAAAAACGT
>Ga0302274_10002081_pt1 | contig 18651 bp, 16 predicted proteins | sample III_Bog_N2_1_FD_198755 | JGI IMG/M metagenome (GOLD analysis project Ga0302274, IMG submission 198755) | Peat permafrost microbial communities from Stordalen Mire near Abisko, Sweden - III_Bog_N2_1 | ecosystem: Environmental > Terrestrial > Soil > Wetlands > Peat | place: Sweden: Abisko...
TCACAGAAAACAATGTGTTTGGCCGGGTGGGGACTGCTCCACGTACGATTTGTTGCGGGCCCGGGATCAGCGAGACGGATGTTTCGGTCATCAAGAACATTCCGGTTTCTGAGCATACTCACTTCGAATTCCGAGGTGAGATATTCAACGTGTTTAACCATACGCAGTTTTACAATCCGGACGGGAACAGCACGGACGGTTCTCAGTTTGGTCAGGTCACGCAAGTGAAGGATCCGCGTTTGGCGCAGTTTGCTTTGAAGTTTTACTTCTAGCCGCAGCTGAAGGTTGAGGGACTAGAATAGTTGTGTTCGACCTCTGGGCGGTTTACGCTGCTCGGACCTAATCTAATGGCCGATCCTCTAACCGCAGGTCTGGCCTGAGTCATCTCTGGAGATCACGATGTACCCCGCATTGCAAAAAGAGCTCGATATGTTCGAGCGCCGTACTCCGAAGTCCGCCGAAGCGCATAAGAAGAATTTGAAGCGGCTGCCATTGGGCGTGGCCAGCAATTACCGCGCCTATGATCCGTATCCGATTTTTGTTTCGGAAGCTTCGGGCAGCAAGTTTCGCGATCTAGATGGTAATGAATATCTGGATCACAACCTTTGTTTTGGCACGCTGATGGCGGGGCATTCGCATCCCGCGGTGATTAAAGCGGTAGAAGGGAGGTTGCACAAGGGAACCGCTTATGGAATGCCGCACAACATGGAGTGGGAGTTGGCTGAGGAGATATGTACGCGCTTTCCGGTGGAAATGTGCCGCTTTGGAAACAGCGGGACGGAAGCGACGATGCATACGATCCGGCTGGCGCGCGCGGCGACGGGGCGCGACAAAATTATCAAGTTTGAGGGCGGATATCACGGCCTGCATGATGCGGCGCTGGTGAGCGTGAAGCCGCATCCTCCGGCGGACGATTTTGGAGATATCAAGAATCCGAAACCGGTTTCGGGTGGGGCAGGCGTGCCGAAGGCGAGTATTGGCAACGTACTGATTTCCACTTTTAATGATCTGGAGACGGTGGAGCGAAGGTTCAAGGAGAATCCGAATGAAGTGGCGGCGATTATTCTTGAGCCGATCATGATGAATGTCGGATTATGCATGCCGCAGAAGGGCTTTCTGGAAGGGCTGCGCGAACTCTGTGACAAGTATGGAGCGCTGCTGATCTTTGATGAAGTGAAGACAGGGGCGAAACTCTCGTGGGGCGGAGCGTCGGAGTATTTTGGGGTTGCTCCCGACATGATTTGCCTGGCTAAGTCGATTGGCGGTGGGTTTCCGCTGGCGGCTTTTGGCGCGCACAAGCGAGTTATGCAGCTGATTGCGGATCATAAAGTATTTCATGGCGGAACTTACAATACGAATCCGATTTCGATGGCGGCGGGTCTGGCGACGTTTCGGGAAGTGCTGACTCGGGATAACTACGCGCATGTCGAGAAGCTCAGCAAGAAACTAGTCGAGGGATACCGGAAAACGGTTGCCAAAGCTGGAATTCAGGGATACATCGCGAGCGCAGGGGCAAACGGAGTTCTGATGTTGTATCCGAAGGAGATCCATAACTATCGCGACTGGCTGGCGATTGACGTCGATCTGTGGCGGCATTACTGGTTTGGCATGGTCAATCGCGGCGTGATGTGCCAGCCCTACTGGTGGGATGAGCAGTGGACAATATCCGTGCAGCATACGGAGACGGATATTGATCAGCATCTCGCAGCGTTCGCTGACCTTGCGGATTCTCTGGCGTCTGCACAGCACGAGCGACTGGGAGTGGTAGCGGCCCACTGAATCAGATTGGGCAATCTCAATATCGGGTGATCGGGCTATCTAAGTCCGGTCACCCATTACTATCCATGGCGAATATCAAATCCAATCAACCGGACTTGAAGCGGGTTCTGGGGCGCTTCGATCTGGTGCTGCTGTTCGTGGTCGCGGTATTCAATCTCAATGTCGTTCCGAGCATTGCCGCGAATGGCGGCGTTACCGTCTGGCTCTGGATCATCTCGCTGCTGCTTTTTTTCTTTCCGCAGGGAATTGCCGTGATCGAGTTAGCGCATCGCTATCCCGGCGAAGGCGGAGTTTACTTGTGGGCGAAAGAGGTTTTTGGCGACTTTCACGGATTTCTGTCGGGTTGGTGTTATTGGACGAATAACATGCTGTATGTGCCGACCGTGATGCTGTATTTCGTTGGGGTAACTGTATTTGCGATGGGTCCGGGACATGCAGGACTGGCGGACAATAAGAATTTCGCGATGGCTGCGTCTCTTGCGTTACTGGCGTTGTTGACAATCGTGAATATCGTGGGGCTGGGTGTGGGGAAGTGGCTGAATAATCTGGGAGCGATTGGGACGTTCGTAGCGGCGGCTGTCCTGATTGGGTTGGGGATCACAATGTGGTCACGATTTGGGACGAGCGTGACGGCGGCTGACTTCCGGATTCCGCCGGACCCGAGATTTGTTCTGAACTCGTTTGGGGTGATTTGTTTTGGCCTAGTCGGACTTGAGTTAGCGTCGGTGATGGGTGACGAAATTCGGGATCCTCGAGAAACCTTGCCAGGCGCGGTGGTGTGGGGCGGCGTACTCTCGGGGTTACTTTATATAGGAGCGACGCTGACGTTATTAGTCGCAGTGGGAAAGAATGACATCAGCGTGTTGCAAGGCATCGTGCAGGCTGTGAGCCACATGGCGGGGAAGGTAGGGGTGGGTTGGATCATCACTCCTTTCGCGGTGATGTTGAGCCTCTCAATTGCGGGAATTGGATCAGCGTGGATGGGTGGTTCGGCGCGGATTCCGTTTGTTGCGGGGTTGGATTCGTACATGCCGGCGTGGCTCGGGAAGGTACACCCTAAATATAGGACGCCGTATGCCGCTCTAATCGTGCAGGCGGTTGTGTCGTTGGTATTAATTGTAATAAATTTCTACGCTTCTGGCGGCGTGCAGGAAACTTTTCAGACGATGCTTTCGCTGGCGGTCGTGTTGCAACTGGTTCCATTTCTATACGTCTTTGCGGCGCTCCTGAAGTTTGCAATTACCGGGAACGTGGCAGGCGGCCGGTATGGTCGAGGTATGTTGATGGTGTCCGGGTTCTTTGGTTTCTTGACTACGGCGCTGGGGATCGTGCTGGCGTTTTTCCCGGCGAAGCAGATTACTTCCGTCTGGCGATATGAGTTGAAGATGTTTGGCTTCACGCTGTTTTTTCTGGTGCTGGCAGCGTTCTTCTTCTTTGTATATGGAAGGTTGAAGTCGCCGCAGTTAGGTTCGGCGAAAGCGATATAGGCGACATTCCGATAGGTCGACTAGTCAGCGAGCTTTCGTTTGAGGTATGGACACCGGTTCGCCTGGCGGACGATGACGTTCGCGCTAATTGGTTTGTGGAGGATTTATGGCTGGCGGAGTTACGGCAGACGTCAAGACTTATGAAATGCTAATTGGCGGAGAGTGGGTTGCGAGTAAGTCGAGTAAGACGTTCCCTGTATTTGATCCTTCGACGGAGGAGGTGATTGCGCGTGTTCCCGACGCAAACGCGGAGGATGTAAACCGTGCGGTCGCAGCAGCCAAGGTGGCGTTTGAGGATGGTCCGTGGGCCACGACGACGGCGCAGGAGCGGGGACGCATTTTGTTTCGTCTGGCGGAGAAGGTTCGACAGAATGCGGGTATGTTGGCCGAACTTGAGTGTCGGAACTCGGGCAAGCCAATCGTTGAGGCGGAGTTCGACATAAATGATGTGGCAACCTGTTTTGAATACTATGGTGGCCTGGCTACGAAAGTCGTGGGCTATGTGAATCCGGTTCCCGACAACGCGATGAGTCTTTCGTTGAAGGAGCCGATGGGGGTCGCGGGACAGATTGTCCCGTGGAATTATCCACTGACGATGGCGGCCTGGAAACTGGCTCCGGCGCTGGCTGCGGGATGTTCGTGTGTCCTGAAACCAGCAGAACAAACGCCGTTGACGGCGCTTGAACTGGCGAAGTGGTTCGATGAAGTGGGGCTGCCTAAGGGCGTCGTCAACGTGATCACGGGGTTCGGTGAAAGTTGCGGCTCGCCTCTGGTCAAGCATCCGGATGTGAACAAGATTGCATTTACCGGGTCGGCTGCGGTGGGCAAGATCATCGTGAAGGAAGCGGCGGACACGGTGAAGCGCGTGACGCTGGAGCTGGGTGGTAAGTCGCCGAACATTTTTTTTGCCGACGCAGATTTCGAGGCTGCGATCGACGGAGCACTTTTTGGAGTGTTCATCAATCAGGGAGAGGTTTGTTCGGCAGGTAGCCGCATTCTCGTCCAGAAGTCGATCTATAAGAAATTTGTAGAGGCGATGGCGGAGAAAGCGAAGACGATCAAAGTCGGGCCTCCGATGGAGCGCGACACCAAGATGGGAGCGCTAGTTTCGCAGGATCAATACGATCGGGTGCTCTCGTATCTGGACATAGGTAGAAAAGAAGCCAAGTTAGCCTCCGGCGGAGGACGAGTTGATAAGTTTGCCAAGGGTTATTACGTGCAGCCAACGATCTTCTACGATGTCGATAACAGCGCGCGAATCGCGCGGGAAGAGATATTTGGACCGGTGGCAACGGTGATTCCGTTTGAGGATGAGAAGGATGCGTTGAAGATTGCAAACGACTCTCCTTATGGACTGGCAGCGGCGGTTTGGACGCGTGATATTTTCAAGGCCATGCGAGCGGTCAAAGCGTTGCGAGTGGGTATCGTGTGGGTAAATCACATGCAGCCAACTTATGTGGAGGCACCCTGGGGTGGTTACAAACAATCAGGTTTTGGGCGGGAGCTCGGACCGTGGGGTATTGAGGAGTATCTGGAGACGAAACAGGTATATATCAATTTGAATGAGGCTCCGATCGGATGGTACTGACAGGCGTGAATTGTGGTTTGCGGTTCAGCTGTGATTTGTGCAGGGGCAGCTGAGGCGGAAGTGAAACTCGATTGCTCCCAGGTTTAACACCCAAAGAACGGGCATGAACCTGGGGCACCGTCGGTGTTGGGATGGAACTGACTATGTCTACTATTCAATTGCGCACGACGATTCCGGGACCGCGGTCCCAAGCGTTGATGAAGCGGCGCGAGGCGGCGGTGGTGCGGGCGGCCTTTCATGCGACGCCTGTATTTATTGAGCGAGCGGATGGTGCGGTCATCGAAGATGTGGATGGCAACCGGCTGATTGACTTTGCCGGAGGGATAGGGTGCCTAAATACCGGGCATCGTGCTCCGGCTGTGATTGAGGCGGTAAGGCGGCAACTGGATCGGTTTCTGCATACGAGCTTCAACGTGTTGCCTTATGAGAGTTACATTGCGGTCTGCGAAAAGTTGAACGCGCTGGCCCCGGGGGAGAGTCCGAAGAAAACCATTCTTGTGAACACGGGTGCCGAGGCGGTTGAGAATGCGATCAAGATAGCGCGTTCCTATACGAAGAGGCAAGCTGTCATTTGTTTTGAAGACGCATTTCACGGGCGTACTTATATGGCGATGGCAGCGACCAGTAAGACGCATCCTTATAAGGCGGGGTTTGAGCCTTTCCCGGGCGAGGTGTATCGCGTTCCATATGCGTATTGCTATCGCTGTTCTTACTCGCTGACCTATCCATCCTGCGAAGTACATTGTGCGCGCCATATTGAAGATACTTTCAAAAGAGTGGTAGCCGCTGAGTCGGTGGCGGCGGTGATTGTTGAGCCGGTCTTGGGGGAAGGAGGGTTTGTAACTCCGCCAGCGGAGTTCTACCCGGCCCTGCGAGCAATCTGCAGCAGGTATGGGATACTGCTGATTGCGGACGAGGTGCAGACCGGATTTGCGCGTACGGGGTCGATGTTTGCTTGCGAGCGACTAGGGCTCAATCCGGACATGGTTGCGATGGCGAAATCGCTGGGTGGCGGCTTGCCGTTGGCTGCGGTTACAGGGCGCTCCGAAATCATGGATGCGCCAGGCGCAGGTCAACTGGGGGGTATGTTCGCCGGAAATCCGGCGGCGTGCGAAGCGGCCTTGGCAGTGCTAGCAATCATCGAAAAGGAAGACTTGTGCGCGCGCGCGAATGTGTTGGGTGATCGATTTCGCCGGCGTGCTGCCAAGTGGCAGGAACGATGGGAATTGATTGGCGACGTACGCGGACTGGGCGCGATGCAGGCGCTTGAACTGGTACGTTCGAAAACTACGCGAGAGCCGGCGGACGAAGAGACCAAAGAGGTGTCGCAGTATTGCTACGAACACGGTTTGGTGACGATCACGGCAGGGTCGTATAGTAATGTGATTCGGTTGCTGATGCCTCTCGTCATCACGGACGGGCAGATGGACGAGGCGATGGACGTGCTGGAGAGCGGCTTGGCGACGGTGGCGGAGAAAAAGGGTATGCTGGCGGCGGAAGTACGCTAGTTGCGGCTATCTTCGAATGTTGTAATCGAATGTAGTTAGCGGTTAGAAGAGTTACCGGATAAGGATGAATGACATGACTGTAGCTGCTCCTCCCATTACTAGAGTTCCTCAATTTATCAACGGCTCGTGGATCGAGTCGGAGGCTTCCGAATGGCTCGACGTTGTGAATCCTGCTACGGGCGAGATTCTCGGACGCACTCCGGTTGCGGATGCAGTTGAGGTCACGCGAGCGATTGAGGCGGCGCAGGCTGCGTATCCGGAGTGGCGGAGAACTCCGGCGGAAGACCGTATACAGCCCTTGTTCAAACTGAAAATGTTGTTAGAAGAGCATCTCGATGATTTCGGGCGGATCATTACGCAAGAAAACGGAAAGACGTTCACCGAAGCGAAGGCGGAGATGCGGCGAGCGATCGAGAATGTCGAGGTTGCTTGCGGCATTCCGACGATGATGCAGGGTTACAACCTGGAAGATGTGGCACGGGGAATTGACGAGACGATGATCCGGCAGCCGCTCGGGGTGGTGGCGGCGATTACGCCTTTTAATTTTCCGGGGATGATTCCTTTCTGGTTTTTGCCCTACGCGATCGCTTGCGGAAACACGCTGATCGTGAAACCGTCGGAGCGTGTACCGCTGACGATGAAGCTGGCGTTCGAGTTGCTGGAGAAGACGGGGATTCCGAAGGGTGTTGTGAATCTGGTAAACGGTGGGAAAGTGGCGGTGGATACGCTGCTTGATCATCCGGCGGTGCGGGCGATCAGTTTTGTGGGGTCGACACCCGTGGCGCGATATATATACGCACGTGCGGGAGCAAATGGGAAGCGGGCGCAGTGTCAGGGGGGTGCAAAGAACTATGTGATCGTTTTGCCGGATGCTGACATGCAGATGGCGACGCAGATTATTTCCGATAGCGCCTTCGGTTGCGCGGGGCAGCGGTGTTTGGCGGTGTCGGTTGCAGTGACGGTGGGTGAAGCGCAGAAGACTTTTCGGGAGTCGATCACGGAATCGGCAGCAAATTTGCGGGTGGGGAATGGGCTTGATGACGGCGTGCAGATGGGTCCAGTGATTACGCGACAGAGTAAGGAGCGAGTTCAGAACTTGATCGGGGTGGGCGCGCGGGATGGAGCGAAGGTTGTGATTGATGGACGCAATCCTACGGTCGCGAAATACGATGAGGGAAATTTCGTGAAGCCGACTGTGCTCGATGGCGTTCCGGCAAGCAGCGAACTCACTAACACGGAAATCTTTGGGCCGGTGCTGAGCTTAGTTCATGCCAGTGACATGGATCAGGCGATGGATATCGTCGCGCGAAGTCCTTATGGGAATCAGGCGTCACTATTTACTTCGAGCGGATCGGCGGCGCGACGGTTTCGGCATGAAACGCCGGCGGGAAATATTGGGATCAATATCGGGGTTGCGGCTCCCATGGCTTACTTTCCGTTCAGTGGATGGAAGGACAGCTTCTTTGGGATTATGCATGCGCAGGGGCGGGATGCGGTCGAGTTTTATACGGAAAAGAAAATTGTTGTGGAGCGGTGGGCGAAAGAACATTCGCGGAAATTCTGAGGGCGGATAGCGCTTGCCGAAGCAAGAGGTGAACCACTAAGGGCACGAGGTTCACTAAGGACAGAGATTAGGAGTTCCAGTCAATGACTATCGCCACGGATAAGTTGGCCATGACGGGGCAGGAAATCGTCGATCTTACTAAGAGACATACATTGTTTGAGTGGTCGGCGCAGTCGAAGGTCGATCCGATTCCGGTGGCCAGGGCGAAAGGAATTTATTTTTGGACGCCGGAGGGAAAGCGGTTCATCGATTTCAATAGCCAGTTGATGTCGGTGAATATTGGGCATGGGGATGAGCGGGTAATCAAGGCGATGACGGAGCAGGCGTCAGTACTGGCCTATGCGAATCCGTTTATGGCGACGGAACCGCGGGCGCGGCTGGGAGAGAAACTGGCGGAGATTACCCCGGGTGACATCGATACGTTCTTCTTTACGAACGGTGGGGCGGAGGCGAACGAGAACGCGATCAAGATTGCGCGCTTCTTTACTGGACGGCACAAGATCATGGCGCGGTACCGGTCGTATCACGGAGCCACGGCTGGGGCGATTACGCTGACGGGCGATCCTCGCAGATGGGCGGCGGAACCGGGGATTCCTGGGGTGGTGCGGGTGCTGGATCCGTATCACGGGATCGAGCGGGGGTGGGAGTCGGCGGAGACGTCGCTGGCGATGATTGAAGAGATTATTCAATTGGAAGGTCCGCACACGATTGCCGCGTTTATCCTGGAGACGGTGGTGGGGACGAATGGAATTCTTGTGCCTCCAGATGGATATATGCAGGGGGTGCGGAAGCTTTGCGATAAGTATGGGATTCTGATGATCGCAGATGAGGTGATGGCCGGGTTTGGACGGACTGGCGAGTGGTTTGCCATTGATCATTGGAAGGTGGTTCCGGATCTGATTTGTATGGCGAAGGGACTTACTGCCAGTTACATCCCGCTGGGCGCTGTCGGAATGCGGAGGCATATAGCGAAGTATTTTGACGATAAGGTGTTTTATGGAGGACTTACTTACAACAGTCATCCGATGGGATGCGCTACGGCGCTGGCTACGATCAAGGTCTATGAAGACGACAATCTGATTGAGAACGCGCGGAAGATGGGCGCGATTCTGAAGACGCTGGGCGCGGAGATGCAGGCAAAGCATCCGTCGGTGGGGGCGGTGCGATCGATTGGGCTGTTTGGGATTGTTGAGTTGATTCGAGACCGGAAGACGCGGCAGCCCATGGCTCCGTTTAACGGAACGTCGGAGGAGATGGCGGCGCTGGGGAAATTCTTCCGCGAGAATGGGCTGTATACGATCGTGCGATGGAACAGTTTCTATACGAATCCTCCGTTGTGCATCAATGAAGAGCAACTGCGGGAGGCGTTTGCAATTATCGATAAGGGGTTAGAGATTACAGATCGGGCGGTCGTTGGGTAGGGCTGGTTAGTTGCCGAACCGCAGTCATTAGTCGCGAATCTGTTAGTCGACTTAGATCGGTCAAGGGAGCTCGATGCAATTGGTGGGCAGGAGTTCTTCCTGCAGTTGATAGCCGCTAGTTTGAGTCGTCATCATGGCGGTGGCGAGATTCAGGATTCTGTGGGCAGCTCGTTCTGCGGTTACCCCTCGAGAATGGATGTTGGAGATGACGTTGCGGTTGGCGTCGGTGTCGGATGGTTTGGGGTGGTAGGCCATGTAGGCGGAGAGGCTTTCGGCGGTGGCCAGGCCGGGACGTTCTCCGATGAGTAAGATGGCGACTTTGGGATTGAGTAAGTCGCCGAGTTCGTTGAGGATTCCTACGCGACAGTAGCGGATGACGAAGGTTTGGCCGATTGTCCAGGCTCGCGCTCTGGCTCCTTTGTGGAGAAGCGGCAGGAGACTTGGGACTTGGCTAGCGAGTGCTGTAACTGAAAGTCCGTCGCCGATTACGATCTGCAGATCGCTTCCTGTGGGGCAACTACTCTTTATTATTTTGCGGGACGGTTCGTTCAGGCGACGCCCTAAGTCGGGGCGGAGTAGGTATTGATCTTTGCCGGTTGCCTCGGTGGCGACTTCGAAGAGGCTCCAAGTGCGGACGAAGTCTTCGCCCAAATCGGTGAGAAGATTAAGTTCGGTGCGGACGGCGTCGCGGGCGGCGGCGTGAGCTTCGCGGAGGTCGAGTTGAGTGCTGGTTTTGTAGGCGGCGCCGGCGCGTCCGGTTAAGAGGCGGGCTGGGGTTTGGACGCGAAGTCTCTCGATGATCTCGGGCGGATCGGGAGGGACGAGTTGGCGGTCTTCCTGCATTCGATGTTCTTATAGCATGGGATTTGATGTTTACATAGAGGTTTGCGGAGAAGTCTAAACGTTTCACCGCTTAGGTGCGGAGGACGCCGAGAGAGGCTAATGCGGCAGGGGTCCTTCGCTTCGCTCACGATGACACGTGTTATGGGGCGGGACGAGACGCGTGGTTAAAGGACGTTTTCGAGGGACGATTCCAGGCCCCGCATCAATTGGCGTCGGGTGGGAGCGTTCAGAAGGTTGGGTTCTTCGCCTTCGTAGATGTTCATTTTCTGCAGCCAGGTAAGGAATTCGGGAGCGGGGCGCAGCTTGAAGAGGCGTCTCGCGGCGAGGGCGTCGTGATAACTCGTCGATTGGTAGTTCAACATGACGTCGTCGGAGCACGGGACGCCCATGAAGTAGTTACATCCGGCGGCGGATAGGAGTAACAGCAGGTTATCGGCGGAGTTTTGGTCCGCGGCGGCGTGGTTGGTATAGCAGACGTCGCATCCCATGGGAAGGCCGAGTAACTTGCCCATGAAATGATCTTCTAATCCGGCGCGGATGATCTGGCGTTCGTCATAGAGATATTCAGGGCCGATAAAGCCGACTACGCTGTTCACAAGAAACGGCTGGAAGGCGCGGGCTACTCCGTAGGCACGGGCTTCGAGGGTGAGTTGGTCGACTCCGTGATGGGCTTCGGCGGAAAGAGCGCTACCCTGGCCAGTTTCGAAGTACATGGCGTTATCGCCGGCCCATGTGATGTTGCGCTGATGATGGTGGTCGCGAATCTGGTCTTGTGCTTCGTGGAGCATCGAGAGAGTGACGCCGAAGCTGCGGTTGGCGGCTTCGGTTCCGGCAACGGATTGAAAGAGCAGGTCGACGGGAGCTCCGCCATCGAGGGCGGCGAGTTGGGTGGTGATGTGGGCGAGGACACAGGTTTGGGTGGGGATTTCGTAGGCGTGGACGAGACGCTGCAATGCCTGGAGGATCGTGCTCACGGTTCCGACGGAGTCGGTGGCGGGATTGACGCCAATGACGGCGTCTCCGCAACCGTAGAGGAGGCCTTCGAAGGCGGAGAGGAGAATTCCTCCGACGTGGTCGGCAGGATGGTTGGGTTGGGCACGGATGCCGAGGACGCCACGTTCTCCCATGGTGTTGCGGCAGCGAGTGACGTTTCTTATTTTGGCGGCGGCGAGGACGAGGTCTTTATTGCTCATGAGCTTGGCAACGGCGGAGGCGATTTCGGGGATGACGGCGTTTTGAATCGTCCGGAGTTGGGGCTCGGAGGTTGAGTCGTCGAGGAGAAATTCGCGGAATTCGCCGACGGTCATGCTGGCGATGGAGCGGAAGGCTTCGCGATCATAAGTGTCGAGGATGAGGCGGGTGACATCGTCGTCTTCGGGATCGATGAGGGGACGGTCGACGATTTCTTGCAGGGGCAGGTCGGCAAGCTTTCGTTTGGCCGCGATGCGTTCGCGGTCGGAGCCGGCGGCGATTCCGGCCAGTCGGTCTCCGGACTTTTCTTCGTTGGCTTTGGCGAAGAGTGTGCGGAAGTCGGGAAAATGGAAGTGTTCGATCATTGGCGGCTCGGCTTGGAGACACCATGTTATCGAAAAAGAAGTTATCGAAAAAAGAATTGAGATGGGGCATTGATGGAAATCGTGCCTTCCCAATTATTGTTTTCCGCGGGCTGCTAGTTCGTGGAGAGTTAGGTTTTCGGAAGAGAGGACTAGCGCCAACTGCGTAGTAAGCCGTCGGTGGGTGAGACCACCATGGGCTCGTGGTGCGCTTTGGTGGCGTGGTCGTTCATGGCGGAGGCGGCCTGCGTGCGGAGGTTTCCGGCTTTGGCGTCGAAGTCGAGAGTGCTGACGCTGTGGGCACAGTGGGTGCAGGTGAATTTCATGCCGCTCTTGATGCGCTCGATGCGATAGGCTTTCACTGGTTCGATTGTATGCTTTCGTGCAGCAGACGGAGCAAGCGAAGGTCGGGCAGCGAAGGTAATGTTAAAAGCACGGTTGCCGGGTCGGTCGCGGTGCAGGGGTAGGGGTTCCTCGACTTCGCAGTGACTTCACTTCGTGAAGTGACTGCCACGCTCCGGATGACGGAGTTTTCCAGGGTGCGGTGACTTATTTGGCTAGGCGATTGTATTTTCTTAGGACTTCGCGAAGGCGGTCGTGGGGAAGGGCAATGGCGGTGTGACCGTCGATGCCGGTCACGGTTTCGGCGGCGACCATGGCGTTAACTACGGCTTCTTCGGTGGCTTGGACGGTGGCGAGGAAGAGCGGATCGAGGCTGTCATTGGGAAGCATCTTCAGGTCGCGAACGCCTTTGGTGGAGGCGGCTTCGGGATTGGCGGTGGAGAAAGAGACGAAGATGTCGCCGGAGCCGTCTCCAGAGTAGCTGCCATCGCGGCCTAGTCCCAGAGACGCTTTGCGGGCGAGGCGCTTGAGTTGAGTGGGGATGAGCGGTGCGTCGGTGGCGACGACGATGATGATGGAGCCGGTGTCGACTGGCTCTTTTGTTTTTTCCGCATCTTCGTAGGCGGGATGGTCGGGAATTTCTTTGCCGACGGGAACTCCGGCGATGCGGAGTTGGTCGCGGCGTCCATAGTTGCATTGGACGAGAACTCCGACGGTGTAGCCTCCTTCTTTAGGATCGAGAACGCGGGAGGAGGAGCCGATGCCGCCTTTGAATTCGTTGCAGATCATGCCGGTGCCACCGCCGACATTGCCTTCTTCGACGGGGCCGCTGTGGGCAGTGTCGAGGGCGTGGAAGGCGTCTTGGGGCTTGACGTGGAATCCGTTGATGTCGTTGAGCCAGCCGTCCCAGGTTTCGGCGACGACGGGGAGAGACCACCAGTAGCCTTCCATGTCCGGCTCGCCGCGTTTGACTTTCCAGGCGATGACCGCGTCGCGGACAATGCCAACGCTGTGGGTGTTGGTGATCATGATGGGTCCGTTCAGGAATCCGGAATCTTCGAGCCAAGTGGTGCCGGTCATTTCGCCATTGCCGTTGAGGGTGAACCAGGCTCCGAAGACGGAGTCGTTGGCATTCTTGCCGCGTGGATGGATAGCGGTGACGCCGGTGCGGATGGGACCGACCCCGACGTTGAGTTTGCCGGTGCCTGAGATGAGGGTGGTGTGTCCGACTTCGACGCCTTTGACGTCGGTGATGGCGTTGTAGGGTCCGGGGGTGCCGTCGAAGGGGACGCCGAGATCGCGGGCGCGGGGCTTGGGTTGGGCGGGGGCTAGGGCGCAGAAAAGTATGAAAAGAATCGCGGAGATGGAAGTGAGTGAAAACGGGTGAGAGCGAAAGCGCATCATAACGTTTGGTCCGGGATCGGTTTGGAGTGTCGGCGGAAGTATAAAGCATTGGTTTAAAATCCGTCTGGGAAGCGGCGGGTCATTCGAGGAGTGTAGAACGATGGCTATTCAAAGCAAGTTTGGCGTTAGGAGATGACATGGAAACTTGGAAACGAGCGGCGGTGGCGGGTTCGGCGGGGATTGCGGTGTTGTTGCTAGTGAAGGGACGGCGTCCGGCGGCGGTGCTGGCGGGGAGTGTGGGATTGGCGGTGCTAGCGTCGGAGTATCCGGAGCGGTTTGCGCAGATACGCGAAGAGCTGCCTTCGTATGTGCGGCAGGGGACGAGATATCTGGATCTGGCGATCAGGATCGGAAACAAGATCGAGCAGTTGGCGGATAAGCGGGCGGTGCTGGCGTTTGAGGAGTTGGGGGAGTATTAGCGTTTCGCTGTTCGTCGTTCGCTATTCGCACAATCGTTGTACCTGGCGAACAGCGAACGACGTATAGCGCTACTCGATTCCCAATTGTTTGCGAGCTTCGGGGCTGAGGCGCTCGGGAGTCCAGGCAGGTTCCCAGATTACGTTGACGTTGGCGTTGCGGACACCCGGGAGTTGCTCGACGCGGGATTTGACTTGAGCACTGATGTTGACGTGCTCGGGACATCCCTGGGCAGTAAGGGTCATGTCGACGGTGACATCTTGCTGGCCTTCAGGCAGATCGTCGAAGCGGATGTCGTAGATTAATCCGAGATCGACGATGTTGACGGGGATTTCGGGGTCGTAGCACTGCTTGAGGGCGTTTAGGACGTCGTCTTGAACGATGGGCATGGAGTTCCTTGGCGGGTTATCCGCTAGCTTTGTTACTTGCTAATGCTGTCAGGCCTTGTCGACGGGGCGGCAAAAAAACAAACACGAGGCACGCGGGGCGACACAGAAGAAGTGTCGATCTCGTCGAGCCCAGTGTTGAATGCTTTTCTAAGGTACCACTTTTAGATCATGGCGCTGGATCCTGAGCTTCAGAAAAAACTGCAGATTTTTATGGTGTTGGCGATCGTGGTCGCGGGAGCGCGGGCGGGATACATCGTTTATGAGCGCCACGAGGCATTGAAAGAAGAGGCCAAGCCGAAGGTGGAAACGGCGCTGAAGGCGGATTACTACGTCACTCCCAAGAAGTTCCGTGCTTATGATTTGAAGTCGGCGAAAGAGTTGACGGGGCAGACGGTTTGGGTGAAATACGGATATCAGATGACCTATTTCCCGTATGACGCGGCGCAGCATCGGGCGGAATTTGAGCACGAAGCGGGAACGCTGAAGCCGTTGCAGAAATTGGCGATTCAGGATGTGGTGGAGCAGATTGCGCCCGAGGCTTCAGGGGTGAAGCAGGTGCTAGCGGTGTTTTCGCTCGATGGGAAATCGTACGCAGTTCCGATTGGGGCGGACAAGGGTGGAAATTTAAGGCTGCGGTCCGATGACATGTTCTTTGTGGAAGATCCGCATGACCTCTATAAGCATTGGCCGCCGGAAGTCTGGCAGAAGATCGATGCGCATGAAGTGCAGAACGGAATGAGTGAATTGCAGGTGAGTTTTGCGATTGGATTTGGGGTGCCGCAGGGATCCGGAGATTATGGGTCGCGAACGCTGCAGTATCGAAATGATGGGAAGCCAATCGTGATTGCGTTTGAGAATGACAAAGCGGTGGAAATCAAGCCCGTTGAGTGAAGGCTAACCGCAGAGAAGGCAGAGGGCGCCGAGAAATGCTTCAGTATGGGATTAAGCTCGAGCGAACGAACTCTACTACTTCCAAAGTCACGTATTTTGGCGGGCGGATCGTGAAGGTGGGGCGATTCGTAACTGGTTTTAGCGAAACGTTCGTCCATTTTGAGTTGTGGGGAATTTCGGTGGAGTGGATAAGGATGGCGTCGGCTCTATCCAGAAACGTTTGAGCGGAGGGTTTGAAGTCTTCGGTCTGGGGATCGAGGACGGTTAAGTAGAGATCGGGTTTGAGGAAGCGCAGAATGCTGTTGGATTCGATGATAGCGTTTTGCGCAGTCGAAAGAATTTTGCGGATGCGGGGCATGGCTTCAGCGAGTTGACCTTGCTGGGTGCGGATCCAGTAGGATTGGTCGGCTCCCGCGAGCAGAAAGCGGGATGTGTCGGTGTCGCCACTTCGGTCTTTTTCTTCGGTCACGGCCAGGGAATGGTCGGCGGTGACGCAGTCGCAGGGGGCCCCATTGGCGGAGCAGATGCCATGGCCGTATTGCGTGATCTTGAGGGCGGTCCAGTGGTAAGCGGGCAGAGCCGCGATGAGTCCGGCGACTACGCTGGTTTTGCCGACGCTGCGGGTGTGGCCGCCGACGACGAGTATGGACATAAAGCTTGGAACTCCGGAGTTCTTAAATCTGTCTGACGACGATTCGGTGTGACAGCCTAGCTGCTTAGAATGGAGAACAGGAGAACAGCCAACGCCAGAGTCAGGCTGCGCATGCTGTCATTTTGCTTTCCGAGCTGATCGCGCAAGGAACGCCAGCTCCTTGAGATATTCCCGCACTGGTTTTGCTGGGGTTCCCCAGAAGACTACGCCATTGCCTCGCAAAACTTTCTTGGGCAGGATGCCGGCTTGACCTCCGATCATGGCGCCGGCTTCGACGCGGGCGTGATCGCCGATTCCAACCTGGCCTCCCATGATGACGTTGTCTTCGATGGTGACGCTGCCGGAGAGGCCGGTTTGGGCCGCGATGATGACATTTTCTCCGATCAGACAGTTGTGGCCGATGTGGACGAGGTTGTCAATTTTTGTGCCTTGGCGGATGCGAGTCTCGTCGAGGGCCCCGCGGTCGATGGTGGAGTTAGCTCCGATTTCGACGTCGTCTTCGAGGATGAGACGACCGATTTGCGGGGACTGCTCGTAGCGTCCGGTGTGCGGATCGCGGACGTAGCCGAAGCCTTCGCTGCCGAGGACGGCTCCAGCTTGGATTAAGACGCGATTGCCGAGACGGACTCCGGGATAGACGGTGACGTTGGCATCGATGCGGCAGTGGGTGCCGATTTCGACGTTTTCGCCGATTACCGCGCCGGGTCCGATGGTGGTTTCGTCTCCGATTTCTGCGTTTTCTCCGATCACGGCGTGAGGGCCGATGGATACGTTCTTGCCGATTCTGGCTGATGCGGCGACAACGGCGGAAGGATGAATCGCGCGAGTTTTCTCGGGTTCGCGGAGGAGCATGGCGGCGCGGGCAAAGGTTAGGCGCGGGTGCGAGGAGATCAACAGCGACTTGGGGCCTGGGCCGGTGAAGGTGGTGGTGGCGAAATCTCCGGCGATGATCGCGGCAGCTTGCGATCGGATGGCGGCGTCGAGGTGCTGGGCGTCATCTACGAAAACCAGGCTGTCGCTCGTGGCGGATTGGAGGCTGGAGACGCGGGAGACGGTGACAGAGGGGTCTCCGAGAAGATGGCAGCCGAGTTTTTCGGCGAGGGAGCGCAGGGTTTGGCTCATGGGTGTCTATTGTCGCGTAATCAGTACCGAGTCGCCAGTACCCAGTACTCAGTGTCCAGAGGTCGTTGTGAACGGAGGCGGCCTCCCGAACGCAAACCTTTACGGGGCTGAGCCCCGTCACCACACGAGCAAAACCTAATACAGCGAGGGTTCGCCAGGGGGCCTGGTTTTCCAGCGGCGGTGGACCCAGAGCCATTGGTCGGGATATTGGCGGATTATGTTTTCGAGGACTTTGGTGAATTTGGCGGTGTTTGCGATGATGTCGGATTCGTTGTCAGCGGTACGAATTAACGCGACCGGGGGCTCGAAGTGGAGGACGTACTTGCGCAGGGTTTTATCCCATACGGTGAAGCCGGGAACAACGGCGGCGTCGGTACGGAGGGCGATACGGGCGAGACCGCTGGCGGTGCAGGCGGGGATTCCGAAGAAGTCAACGAAGACCCCTTGCGGCGGAGTCATGTTGGTGTCCATGAGGATGCCAACGGTCTCGCCGGCTTTCATGGCGGAGAGAAGTCCGCGAACGAAATTGTCTTTATCGACGGTGCGGTTGCCATGCATGGTGCGGTAACGCTGGATCAACGCATCGACGTAGGGATTGTCGAGCGAGCGCATGACGATAGAAAGGGGATGGCCTTGGAAGGAGTGGGCGAAGGCGGAGAGTTCCCAAGCGCCGATGTGTCCGGTGAGAAAGAGGACGCCTTTTCCGCGAGCGTAAGCACGCTCGAAATTTTCGAAGCCTTCGTAGACGACGGTGCGGGAGACATTTTCTTTGGTGTAGCGGGGGAAGAGACAGACTTCGGCGAGTTGGCGCCCGAGGGAGATGAATTCTCCGCGAACGATGCGTCGGCGGTCGGGTTGCGACATTTCCGGGAAGGCGATGGTTAAGTTGCGGAAGCCGACGCGGCGAAGGCGTCCGTGGACAGCGTAGACGGTGAGGCCGAGGGAGATGCCGATGGTGCGGGCGAGGGAGCGGGGAAGTATGCCCAGGAGTTTGATCCAGGGCCAGAGTAAAGCGTATTCGAGGCGTTCTCGCACTGAGGAGTTCTCAGTTCCCAGTCGTCAGTTCTCAGTGACACCAATTTAGGCTGAGAACTGAGAACCGAGAACTAAGAATTTGCTATTTTGCGGCTTGCTGGGCCCATTTTGCCAGGCTGCTCAAGAATGGGTAGGAGTTTTTGGGGGCTTCGACGGCTCCGGTCAGCGAGGTCTTGAAGGGGACCATGCGGCCGTAGAAGTCGCGAGTGCTGTCTTTGTCTTGTTTGATGACGGCGCCCGAGAGTTCGAGGCCCGCGAAGAGTCCTCGGGAGCGGGAATAGGTGAGAACCTGGGCGCGCATCTTCCAGTCGGTATCGGCGGCGGCGTGACGGCCGACGGGGCCGGCGGCAGCGCTGGCATCGCCACCCAGCTTAAATTTGCTGGAGAGCAGGTTATCCATGCCGCCCTTATTCATGATGAGCATGATGACATCGCTGGCCTGGCCGCCGATCTGGAGGCCGAAGCTGCCGCCACCAATCGTGAAGAAGGCGGGGGCGCTCCATCCGGTGGGAGTGCGGCAGCTCGCGACGCCGCGTCCGTAACGGCCGCCGAAGACGAAGCCTCCATTAAGCAGCGAGGGAACGACGGCGACACACTCCGCCGAGCCGAGAATTTCTTCGGGAATACGATTGTCAGGAGCGGCTTGGATTTCGTCG
>Ga0302274_10002092_pt1 | contig 18553 bp, 21 predicted proteins | sample III_Bog_N2_1_FD_198755 | JGI IMG/M metagenome (GOLD analysis project Ga0302274, IMG submission 198755) | Peat permafrost microbial communities from Stordalen Mire near Abisko, Sweden - III_Bog_N2_1 | ecosystem: Environmental > Terrestrial > Soil > Wetlands > Peat | place: Sweden: Abisko...
GGTTCAGTCCAACGGCAGTGTATCCCTCAGAGAGCGGGCCCAACACCTCACCCATTTTGAACGCTTGCACGCCGCTCCCTGAGAGATACACTGCTTGGCGTTAAAATCGAAAAATATAGTAGATATTAACGGCAGAAATGATCTGGTGACATCAATTGCTTGGCACAAATCCGTTGGTGTTTGTAATGTTTTATTCTATATATATACGACCAATTATATCGTATATAATCGCAAAAAGGATGGGTGTCAAATTCTTATTCGGGAAATGTTCACATTCCTTCCCCCCACATGAAACTGCTAAGAACTTCAACTTTACTCCGCGGGCTGTGCTTTTCCAAATCGAGGCAAAAACCTCTCTCTGTTGTACCTTATCGTTCATTCGGAAAAAAGGCTGCCCGACAATCTTGCTCGCGAGGTACAACTCAATTCATCACCTGAGCCATCTACATTTGGCCTTGGTCCGGGAACTATGCGAATCAGGGCAGCACTTTCGCCGGCGCGGCTGATCGCTTGGAACCATGAATTGAGCTGATTGATAGTGGAACCAAATTTTTGTGACAGGCTGTGGAGTCCTCCCTGCTTCAAAAAACGCCCGGCCTTAAGGCTTCCCCGTCAGCCGTTCCGAAAGAAAATCTTCGTAAGCGTCAAGGTCATTCCATCGAACGGCTACGTTGACCACCCGGGCCTTGGGATCAATGACAGTAAACCCGTCATCGGTCACCCGGAGGTTCATTTTCTCCATCACGCATAAATCCTGATGCTGGGCAAGATAGACGGCCACGGTGTCAAACAGTGTGCTGCTGCGCTGATCGGCCAAGCCCGGCGACGACGCAGAATCGGCGGTGAGCCAGAGGCAATAGTTGGCAATAAGGAGGGTGGCGGTGCGATCCGTTGCGCGGCGGACCCGCCGGTATTTGTCGCCGTTCAACTGCACCAGACCGCAGGTGTCGAGCGGCGTGATTGTGATATCCCACGGAGCGGCAAACACGGCTTGCATCGCCTTGGGATCGGCCTTTACGTTCCATTCCGCGCAGGACTGTTTCGCGCCGCCGTAGCCCAGTCGCACACTGCCATCCATCCCCACGAACCGCGCATGCTGCGCGATGCGCGGCTCGCGCTTGAGTGCTTCCGCAATATTCGGTGCGGGACCGATGCCGATCAGCGTGACCGTTTGCGGCGAGCGCATGATCGTGTCAATCAGTGCCTGCACGCCGTCCGCGTCAATTTTTCCCGGATAAGAGTTGAGATCAAAATTCTTGACCCACGCCGCCTGACGCCCGTCACCCGATGGTGGAACGTCGAGGCCCACTCCGACGGGAACGTCACTCCGCCCGGCGAGTTCCAGAAATTTCGCCAGCAGCCGCGCGCGGTATTGCGGCTTGCCATAGTCTCCCACCACCAGCTTCAAATCGAGTTCCGGCGATTTGAGCAGCAAGGCGAGCGCCCAGGTGTCGTCAATGTCATCGCCGATGTCCGTGTCGAGAATAACTGGCGTTGGCCTGACGACCGGTGCATCGGCGGCGTGAATTGCCGGAGCGGAGCCTGCCAGGGCAAGCAGGCCGAGGAGACAAAATGTGGCAATGTTTGGTTGCACAATAAGTGTTAGTATCGAACCCTCTCAAGCCGTGTAATCAGTGTCAACGTGAATCGCGGGTAGCTTTAAACGCGGCGCCCGCCGCCGCTCGCCCGATGTAGTTTGTGCCGGCAAAAGTGGCGTTTTAAACCTGGCACAAAGCCGCTTAAACTTTTAGAAAGCGAAGGCGGCTAAAAACCAATATATGGCTCGGAATTACGCATGCGCGTCAGGCTATTTTGATTTGCTTTAGTGATGGCTCGACCAATCACGTTGGTGGCTTTGTGCGTACCGGTGGTACAACCCGCGACGAGCGTCAAAACGGCCAGAATGATATACTTCACAAAACAACCATATTCTCTGCCTGTTTAGTTTCTGGCTATCAGGTGTTCGCCGTATGTGCGCTCGCCAGGATTCCTGTTCGGTTTGTTGCCAGCGACAACCGTATGCCTGTTTCATGGTCTGGCTGTTTTTGTCCAGGACATCGCCCTGACGTCTCGCCGCGAAAGTTGCTTTGGATCTTAAATTATTGGGCGAAGCCCATCCTGCACTATGACCAGGAGGATTGCCCCGCAGTTCCTCTCCAATTAGGATCGTGGGACCGTCGAGCCGATAATCCAATGCTGGAACGGCAGCCATTCACGACAGCCAGCCGGCACCGCAATCAAGCTTCTGGTAACACCCCATAGCGAAGGACGGAAATATGCCATAGGGTTTCAAAACTTAATATGACAACATTATCAAAAACACTTTTGGCTGCTTCCGTGACTGGCCTGGTGGCGGGAAGCATCGTTGATTTCGGCGGATTTAACCTCAACCCGGCGTGGACGGTGGCGCTGCCTTTCGGGGCGGTTGCTTACGGCCTGTTTTTAATCTCTTTCATGCTGGAAAAAGAAGTGGCCAAGTTCGACGAGGACCAATCCAAAGAATTGCAGTTGATTCAAGACCATTTTACGCCGGTAGAGCCGAAACACATGCCAATTACCCGGCCGGCGATTATTCAATTCCCGACGCAGAAGTTCGGGCATTAGCCGAAGCTGCCGCCGGTAAACTTTTGCCTATAAGTATAAGAACGCAAAAACAAATCGAACAATGAAAACAAAAAATCTGCGCGTATGTTTCCTGTCAATCGTGGGAGGTGGATTGGTCGCAGGCTGTGTCGTTGAGCCAAATGGGCAGGTGGCGTTCCAGCCATTCGTAATTGCCCCGGCACCAGTGGTGGTGGCTCCTGCGCCCGTGTGGGTGCCCGACAGTTACACTTGGGACGGTTATGAATACGTCGGTATCGTTGGTGATCAGTATTATTATTTGGGACCGGGCGACGTTTGGCTGGTCTGCGATCCATTCCGGCTGGACCGCTTTCATGGATGGGAAGGCGGCCACCGTGATTGGCGAGACCATGCAGTCCGCAATGATCGTTTCAGAAGAGATGAACATGGGCATGTGCAGCCAAGGCATGACGGGCAGGGGGACCGGCATTGAAATGCAAAATGGTTTCGGAAAGTTGTCCTTCGGAAGTAGTTTGATACTGCCTGCGAGCAAATATCCAAATAGAACGCATTTAATCCATCAGAAAACTCCAGCTAACCCCGTAGCTCAATCTGATGGTGAACATATTGCCAGGCTTTTCGGCATGCCCCGTCCAAGTATTTTGTAGCACTTTTCGCGTCCATTCTTCAGGGCCAACGCCACCATGAATCAACCCGAACCTAAACGTATATTGTTGACGGGTGCCAGCGGATATGTCGGCGGGCGTTTGCTGGTCGAATTACAGAGGTGTGGCATGGCGGTTCGTTGCCTGGCGCGCCGCCCTGAGTTTCTTTTGCCAAAAATCGCGCCGGGAACCGAAGTAATGGCGGGCGACCTCTTGAACCGGGACGGTCTTGCGCTGGCCATGCGTGGCATGGAGACAGCTTATTATTTGGTGCATTCATTGGCAGCAAACGATTTCGAGGAGACGGATCGTTTGGCCGCCCGCAACTTTGCGGAAGCGGCGCGGGATGCAGGGGTTCAAAGAATCATTTATCTCGGCGGCCTCGGCGCCGGTAGCCAACTTTCGTCGCACTTGCGCAGCCGTCAGGAAGTGGGAAATATTCTACGTTCCACCGGTGTGCCAGTCATCGAGTTTCGCGCTTCAATCATCATCGGTTCCGGCAGCCTGTCCTTTGAAATGATTCGCGCGCTGGTCGAACGTCTGCCGATGATGATTGCGCCAAAATGGGTGGCTGTTCCCGCGCAGCCGCTGGCCATCAATGACCTGCTGCAATATCTCATCGCCGCGTGTGATTTAAGCGGAAGGGCAAGTCACATTTTTGAAATCGGCGGTCCCGACCGGGTTTCTTACGGTGATTTGATGAGTGAATATGCGCGGCAACGCGGTTTGCGACGGCTGCTGATCCGCGTCCCGCTGCTGACGCCGCGATTATCCAGCCTGTGGCTCGGCTTCGTGACGCCTCTTTATGCGCGCATCGGGCGCAAACTCATTGACAGCATTCGCAATCCAACTGTGTTGTGCGACGATTCCTCATTGAAGGCTTTTGCCATACGTCCAATGGGCGTGCGCGATGCGATTGCCAGCGCGTTGCGCAATGAAGACAAAGAGCTGGCGGCGACACGCTGGACGGATGCATTATCGTCGGGCGGCGCAACTCGCCAATGGGGCGGGACACGATTTGGCAACCGTCTGATTGATTCGCGCCGGGTGTACGTGAATGTTCCGCCCGCGCTGGCCTTTGAACCCGTCCGCCGGATCGGCGGCTCGACTGGCTGGTATTACGCCAACTGGCTTTGGCGTCTGCGCGGCTGGCTGGATTTGCTGGTCGGCGGCGTGGGAATGCGCCGCTCGCGCCGCGATCCTGAAAAACTCCAGACCGGGGACGTGGTGGATTGCTGGCGGGTTGAAGCACTGGAACCTGATCGGCGTCTGCGACTCGTGGCAGAAATGAAATTACCGGGACGCGCCTGGTTGGAATTTGAAGTGGTCGCGTGCGAAAACGGATCGGAGATCCGCCAGACCGCCAGTTTTGATCCAGCGGGATTTTTTGGATTGGCCTATTGGTATGCGGTCTATCCCCTCCACGAACTGGTGTTTGGCGGAATGTTGCGGCAGATTGCCAGGGCGGCCACAGTCCAAAAATAAACTTCGCAATGTGCTTCCCCAAAAAGTGCCCGATTATACAACAGCGCGGTGGCACTCAAAGCATTTGTTGCAGCCTGAGCAGTCGGCCGATTCCAAAAAGGTCAAAGATCAATATGGTATTAAAGTTGTGTGGTTTGCAGCGAATGGAGCGGGTGAAGGGAATCGAACCCACCACGCGATTGCAGCTCCGTGCATAAGTGTGCAGTCATGTGCAGCTTACGTAAGACCTATTTGGCTCAAACTGCATCAGGCTGCACACAATTGCATTTTCTTTGGCACCAATTGTCACTAAACTGTATGAGGATACGTGATGTGTCGAATCCTGTTTTCGACGCTCATCAATGCCGATAGTATTGGTCTGGCCAAACCTAGCTCACTCTATGAGGTCGCCCCATCCAAACCTCATCAAAGCCCGGAGAATAATTCGCACAAAGGAGACGGGCGTCCTGGAACCATTGCCAACGCCGGGCAAGCAGCGTCGCGTCAGTTAATTTGACCGAGAACGCGCATTGTGGCCAGGGTAGGTGCCACACCCGGAAATATCGTTTTCGCCGGCCAGCCGAATTGAATGCGGTATAGCGTTCCATGAGCCACTCCTCAAGCGAGCCCGCTTTGCAGGGCTGAACGGGCTCAAAGTTTCGACACATGGTTTGGTATTCAAATTTGTCGCCGCTATCCCCGTCTTCCACCTGCCCTTGGATGACTCCGTTCGGATCATGATGATAGTCAATCTCGCCATACCGATAAGGCAAACCGAAGGTTGGTGGGCCGAGTTTGGCGGCGAGACGGCTCGACAACCATTCTGCAAGAAAATGAATGCCGGTTTCGCTGCCGTGGCGGACATATGTCCGCACATTTAGAAAATCATGCGTCGCGATGGGAAGGAGAAACCAGGCGGCAACTTTGCCGCCGAGTCGTGGCCTCATCCCGCACATGGTAAAAGCGACGGTGCTTACAAAAGCACGACCCTTGAACAAATCGAGTTGAAAAGGAACATCGCGTTGCAGCGCCTCTGCATTCACTTCGAAGTGTATCATCAATACCTGATGCCAGCCCGCGACAAAGAGCGGCTCGCCACGCCGCGACAGCATACGCTCGCGTGCGGCCCTGCTTGGCTCGCAAGTAAGGCGAACATCAGATGTTCTTGAAATTGTTTCATTCATTCAATTCTGCGATTGATCCGCAAATCTTTCAGCGCCTCGCGTAAGAATGAAAAATGGAATACAAATCCTGATTCAACCAACCGTCGCGGGATGACGCGTCGGCTCTTGAGGATCAACTCCGTTTCGGTGCGCAAAGCGAATGCTCCGACTTCCAGCATCCACCTCGTGGCGGGCAAACCCACGGGCATGCCGACAATTTCGCGGAATGCTTTCATCATTTCGGCATTGGGAAGTGGATTGGGCGCGCAAATATTTACCGGCCCACGCAGTTCTTCGCGTGCAATCAACCATTCCACCACCCGACAAAAATCGGTTTGATGAATCCAGGAAACAAATTGCCGACCGTCGCCCATTTTTCCGCCGAGCCCGAACCGCGCCAACCGGCACAACATGGGAAACACGCTGTTTTTGTCGTTGCCCAAAACCATGGCCGCGCGCATTGCGACCTTCCGTGTGGCTGGCGTTGGCGCTTCACTCAATGCTTTTTCCCATTCCGTGGCGACCTGGACAGAAAACTCGTCCTTGGCTTCGCGTGTGCCGCAGATGTTTCCGGCTTCGTCCCACGCCGGGCCGAAAGTGTGCTGGTAGATCGTTGCCGTGCTGGCGTTGAGCCAGATCAGCGGTGGAGTTTTGCAACGGGCGATGGCCTCCCCGATCACACGGGTTGAATGCACACGCGATTCCAATATCAATACTCGGTTTTCTGCGTGGTAACGGCAATTCACCGAACGCCCGGTGAGATTAATCACCGCCGTGGCACCTTCCAATTCACTCTCCCAGTCACCAACTGTGCGCGCATCCCATTGTAGTTCGCGAACGCCATTAACCATCGGTTTCGGCGAACGTGTCAGATTTGTCACCGAATGGCCCAAACTCAGGAAGTGCGCGGCCAAAGTGCGACCGAGAAAGCCAGATCCACCCGCGGGAATAATCTTTTTCATCATTTTCTTTCCAGGCGTGGAAGCACACGCCATTCATGCTCGATGTTTTGCATCAACAGGGCGCAATCAAATTGGATTGTCCCGTTCGGAAACAGGCTGGGGTCGTCAAAAAAACTGGAACTCACCCATTGAATTTCCAGCGGCTCGACCTGCCACTTTGAGGTGTGAAGTTCCAAGCCGTCGCAGCAGTCTGGTTTGTCCGTGGCCGAATAACCCATCGCACCGCGGGAAAAAAACTCCGAAGCATCGGCCAAAGACGCAAAGATGGATGCGGCTGGCATTTTGGCCGCGCGGCGCGCATTTAATCCGACTGACGTGGTGCCATCCCGCGAACGCATCTGCAAATGGAATTCATCGTTATGCTCCTTTACTTCAAAAGTGGCTACGTGATGAACGCCGGGAAATAGCCGTCCACCGGCGAACGCTTGCAACGCTGAAGAGGTATCCCGGCGCGGTATATAAACCCCCTCGCGGACAATACCGCCGTCGTCCCATTCCACGGCAATTCGATGCGCCGCATTCTCGGACGTAAGACCGCAGACGGCAGGAAATCCCTGCGGTCGCATCTCTTTGAGCCGGATGAGGCAGATGCCAGCCATCGCCCAACCGTTCACCCGTTTGGATCGGAAGAAGGGCGGCAGCAATTGGCTGGCAACGTCCGGACGGACGCGAAAGTTAACCAACATCCGCCGGTCAATCATCCCGTGCATGCTCGATGTGATTGCTTTCATAAAAGAATTACGGCATTTCGAGAAATACGATTTTCCTGCCGGGTAATCGCCTGCCTGGTTTCACATTGCCCTTCTCGGTTTTGGTTAGCACTGCAGGTTTGTGACCTGCTCGAGTCTTTTTCGATCTCAGCCAAACCCAAAAATCATGAGCTGGGTTGGTCGTAGTCATTTGATTCCTCCTTTCAACGCTGCCCACACATAAACGACCGGCAGGTAGGCAAAAACGATATTGGTGGCGTGATAGCCGAGCCGCCAGAGGTTGTTCTTTAAATAGGGCCGCACATCGAAAATGAACGTGGCGGCGATCAGCCGAATCGTCCAAAACACTGCGAGAAAAGCGCACACTGCTCGCGCCAGCCCATCGCCGGCCGCCAGCGTGCCCGCGAACACGAACGTGATTAGCCCAAAGCTAACGAGGCAGAGGGCGATGAACGTATAGTAAACCCAGAACAGTTTCTGGATGAAGGGTGGCAGCACGGCAATATTCTGGCGCAGGTTGACAGCGCGCGGCATGAGCGCACCGGCGCAGAGCAGACCCAGGTGCATCAGGCCAGCCAGTTGAAGAAACAGGATCAGGTGGTTGTTCATGGTTTTTCTTTCAGGTTGCGCCGATGGCTTTGAGCATCGGCAGGATTACGTTGTGGATAAATGGCGGATGAAAGAGCCAGAATGCCGGGCCGGCGGTGACCGCCAGGGCGAATAATCTTCCGAGCAGGCCTTGGCCCAAGCCAATGCACCGGCCAAACGGGCTTCGCTCCAGGAGCATCCCTAATCCTTGAATTAAAAAATACGCGGTCGGCAATCCGTAGCCTCCGTGCGCGGGCAGTGAGATCACCAGTTCGTGAATCAAGCCCGACAAGCCAAACACTCCCAGTGTCGCGGCAATCGAGTTGGTCCGGCGACGCAACGGCCGATACGCAAAACGGAAGGCGAGCTCATTGAAAGCGGCATTCCAGCGTTTCCCCCAAAAGTCACTCAGTGAGGTTGCCGCCAGCGGGAACTGCATGAGCGGCGCTGCCTTCACGCCGGCCTGTCGCCAGATGAGCGACAAGATATGAAACAGACCAAAGTGAAGTATTAAAATCGCCCCACACATTCCCGTCCATCCTGCCACCAGGGGATGATCCGGAAGCAGAATCCGCGTGGCGCGGAAAAGTAGCGCAGCGCCCAGAATGGTTTTGGCAATGGCAAAAATCCATTCATTGCCTCGTGGTCTGGCGGGAATTTCTTCGCGGTTTAGAAAGGCGGGGTCCATACCCGGCCACGTCAACAGATACACGGCGACCCGCCATGTATTGTGAAATGAGGTGCCCCGGCTCGCGACGCGATAGGTCAGCCATTTGCATCCACCATAGAGGGCAAACGCCATCCCCCACATGAAAATCCAAGGCGCAACCCAATTTCTGAAAACTGCAGCGAACAGTGGCAAAACAACTAAAGGCAAATAATCCAGCCATAGACTTTGTTTTCTTGCCGCAATGCCGCTGATTTCACACGCGCCGCTTGCGCAATGGCGGTGGCGAGCCATCCAACGATAAATTCCATGAAAAATATTTTTAATCGCCGCGATTTGCGCCAGCTTTCTGATCGGCCAGGCCAATGGAAACGGACGGCTGATTTCAAGCAGCGCATCGACCCCACCCAGCAGAGTCCCGTCAGGTTTCAAAAGGCGCATTTCCGCCAGTAATTCGTTATCCGCCAGATCCAACTTTTGGCGGACCCAAGGTGTTTGCAGCGCCAGCAGCTCAAAATGGCGGGCGGCGAGCAAAACGCGGAAACGCTTGGCCAAGCCGGTGCAGAAGCGACAGTCCGCGTCATACAACACCCAGCCGACAACTTCCTTCACGTCTGTAATTTCAGTATTCACAGAAAAGCGTTTCCAAAAAAATTTAACTACCCACCAAATCCCAAGATTTTCAAAACCTTGTCTCCTAGTTTTACAAACTTGACGATGGAGCTGGTCGGCCACTGCCGGATCTGCACATACCAAGCCGACGTCGTTTCAAAGAAATCACGTAAATCACGCAGCCGCTGCTGCGTATAGATATCCGTAGCCTTATCTGCTTCGGCTTCGGCGATACATTCGTTCAGCACCAGGGTCGTCGGATCAATCTCGCGGCGTTTGCGTTCGTTCAGCACCACGCGAAATAATTCCCAGACGTCCTTCATGGACTCAAAATGATCGCGCTTTTCCCCCATGGTGTGGACCAGTTTGATGATGCCCCAGCTTTGGAGTTCTTTGAGGCTGGTGCTTACATTCGAACGGGCGACTCCCAGCGTTTCAACGATGTCATCCGCATTTAGTGGTTTGGGGGAGATGAAAAGCAGCGCATGCACTTGGGCCACCGTGCGGTTGATGCCCCAGCGCGTGCCCATTTCTCCCCAATGGAGAATGAACTTTTGCTGAACTGGAGTGAGTGCATTCATTTTCTGTTGATTCTGTCTATACAGAAAATACCAAATAAACAGTTTTCGTCAATATGTTTTTTGCGCCCGGTATCTTGGCCTTCGTTCGGCAGTCGGAATATTTGCTTTCTGGATTTACGGTTTCGTCAAAGCTGGAGGCGTGAGCACCAACCTTCAGGCCACGCTGGATCAGGCTCAATGTCCGTCGGGCTTAAGCGGATCGTTACAACGACGGAGTCGACCCTGACAAGCACAGGGGTCTGCTTTGCGGGTCTCCGTTTGGATTGTTTGGCCTTGTTCGCTGAACGTGCAATAAACGACACTTTTTGGCACTAAAGCGGCACTAAAATTCGAGACGATTGATTTAACCCCTGAAATGGAGCGGGTGAAGGGAATCGAACCTTCACCGCAAAATTCAGAGTCCGCACAAAATCAACCACTTCCAACACACGCCCCTGCGGACTATACACAAGGGCGCGCACAGATTCCAGACGCTACCAGTCCTGATCTGGCAAAGGTAGTCGCAGCCTGGGCAAAACTTTCTCCACCACTCAAGGCGGCAATTCTCGCCATCGTCAATTCATCGGAGGTCAACCGATGAACTTCAACCGACTCCAACAATTTCCCCGCGGCGTTCTGCCCGTCGTGAGGAGTCAAACGAAACCGGCAGAAATTGAAAGGAAAAAAACATGATCGCTAAACTGACGGTGTTCAAGGAGGTTCACAACTCCTGGGATGCCAACGACAAGCGCAAAGCCGGGGAAGCCTGGGATTTGCTTTGCCTGGACGTTTCCGAACCTGCGGAACACCGCATGGAGGAAATGCTCTATTACCGGCTCAAGCCCGAAGAACGGCAGGCTTTTTGGGGCAAGTCGGTCGGCAAGACCATCGAGGTCGGCATTTCCAAAATCCGCCACGGTGACAATGGCGGCAAGGCAACGCTGATCGGCAAAATCATAATCGCGAAATAAACGGGTTATGGCATACAGAAATCCTCAAGCGGATAGGCAATGGCGCGAGCCGTGGCGACGGTTTGAGGTCGGCACAGATTATTCGGTGATTCTCTCCAGGGTTCCCTGGGAGTTTTTCGGCACACCAACATTTGCGGGCAGAGTCCCCCGGCCTGGCGTATGCCAGTCCATTTTTGAAAATTGGAAGCGCAGAATCATCGAAGCATTTGACGTTCCTCAGAAAAACCTTCTCGTGGCACTGCGTGGCGAAGAAGGAGAATTGAAGGGGCGGTTCCACTATCACTATCTGTTGGGTGGAATCTTTTCGCGCAATGGTCACGCGGACGCGAAGCGGCTTGAATTCTTTTGGAAGCAAGTCTCGCATGGTGCCCGTGTTGAGGTTCGGCAATATGACCGGTCACGCTCTGGACCGGAATACGTGAGCAAGTGCCTGGGGGCAAACTCATACGAGGTGTCAAAATACGCCTTTGCCAACTCGGTGACGCTGTCAGCGTCTGTGGTGCGCTTGATCACGCATCTTGACGCCGTGGGTGACAGACGCCACAGGGCGGACACACGGAAGAACGGACAGGTGGCAAACGTCGGTGGGGCCATAAATGGTTCCTCATTTCCCCCGGCCAGTAGCCTTTGCGATGAGACTGTCTCGCAGCTTGTGGGCAAAAACGAGACTGGACGGCTTGCCCCTGATAGCAGGGATGTTGTCCCGATGGAACGTCTCGACAATCCACCGCGGATGCTGCGATAAAACGCCGGATTTCCACGGCCTGTGTCAAACTGAATGGATTCCTTGGCCGGTGGATCGGTGGGCGGGCGCGCCAGCGCCCGACCGCCGACCACCGGCTAAGGCTCCTTGTAGTTGAACCCTGCCCTGATGGGATTGCCGTAAATCACGCTGCTGGCAATCCTGGGTCAAACCGTGTCCAACGGACTTTCCACACTGAGTGCCTCGGCGTGCAAATAGCCCATGGTCGTTTCCAGCGACTGGTGTCCCATTGCGTTCTGAATGGCCCGCGGATTGTCCCCGCGGTTAAGACAATGTGTGGCATAGGCATGACGCAATTCATGGGGCAAGATGAATAATCCGGCTTTCTGGCAGGCTGTTCGGACCGCCCGCTGGACTTGAGCCTCGTGCAATCGCCAGCGCACGATCTTGCCTGTTCGCGGATCGAGACAAGTTTTATTTGCTGGAAAAAGCCAAGCCCAATGCCGGTCGAATTGCGCCGCCGGATACTTGCGCGCCAGTTGGTGCGGCAAGGCGACTGGCACTTGGTCCTGTTGGTCGCGCCGCCAGACCGCTTGCGCCGCCTGGAGTTGCTCGCGCAAGTCCTCCAGAGTCGAACAGGGAATGGCGACAACGCGGTCTTTGCCGCCCTTGGCCGCGCGGATGGTCAGTTGCGCGGCCTCAAGGTTGACGTCCTTGATCCGCAAGTTGAGGGGCTCGGTCACGCGCAGTCCGCAGCCGTAAAGCAGCCGCACAGCCAGGCTTGTGGCAAAGGCTGCGTCGCTCTGGATGGTCTTGAGCAACAGCCGGGTTTCCGCCGGCGTCGGGGCGTGGCGAATTTGAGCGGGGCGTCTGGCCCGCAGCGCCTGGACGTTTTTCAACTCCGCCCCCAGGGCCTCTTTGTAGAAAAAGACGATTGCATTAAAAGCTTGATTTTGGGTGGTGGAGGCGACATTTTTGCCAGCTAAAGCGGTTAGAAACCGTTCCAGTTTATGCTCACTTGGCAAATGCAACGGCAGCCCTTTGAGGAAGTCGCAATATCGCCTGAGCCAGGCACAGTACGTACGCTCCGTCGCGAGCGCAAGATGTTTGCGTCGAATTACTTCCGTAATTCGCCGCACTGCTTCATCCGCATTCATCCGGCCATTGTAATATACGAACAACTTGTTGTATATTAATTGTTGAACTAAACCGCTGCGCGGAAATGAGTTAGGTTAGATAGTTTCTAGTATTTTCCCGTATTGCCTGAAGGGTGGATAGTGGTTGTCTTATGACAACACTACGTCAGCAATACATCGAGGAACTGGTTCTGCGCGGATTGGCTGAGCGAACCCAGGAAGCATACATCCACCAAGTCTATCATCTGACCAAATACTATCGGCGGTCACCTGATACCCTGACTGAGGAAGAAGTCCACGCCTATTTGGTGCATCTGGCCATGGAGCGGAAGTGGGCGGCGAGTTCGATTAACCAAGCGGTCAACGCGTTTCGTTTTTTTTATCAACATGTGGCCCATCGGGACTTGGTGAAGTTACGTCAGGCCTTCCCCTTTGGGCGCAAGTCGGTTGTGCGGGCACAGGTCTTCAGCGTCGAACAACTGGAACAACTCTTCATGGTGGGCTGTGTACAGCCGCGGGATCGCGCCTTTTTGATGACGGTGTATGGTGGTGGGCTGCGGCTCAACGAAGCCTGTCATCTGCGAGTGAAGGATCTGCAGAGTAGCCGGCACCAAATCCGGGTGGTACAAGGCAAGGGAAGGAAGGATCGCTACACTTTATTGTCCCCCCGGTTACTTGCAGAGCTGCGACGCTATTGGCAGTTGTATCGACTAAAGGACTGGCTATTTCCGGCGCACCACGATGTGCAGCAGCCGATGATCGATGCGACGGGCCAACGGATCTTCTACCGGGCGGTGCAACGGGCGGGCCTGCCGCGTCAGGGTGGGATTCATAGTTTGCGGCATTCCTTTGCGACGCATCTCTTGGAAAGCGGCGTGGAGATCACGGTGGTGCAAAGGTTGTTGGGACACACGAGCCTGAACACCACCGCCGGTTACCTGCATGTGCGGCAGGAACGGCTTGGGCAGATTAAAAGTCCGCTCCAATTGCTGGATTTCAACCGGGTGGCGGGGAAGCAAAGGTAAGCCATGGACCGGCCCGCGGCTGGGCCGGGTCCGGCGACGGGCGGATTGACGTTGGCGGCGGTGTTGCACGCCGGCCTGCCATTATTTCGCCGCACGTATCGGCTGCCCCGGTATCAGTGGAAAATCCTGTCGGCGATCCAACAATGCCGCACCCCGGCGCTGGGCGGTCACCGCTATCAGTGTGGCCAATGCGGCCGGGAACATTTTGTGCCGCATGGCTGCGGCAACCGGCATTGTCCGCAATGTCAGGGCGCGCAGGCGGGTGACTGGCTGGACCGGCAGCGAGCGGTGCTATTGCCGATTCCTTATTTTCATGTGGTGTTCACGCTGCCCCACGCGTTGAACCCGCTGATCCCGCAGAACCGGCGGGCGCTTTATCAACTGCTCTTCGAGACGGCGAGCCAGACGCTGCTGCAGTTTGGGCGGCAAAGATTTCAAGCCCAGATCGGCGTGACGGCCGTGCTGCACACCTGGGGACAGAAGTTGGGGGGTCACTACCACCTCCATTGTATTGTCACGGGCGGCGGCTGGGCCGAGCAGGGTTCGGGCTGGGTCAGTTCGGGCCGCCATTATCTGTTTTCGGTCCGGGCGTTGAGCAAAGTGTTTGGCGGCAAGTTCCGGGCGGGACTGCACGCGCTCCACACGCACGGTAAATTGGAGTTCCACGGTGAAGTGGCCACGCTGGCCACGACCAAGGCATGGGCAGCCTTTGGCGCCATGCTCCAAAGTCAGAAATGGGTGGTGTATGCCAAGCGCCCATTTGCCGGACCCGAACAGGTGCTGGCCTATTTGAGTCGGTACACCCACCGGGTGGCCATCAGCCACCGGCGGTTGGTCGCGTTGACGGAGACGGCGGTCACTTTTGGCTATAAGGATTACGCCGATGGTCACCGGCGCAAGACGCTGACGCTGACGTTGCCGGAGTTTGTCCGCCGCTTTTGTCTGCACCTGCTGCCGGAAAGGTTCGTGAAAATCCGGCATTACGGACTGCTGAGCAATCGCCAAAGACAGGAACGCATCGCCCGAGTCCGCGCTGCGCTGGGCGTCCCATCAGTTCCGCTGGTGATCCAGCAGCCGGTCCAGCCCACTGCCACCACTGAGACGCGTCAACGGTGCCCTTATTGTGGAGCCTTGGCCTTGATTTGGATTGAAGAAATCCCTCGCCCACACCTGCGTGAGCGAGCGCCCATCATAAATACGTCATGAAACCTGTGACCATCCATCAGGCTTGTGGCCAAAGTAAACGGACAGCTTTGCTGGCCGCACGCCGCTTTTGCAGCTCACACCCTAGCGGCCTCCGGAATAGGCAGAACCACCCACCGGCCAGTAGTTACAGCGGTGTTCACCAGTCATTCGTCGGTCATCTGGATGTCGACGCTCCTGCTTCAGGTCCAGCAAATCAGTGCATCAGACGGGCGATTGCGGCTTACTTTCTCATGTAGTAACAAGTCGCAGGTGCAGCGGTTCAGTACAACGGCAGTGTATCCCACATGAAGCTAATCACCCGACCAGGGTTTTTTCACGCTTGCTGGCCGCTTCATGCGGGATACACTGCTTAACGTTAGCCATAATGCGCGGCATCTTCGTAATCTTGATGTTTCTGGTTTGCGGATGTGCTTCAACGCACAAGTCCGTGTCTTCTCACCAGACGCTTCTTGATGAGGTGCTCACCAAGAGTGAGTATGCCGACGCCATTCGGCAGGCTGAGCGTGATTTGCCTGATGACCGCTGGGAGAGTTCAAAAGAGCATTATAATGTCTCGCGATCTATGCGGGAGAGCGCCGTCGCGTCAAAGATTTTGGCAGACATCAAGCCTACTGTAAGGGAGATGAGCGTATCGCAACTCATGCAGTCACTGAAAGTAGTTTCTTACCCAATGGGTATAATGACCAACGATTTTCCGGGAGTTCGTGGAGATGTTTATACCTGTGGAAACTTTATGATTACAAGAGAGATCAAGTCACGACCAAAAAGCGAGTTGGCAGTCCTGCCGAGTTTCGCAGACGAGCGAGTCGCGATTTGGACTGGACCGAATGGCCCACTGACTACGTTAGCAGCCTTTGTTGAATATGATATTTATGACAAGTAAGCTGATGGCTATCCAGATCGCCGGATCCGCCGCCGGATGGAATTCTCAGGTCGTCGACATGACTCAGGTTGTTCTGAACCGCATGTCCGGATCGGCTCGGCTCTGGGCGTTGGGTAACTAGCATCACCATGAAGGTAGAGTTGATAAATTTGGTTTTGCTAAATGGTCGCCACTGAAAGTGAGCTTACAAGCCCGGGTGTACTGACCTCTTTTTGCGTTTTTCTTAAAGCTGCTTATCCGCACCTTTGCGTTCCGCTTTTTCGGCGTGAAAAAAACTCCAACCCCATCGCCGTCGCCACAGTCAGCAGGGACGCCAAGCCGAGCGATCCGGGCTCAGGCACAGCCGTGATCTGCAGCCCCGCGTTCGCGACGTCATTATAAACCAGGGTTCCCAAGGTTAGATCCAGCGGATTCGTTGGATCGGTGGGGCTGTTTACGGTCACCTCCACATAGCCGTAGTGAATTCCGCCGACTCCGTCGAATCGGAAGCCCACGAATCCGGTGTTGCCGGCAAAGTTGCCGGTTATGGGATCGAGCGAATCATTATAATAGAGATCCCCGGTATCGATCGGCGACGAGAACAAACTGGCGGAAGATACGGTCGCCCCGGGCAGCAGCAAACTCACCGGTGGAAATCCGTCACCCGTTTGGGTGTCAATGACGGCTGCGTTGTCGCTCCCGAACAGAAATGTGATCTGGTCGAAGCCCACGGGCAATGTGGGATCGGGGACATACGCGGCTTGAAAGGTGAAGTCGATCGTTCCATTACCGTCAACGTCAAGGTTATAGGAATCGATGTTGGCTGCGTCCAAAGTGACACCAATGTTTCGGGTGATGATGGTCGCCAGGGCGGTTGACTCTTGCCCCATGATAAAAACCCAACTCAGCGCAGCGATCAAAGACACAATACGACTTTTGCCTCTGCCGAAGCGTGAACGGCCCAAACGCGGCGCCGTTTCGATTAGTAAGCGAGGTGACGAAAAATGAGCGGGGTTGCCGATAAGTCTTTGGCAATCCCATGTTTGAAGTGGATTTTTCATGGGTTTCACATCCTGTAACTAATGATATTCATTAGCTAATATTTGTCAATCAAATTTTAACTAAGTGGAGGCAATGACTTATTGGATGAGGTAAGAAACAATTCACGGGAAGAGCGGCGTTAATTTATGATGAAAACAGGCTGAAAGCCTTGGTTGACATGCGGATAGCCTGAAATATATGTTCATTGCAAGCAACGATATATACGGCCGATGTGCATAATGGCCTATTCAGTAGCTCGACACTTTTATGGAAATTCGACCATTCCATTTGAACGATGAGGCAGCGGTTATCTCGCTTTGGGACCGATGTGACCTGGTTCGACCTTGGAATGACCCAGTCAAAGATATTCGACGCAAGCTTGGTGTGAGACCAGACTTGTTTCTGGTTGGTCTGCTGGACGGCTGGGTTGTTGCATGCGTAATGGCTGGTTATGAAGGCCATCGCGGCTGGCTCAATTATCTGGCGGTTGCTCCTGAACATCAACGGCATGGTTTGGGGCGAGCCATGGTCGAGGAGGCGGAGCGGTTACTTCGTGCAGCAGGTTGTCCGAAAATCAATTTGCAAGTTCGCTCTTCCAATCATGAAGTCCTTGATTTCTACCGGCGTCTTGGTTATTCGATTGATGAGGTGGTGAGCATGGGGAAGAGGTTGGAGCATGATGATAAAACCAACAAAGCAACGTAAAGAGCCATGCCCGATGAGTTGGCTTGGAATGTCAGTTTGCTGGCCGCCCGCAATCGCTTGGCATGGCTCTGATTTGGTCGATAGGCGGCTTCACACGCTATGACGCTAAACGACATCGTTCAGCGGACAATCGAGTCGCAATTGAAGCAGGCGGATGTTGAGGCCTTCTGCGAACAAGAACGTATCTCGATTGAGACTTTTTGCGACGACTTTGCACGGTATGTTGCCGCCTGCTACGTAGACGATCATTTTAGTTACGAGTCTGCCGACGCCGCCATAGCGGGATTATTCTATCATTTTGACTATGGGGTCCCGAAGTTCGCAAGTTCCGTCTTCGAGTGTTTCGATGCAGCTGAGTATCGTTGCACACAAGGTTTCAATCCAGGCGAGATTGCTCGACCTTTGGTAAAGGAGATTTTATATGGCAAACAGGAGCCATCTGCCTAATTCGCCGGAGCCAAAGTGGATGGCGAAGTCCATTTTGAGGTTGAGGCTGCGAGTTCACCATGTCACAGTTCCTGCCCAGTTCAATTCAGCTTGAAGCTGACTATGCGCATGGAAAAACCGCCAGCCATTCCAAAGGTTCAAAAATCTCAAAACAGGTTGCCCGCCTGGTGTTGGCTGCTTGTTTCATTCCTCGTCGGCGGGTCATGCGTCTCATTAGCCGCTTTTGTCCTTGTGGTGGATGACAAGCTGGGTGGTCAAAATGAAGGAAGTCTGGTTTTTGGGGCGGTTTTAGGAGTTTGATGAATCAATTTTATCAAAAGTTCAGTCGTTAAACCAAACTAAAAACCCACAATCAATTAAGACTGTGGGTTTTGGAATGAGTCGCTTTTCCTATTACTTCGTCAGGTAATACTTGTTCGTATATTCCTTGACCATGCGATCGGTGGTGAAGCGGGGGACGAGGGTGGCCATGCTGCGGCGGACGCGTTTGAGCCAATCGCGGGG
>Ga0302274_10002094_pt1 | contig 18537 bp, 18 predicted proteins | sample III_Bog_N2_1_FD_198755 | JGI IMG/M metagenome (GOLD analysis project Ga0302274, IMG submission 198755) | Peat permafrost microbial communities from Stordalen Mire near Abisko, Sweden - III_Bog_N2_1 | ecosystem: Environmental > Terrestrial > Soil > Wetlands > Peat | place: Sweden: Abisko...
CGGTTGAATCCACGGTTCCCCACACCCGGGCTTCCTGCGAGGGGCTCAACTGCTGCTGCGTTGCCGGGTCCGGGACGGTGGCGGAAGTGGTTCGGTTCCAGGCAAGTGCGACGGCCACTGCGATTAAGGCGCTGAAGATCACGAATGCCGCAACGAACAGGAGCAACCCGCTTGCCTTTGGTGGTTCCGGCTTGTTCGGCTGCGCTGGTCCGCCTGGCTCAAGCGGCCGCGGCGCTTCGGGGGCCTCAGCGCCAGGTTCCTCGCCGTTGGCTTTGTTTTTTTCCGGCAACTCGTCACTCAAATCGCCATGGTCTGCAATCGTCATCAGGCGAGTCTCCCCTACCCGCGGTTCAATCTTTGCTCTTTAGGCTCAATCAGCATTCAAGCACGCTCGATTGGGTGTGAGTAGATGAATTTAGCGTGACAGGCATCTAGAGTAACCTTTCCTGGCATGTCTTCGGAAGCCAGGAGCGCGGTACCTTGCGGAGACATCAGTGCATCGCGCACGGTTTCATCCAACCTCCAGTACATCCCTCAGGGCGAAGCTGGTTTCCAGCCGCGTTACTCCCGGTAGCCGGGAGAGCTCGTTTTGATGCAGCCGTCCGTAGTCGTCCATGTCCGCCACACGCACCACGAGCATGTAGTCATATTGGCCTGCCATCAAATGGCAACTGACAATCGCCTTCGATCGCCGCACCGTCGCCTCGAAGGCGGTCAGGACCGGGGCTGACTGGCGTTCCAGAGTGATGCGGATGAATACCGTCATGCGCTTGCCGAGCATCCGGTCGTCAATCAGTGCGCGGTAGCCGCGGATGGCGCCGGAATTCTCGAGAGCCAGGATGCGGCGCGAGGCCGCCGAGGGCGACAGTCCGGCCGCCTCACCGACTTCATAATTGGTCGCCCGGCCGTTCAACTCCAGAAAACGCAATATCGTATAGTCCAGATCGTCCAGTGCTTCGGGATTCCGTTTATACGGGCCGCCACGGCTGGTTCCCGCAGCAGCTTTGTGCGCAGTTGGTATGATTTTGTCACGTTTCGTTCGCATAGAGCCCTTTTATCACGAACTTTGCACACATTGGTATCTTTCCCAGCCGTAGGATGAGATTCAGTAGCAAACGGACGAATATGCGGTGCTGGAGACAGCCCTCCCGGAAAACAAATGCCGGCGCCGCTCTCTCCGCGAAGCGATAATCCGCCATCGAGCATCCAACCCAACCAGGAGCAAACCATGATCATTGGGGTTCCCAAAGAGATTAAGGATCACGAGTCGCGGGTAGGCGTTACCCCGGCAGGCGTGAAGGCGCTTACCGAAGCCGGGCACACAATGCTGGTGGAGACCCAGGCCGGGGACCAATCCGGTTTTCCCGACGACGAATACCAGAACGCGGGTGCGGAGATTGTCGGCGAGGCTGGTTACGTGTGGGGCAAGTCCGACATGGTGGTCAAGGTCAAGGAACCTGTCGAGACTGAGTACGTCTACTTTCGCGAGGGGCTGGTGTTGTTCACCTATCTGCATCTGGCGCCGGTTCGGGGCCTTACGGACAAGTTGCTGCAGTCCAAGGTCGTCGGCATCGCCTATGAAACGGTTCGCGACCGGCAGAACACGTTGCCTCTGCTCACGCCCATGAGCGAAGTCGCGGGCCGCATGAGCGTTCAGGTCGGTGCGACCTATCTTGAAAAGGAACGTGGCGGACGGGGAATCCTGCTGGGCGGAGTCCCAGGCGTTCCACCAGCCCAGGTATGCATTGTTGGCGGAGGCGTCGTCGGCACCAATGCGGCCAAAATCGCGCTGGGATTCGGCGCCCGGGTAACGCTTGTGGATGTGAATCTGAACCGGCTGCGCGATCTGGATGACATTTTCGGCGGCCGTCTCTATACGCTCGCGTCCAACAGCTATAACCTGGCGAATGCCACCCGCGAGGCCGATCTGGTCATCGGCGGCGTACTCATCCCGGGGTCTACGGCTCCCAAAATTGTTACGCGCGCCATGGTTTCGCGGATGAAGAAAGGTGCGGTCATTGTCGATGTGGCCATCGATCAGGGCGGCTGCGTGGAAACGGCGCGGCCAACTTCGCACTCCGATCCCAGTTACGTCGTGGACGGCGTTGTGCACTACTGCGTGACCAACATGCCGGGCGCAGTGCCGCACACCTCCACGCTGGCTCTGACCAACTCAACATTCCCTTATCTGTTGCGTCTCGCAAATCTTGGCGCGCGCGAGGCACTCAAGCAGGATGCCGGTCTGGCCGAGGGGCTGAACACCTGGCATGGCACCCTGACGCATCGTGGCGTGGCTGAGAGCCAGGAACGGTCCTGGACGGCAGCCGCCAGCGTGATTGCGTAGAGGCTCTTCACTGGGTCCGCGGCAACGACCGCGGGTCTCCCGTCACTCCATCGGGGTTGCCACCTTGCGGCCCGCATCTTTTTCCGCATAGAGTGCATGATCGCACTTTGTCAGCAGTTCTTTCCAGCCAGCCACGTTGTCGTGAACCTGCGCCACGCCGAAACTTGCCGTGACTGAAATCTCCCGCCTGTCATGTCGAACTCGCAGTCGTTCGACTTCGTTGCGCAGCCGTTGTGCAACGACGTTGGCCGCCTCGATATCGGTGGCTTCCAGCAGGACAACGAATTCGTCCCCTCCGAGCCGGGCCATCATGTCGCCGGGACGAAGCTTCTGCTCCACGGAGCGCGAAATCGCAATCAGGATGTTGTCACCGCAAAGATGGCCGAAAGAGTCATTGACCTTCTTGAAGTCGTCAAGATCGAAGAGGATGGCTGAGATTGGCCGGGACCCTCTGGAATTTGCGGCGAATGTGCGCTTTGCAAGTAATTCGATGGCGCGGCGATTCAAAACCCCGGTCAGGGGATCGGTGAGTGCCTGGACCTCCAGGTCGTGATGCAGGCGCGCCGCCGTCATCCACACAAAAGCCACCAGAACACCAACCTGCAGGATCGTTGTATTGAGAATCGTCCATGCCAGCATTCCTCCTCCCTGCAGATAGTCGCTGGGGGCAGGCACGATCAGCAAGCTGACGATCCGGCCAAGATTCCCCAGGCTGAGCAACGCCAGCAAGGTGCCCATCAGCCAACCTGCTGCCTTCATGAAGCCAGGGGTATGGCGGACGACGAATAAGGCGGTCAGCGCCACCTGTACGGCAAGGATGATGCTCAAAGCAAGCAAACGCTTCGTTGTATCGGGATGGCGCCAGCCGTACTCAACCTGCGAGACAATCTGCAACGCTAAGAGCCCCGCCTGGATTCGCCATTGCCCCGCGCCTTGAGAGAAGAAACCGGTCATGGAGCGATGCAGGCACAAATAGCCGGCGGAAAACATCACATTGCCCACAGCGATGGAAAGCGCATCCGGAATGTAAGTGCGCAAAGCGATCAGGATTGCGCCGGCGCAAATGCAGGAACCAAAGCCCGCAAACCAAACCACGCCCGCAGCATCGCGGTGGATGCGAATGTTAATGAACGTCAGGATCATTATCAGCGTCAGCAGCGCGGCATGTTCGACGTGGAGTGTGTGAAGGTCCAACTGCTTAACCGCTCCCGAAAAACAATCCTGAAGGCCTGTAGAGTCCACCCCGTTGCCGAATGACCTATATAGCAGATACACCTGTCTCGAGAAGCAGACCAGATAACTGCAAACAAACGGGGGAGATCATTAACCATAGCACGCGGCGGTCCATGTTCGATCTCACCCGGTTTTAATTCACGCGGCTGTGTAAATGAAAGAACTCTGTGGTACTCATCGAGCTACACCGAAGTCACAATCATGATTGAGTCGATCAAGTAAGATGGTCGTTCAACAAGGAGGTTGCAATGGATCGTCGCAAATTCCTCGCAGCATCGATGGCCAGTTCAGCTTTAGCAGTTGCCGGCAAATCTGCCGCCGAGTCCCCTGCATCGGGCGCGCGCGAGTACTATCAGCTTCGTCGCTACTCGCTGCTCAGCGGACCCCAGACGAAACTCACGGAAAGCTTTTTCGCCGACGCGCTCATTCCCGCCCTAAGCCGCCTGGGACTCGGGCCCGTTGGCGCGTTTCGCCTGGAGATTGGTCCCGACACACCGGCGACCTATTTGCTCATTCCCGGACCTTCCATCGACGTTCTCGCCGAGTTGGATTTGCGCCTGGCTCAGGATGCCTCATTCCTCAAAGCCGCCGACCCGTTCTGGAATTCAACCGCCGCCGCTCCCGCATTTCAGCGCGTGGATATCGCCCTGCTGAGCGCCTTTACAGGCTGGCCCAACGTCACTCCCCCCGCCGCAGCCGCTACCAAAGGCAAGCGCATCTTCCAGCTACGTACTTACGAGAGCCCCAGCAATGGCGATCATGTGCGCAAGGTGGAGATGTTCCATTCGGGCGAATTCGAGATTTTCCTGAACGCTGGATTTCATCCCGTATTCTTCGGGGATACCCTCCTCGGCTCGCGTCTGCCCAACCTGACGTACATGCTCAGCTTTACCGATCAGGGCGAACTCGACGCAAAATGGAATGTCTTCCGCAACGATCCCGCATGGAAGAAGCTCTCTACGAGTCCGCGATACAGCTCCGACCAGCTTGTTACCAGTATCACCAACCTGATCCTGAGCCCGCTGGATTGTTCCCAGATCTGAAGTCGAAGGCAACAGGCTGAAGCGAGGGCAGCGAGCAGAAATGCATCGAATTGCAGATTTGTGTTGACGCAAATATCTAATAGGGCTATTACTAATAGATATATGGCAAAACGTTCCAGTTCGAGTATGGACGTCCTTCTCGGTCTACTGACCATTGAGTCCATGTCTGGCTATGATCTGGGCGTCACCATTCGTTCGTCCGTTGGTCACTTTTGGAACGAGAGTTACGGACAGATTTATCCCAATCTGAAGAAGCTTGAAGCCGGCGGGTTTGTCACGTCGAAAACCGAGAGGCAAAAGGGCAAGCCTGACCGCAATATCTACTTCATAACAAAGAATGGCCGGGACCGCCTGGCAAAGTGGCTGGCGGTTCCGCCCCAACCGGAGATTCCGCGCAATGAGTTGCTGCTCAAGCTGTTCTTTGGCGCCCGGGCATCCCCGGCGGTCCTCATTGGATACCTGGAGCGCATGTTGGAGTGTGAGACCGCCGTGCTCAAGGAACTGACGGGGATCGAAGTGGAAATTGCCAACAACCAGCAGTATCCCGATGCACCTTACTGGAAGATGGCGGCACGCTTCGGACAATTCGAACTGCAGGCGCACATCCGATGGGCGGAAGAGACGCTTGCCGAACTGAACAGTATCGCTGCCAGGCAGTGCAGCCAGGCGGAATCCTGCCAGGAGAATCAACATGCCGAGTGAGACGATCGCGATTACAAATTTGGAATTTCGGAAACGTCCGGCACAGATAGCCTCCTGGGGATGGCTGGTGGGCTTTCTCCTGATCGGGGCCGGAACGGTTCTTCTTGGCTTCCTTGCGCAGAGTGCGCCCACGGCAAACGGTGCGGCCTCGAGCCAGCTTGCCAGTCACGGACATGCGATTCAGATCTACCTGACGGTGGCCGCTATGGATTGGGCGCTGCTGTATTACTGCTGGGCAGGCGTACACCGCTTTGGCGGCGGCCTTGAAACGCTGTCGGGAGGGCGCTGGACCTCATGGAAGGCTCTCGCTGTGGACCTTGCGATTGCGCTGCCGTTCTGGGTGATGTGGGAGGGCGCCGCTTACGGCGCTCATTGGCTGCTTGGGGCAAGCGGCGCAAAGACTGTCGACAGCCTGCTGCCAACGAGCCTGGTTGAAATCATTGTCTGGATCGGTGTATCGATCACCGCCGGCATCTGCGAAGAACTGGCGTTCCGCGGCTTTCTGCAGCGCCAGTTCCACGCGCTGACTGGAAACACCGGCTTGGCTGTGCTGGCCCAGGGTTTGGTATTTGGCCTCTTCCACGCGTACCAGGGCTGGAAGAACGTCGCGGTCATCAGCCTCCTTGGCGTCCTCTTCGGAGCGTTGGCAGCCTGGCGCAGAAACCTGCGCGCGAATGTTATTGTTCACGCCTGGGCTGACATTTGGGGAGGGTGGTTGCAGTTGGTCGTTATGAAGTAGAGCAGCACATGCGGGAATTTTTCATATCCCTGGATTCTGATCTCCTATCCCTGCCGGCACTATAATCGGCGCATGCCGATTAGTGGCGATCCAAGGCGTAGGACAATCGCTCTGCTGGCAGGCGGGGCGCTCGCAGCGCTCGCCCTGTTGGGCGCGCTGAATGCGTTCAACACTTCGAGCATCCACTTTCTGAATCCCGATACCTCTGGAGAAACGCTGGCCTTTACCAGCGTCATCATCCTCGTCTTCCTGGTGCTGCTGGCATTTCTCCTTCTGCTTCTCCGAACCATCGTCAAACTCTATGCCGACCAGAGCAGCAGCGCCCTGGGCGCACGCCTGCGCACGCGCATGGTGTTGGGCGCGGCGTTGATCGCGCTGATCCCCGCGGTCTTCATGTTCCTGTTCAGCTTTCAGCTTATGAATCGGTCCATTGATCGCTGGTTTTCGCAGCCCACGTCGGAGTTACGCGAGGACTCTACGCGCGTGGTGCTGGAGTTGGCGCACTATGTCACCAGCAATGCCCGCGTTGAAGCGCAGTCTATCGCGGCTTCGGGGGCGCCAGATCAGGATCTGCCTCAACTGCAGCAGGCTCTCGTGTCGCACCGCATCACGCTGGCGGGTGGCTTCGCCGTAGTCTTTGACAAGGACTCGAAGCTGATGGCTGGTTTTCAGGTTCCTTCCGAATCCAGTCGCGCCAGCCTGCGTCCCTGGCTGAACGAGGGTGAGCGGGATACAGTGATTCGCCTGCCTGGTCCGTTTTCAGCGGGGTTACTGTCCGCTGCGCAGCGTAGCGACGAACCGGTGCTTGAAGTGGGTGGCCAGGAATTTGCGCTGGGCATTGCCGGCACCGGATCGGGAAAGATAGTCGTGGTTGCGCTTCCCATGCCCCAGGGGCTGAACCAGACTGTGGTGCGCATCCGATCCGGCGCCGACGAATACTGGCGGCTCTTCCGATCTCGCAACCAGATTCGAACGACCTTTCTTCTTCTGCTGCTGGCAATTACCGCCGTAGTATTCTTCTCCAGCGTCTGGCTGGCTCATTTTCTTTCGAAACAAATTACGCGGCCGGTTGAAGCTTTGGCGGACGCAATGGATGAGATTGCCGCAGGCAAATACGACCATCGCGTGGCCATCATCCCGACAGGCGAAATGGGCGACCTTGTTCGCGCCTTCAACCACATGGCTGCCGATCTGGATGCCAGCCGCCACCTTGCGGAGAGTTCCTCGTTGCAGCTTACCAGCGCCAACCAGGCCATTGAGGAGCGGCGTCGCGAGCTTGAAACCATTGTCGAAACCATTCCCTCGGGCGTCGTCACTCTCGACGGCAGCGGAATCGTACTCCAATCCAATCGCGCTTTTGCGGCACTGATGGGCCAGCGCGAGGACCTGAGCCTGGCGGGAGAGAAAATTGAATCGCTGCTTCCTGCCGAGTCCGCCGAGGACCTGGCCGGGGTCATTCGGCGAGGGCAGCGCATGGGGGCTGCTTCCACCGAGATTGAGGTCCATGCGCGCGGGCGGACCATGCATTTGGCCGTTACCAGCGCGCGGCTTGAGCTGGCGCATGGCCAGCCGGGAACGGTCCTGGTTGTTGAAGACACCACGGAGTTATTGCGCGCGCAGCGCCAGTTGGCATGGAAGGAAGTGGCGCAACGCGTGGCCCACGAAATCAAGAACCCGCTTACGCCCATCGCTCTCTCTGCGGAACGCATTGCAAGGCACCTGGATCGGTCGCAATTGGATTCGCCCAATGTGATCCGCAAATGCGCGGAGGTCATCCTCGGCTGCGTGGGCACCCTGCGCACGCTTGTCGATCAGTTCTCCGCGCTGGCGCAGTTTCCTGCATCGCAGCCGCGTGCCTGCGATATGAATAAGGTAGCTGAAGAGGCGCTCGCGCTGTTTGCCGGACGCCTCGATGGCATTACTGTGAAATGGGATCTTGAACCCGGACTCCCCACTGTGCTGGCCGATCCGGACGCCACCCGCCGCGCCCTCGCAAACCTGGTGGACAACGCCGCCGAAGCCATGCAGGGCAGCCTGCTCCGCGTTCTCGGCGTTCGCAGTTCCCTCAGTGAGGACGGTGCGGGCGTGGAGGTCGAGGTCTCTGACACCGGTCACGGCCTGACCGATGATATCCGCGAGCGCCTGTTTCTGCCCTTCTACTCCACGAAGCATCGCGGGACCGGCCTGGGCCTCTCCATCGCGGCCAAGATCGCGCAGGAGCACGGCGGCTCTCTCCGTGCGGAGCCAAATAGTCCCAAAGGCGCACGCTTCATTCTTCGGCTTCCGCTCATGGAGCCTCCAACAGGCACGCAGACCGCACAGGCCAACGGCGAAAGCAGCGTCGCGGCCCTTAAAGGAATCGGCGCATGAACCACATTCTCGTGGTGGATGATGAAGCGGAGATTCGCACTTCCCTCGAAGATATCCTGCGCGAAGAAGGCTACGCTGTGGCCACCGCGGCCACAGCGGGTGAAGCGCTTGTCCTGTTGCAGGATGCCCCCTATGACGTGGTGCTGCTCGACATCTGGCTTCCGGATCGCGACGGCCTCGATGTCCTTGCCGAGATGCATGGGTTGGCGGTCCAGATGCGCCCTGAGGTCGTCATCATCAGCGGCCATGGAACCATTGAAGCCGCCGTCAAGGCGACCAAACTTGGCGCCTATGATTTCCTCGAGAAGCCACTTTCACTCGATCGCACTTTGATTGTCCTGAAGAACGCGGTCGAGGCTCGCCGCCTGCGAACCCAGAACCTCGAGTTCAAGCGCCAGTTCAATGCAGGCTCAGTGCTGACCGGCGAAAGCATTCCCGTGAAAGCACTGCGGCAGCAGATACGGCTGATGGCGCCCACGAACGGGCGGGTCCTCATTTACGGCGAATCTGGAACCGGCAAGGAGCTTATTGCCCGCGCCATTCATGCCGAGAGCCTTCGCCGCGACGGCGTGTTTGTCGAGTTGAATTGCGCCGCCATTCCCGAGGCGCATATCGAAGCGGAACTCTTCGGCTATCGCCATGGCGCACAACCCGGCGGTCCGACGGAGCAGCGCGGTACACTCGAACGCGCCGACGGCGGGACGCTTTTCCTGGACGAAGTGGGAGACATGAGCCTGAAGACACAGGCTAAAGTTCTTTCCGCTCTCGACGACCAGCTATTCACGCCTGTGGGCGGCACGCAGACCCTGCGCGTCGACGTGCGGCTTATCGCATCCACCAACAAGGATCTTGAAGAGGAAATCGCCAAGGGTAATTTCCGCGAGGACCTTTTTTACAGGCTCAACGTGGTTCCGTTCGCTGTTCCGCCGCTGCGCGAGCGCAAGCAGGACATCCCGCTGTTAGCCCGTGAATTCCTCGCCGAGTTTGGACGCCAGTATGGCCGCCCGCGCATGGAGATCGGCGAAGAGGCACTGGCCACGCTTGCCGAATACCGTTGGCCCGGCAATGTGCGCGAGCTTAAAAACGTCATCGAACGCGTGCTGATTCTCAATCCAAGGGCGTTGCGGATTGAGCGTAAACACCTGCCGCCTCTTACACATAAGGCATCGTCGCGATCCAAGGAAGAATTCTCGTCGTTGCAGCAGGCGCGGGACGCGTATGAGCGCGAGTACATCCTGAAGAAGATTGAAGAAGCCCGCAATAACATCAGCCACGCCGCGGAGCTGCTTGGACTTGAGCGCAGCCACCTGTACCGCAAGATGAGGGCACTCGGCATCGGCGTGCGGGAATAAAGGCACGGGTCAGTTCTTAGTTCTGAGTTCGCATTTCTTAGTTCTGAGTTCGCATTTCTGACGGGTCAAAGGTTCGCTCGGAGGGGTGCGCTACATAGCTATTTAGGTGGCTTAAAAGGTTGCAAACAGGGGCAAATGGCCGCTCGGAGGGTTGCGATTCTTTGAGACATGAACCTACGGGGCAGCCTTTTCAGATGTTTTGGTTGCTGAGAATTGAACTAATCGAGCAAATGGGTTGCAGAGAATTAGCCGCTTTTTTCGAGAATGCGCTGATTGTGCAGGAGATAGTTGCTTAACCCATTGATAATGAGTTAGTTATTTCGATTTTTCTGATCGTGAAGATGCGCTCGGAAATAGCTGCAGAACCGAACGATTTGCCTTGAGTGGACTGCGATTCCACTCATCACCATACGGCCTCGATGAATGGGGCGCAGGCGCTCGGAAATGCGCAGACAGATCCTTTAGGGCCAGGCTTTCGCTGCATGGAACGAAGTGACGAATTGAATCGCAAGCGTGTTTTCATTTCGGACGGAGCCGGTGCTGTAATGCTCCAGTTCGTAGCTGACTTTGACGAGTTCGAGTCTTCCGGGACGGAAGCCCGCTGCTCCCTCAAAACATTGCGCATTCCCGGCTGCTTTCGAGGTCGATTCGCCATCGCGGGCAGCAACGTACCAGCGTGGATTCAAGACTCTCTTTAGCTCCGCATAGCCGCCCTTCCCACGGTAAGTAGGAATCACCGTGTAGGGAAAGACGAATCCCTGAAACTCACCCTGCACATTCCAGTGTCCGTACGCCCAGCGTGCGTCCAGTCCCAGGGCGTGCGCGGGCAATGTATTTGGGTTCGCCTCTCCGTGAACCCAATACGGAGACTGCCGGTCAAGATACGGCCCGCGATACGCTGAAACGCCGACCCGCAAACCCTGCCGGATGGTGTAACCACCGCCCCCGGCCCAGTTGCCGTATTGATCCCGCGCGAACAAGCTCCGGGGATTCGCCGGGGAGGAGTTGGCGAACTGGGCGCGCCCATCCCATTTGGCGCGCGTTCCGTCAATCTGGGCGCCGGCGATGCCGTAGAGGGATACGGGCGAACCATAGTAGCCATAGTCGATTGGCAGGTCCACCAAGGCGTTCTCCGAGTCGTCGTAAAACAAAGGAAAGGAGCCGAATACCGTTTGAAGCTGTCCGGCGCGGATGAGAAGGGAACCCTGATCCGATATCCGCGAATAATTCAAGGATGCCTGGAGGAGATTCCCATTCGCTCCATAGCCGGCGGTCGAGAAATCCTCATAGAAATAAGGGCGCGTGGCGAATTGCCAGACTCCGGTGGCTGTCCAATTGCCGTTGATCTTCCACGTGGGGTACATTACGGATCGGAACCCGGCAGTCGCCGGAGCGCCGGACCGCGGCGCCTTGGTGAGTACGTTGGAAGCGGCAAACTGGCCGGAGAGAGTTGCCCGGAGATCGAAACCGGAATTCGCTTCCTGTGCGGCGAGAATCCAGGGGCAGAGTAACCCGAAGACCGACCACAACTGGAGAGCCCTTCTCATCTTGCCTCCGCTGCCACAATTTCCCTGGCCTGGACCAGATGGTTCGCCGATTGCTGCGGAACAACCGCGTCCTTGAACGGCAATTTGAGGAACACATCCACAATCCCGGGATCAAACATGGTTCCCGCGCAATCGAACAGGATGCGGATGGCCTCATCATGGGTCATTCCCTGCCGATAAGACCGATCCGAGGTCATGGCGTCGTAAGCGTCCGAGACGTGAATGATGCGCGCATCGATCGGTGTCTGTTCGCCCGAAAGGCCTTTCGGGTAACCGGTGCCATCCCAGTTTTCATGGTGCAGTTCCACAGCTTCGAGATAAGGTGCAAGGCCCTGCACGCCTTCCAGAATTCGGCGGCCAATGACCGGGTGTTCCTTGATCATGTCGAATTCTTCGGCGGTAAGCTTCCCGGGCTTCTGCAGCACTCTGTCGGCGATTCCGATTTTTCCGATATCGTGCAACTGAGCGCCGATGCGAATCCGTTCGACGTGCTCGGGGCCAAGGCCCATGGCGGACGCTGTCTCACAGGAGAAGAGGCTGACGCGATAGCTGTGGCCGGATGTGTAACGATCGCGGGCATCGAGTGCGCTGGCCAGAGAACCGGTGAATTCGACGTACGCCCTTTGCAGGTTTTCGCGTGCATGGCGCACAGATCCGGCGGCTCGGTTGTAGCTCTCGGCCAGCTCTCGGATCTCTCTTGTGGATGAAAGTTCGGTGGTGAACCGCGGCAACTCGCCAGTTCGCTCCGCGTTGCGCAGGTGCGAAACGACCTGGGCGATGGGGCTGACGATCGATTGGGATGAGACAACGCTGCATAACAGAGCGATGACGACTGAACCGAAGGCCATGACCAGGAACAGATTGCGCAACCTGGATTGAACGGGCCCCGTTGCCTGGTCCACGTTTTCAAGACTGCGCAGGACATACCGGCCGCCAAAGACCTGGGTTGGAACCGAAATCCAGTTGACGCCCCGCAAACGAAAATCGCATTCCGCCCGGCCTTCGCAACCTGCAAGAGCGGCTGCAACCTCGGCCGGCGGGACATTCGGGATGTTGGATTGGATCACTTTTCCGTCTTCCATGAGCAAGGCGGGAGTGGCAGGCCCTGGAAAGTCGAAATACTCGCCTACGGACAGGGAGCCGATATTTCCGTCATCCACATCCAGTGGCACCGATGCGAACTGGAAGGTCCGGCCGCCTATCTGCATCAGGCCTTGATTTCCCTGTTCAAGCGAAGCAAAGTCAGTGGGAACAAGCTGGGTCTTCCCGTCCGCTCCCACCTGGCGAACGACACCTGCAAGCGGGGCGCCATTGGGAGCGGACACAAACAGAAAATCGACGCCCATATGCTGACCAAGCTCGCGCAGTTGATCTTCCACAGTGCGGCGCGCAGCGGGGTTGCGAGATTCGGATCGAAGCAACTGCACGCCGGCCTTGAGTGCTGCGTTATCTCCTGCAATCTTCAGAAAGTTGCCATTCTGGGCATCGGCTTTGGCATGCACGCTCGCGATCGCGAGTTCGCTTGCACGCAGGGATGTGCGCAGGCTGTCCCGGACAGTGGATTGCGCCAACCGCTGGACCAGCCAGAAACTGGCTGCCAGCAGCACTGCGAAGGGGACAAAGCAAACAAGAAAGACTCGAACTCGATAGGGCATGGCATGGTCACCTGTTTTGGGGCGATGCTCCCCGAGGAGCTGCTTAATGTTTGACTTCGTCGTTGAGATCGCCGAGCGGGATCAAGAAGTCTGCTACCGGGTTCTGCCCGGCTTCGACGACGATTGATTTTTTGAAGAATCCGGCGGACTTGTGCCAGGCAACCACGGTGTATTTGCCGGGAGGCACATCTTCAATTCGATACTGCCCCGATTTGTCGGATCTTGTGTACCACCGGTTTGGAGTGACAACGATGGTGGCCGCCATATTCGGATGCAGATGACAGTAGATATCCACGACCCCGGGTTTTGGGAATACCACTTCCCGGGTCTTGCCTTTGTCATAACTCCCGAGGTCGAATGATTTGGCCTTGGAGAGCGAAAAAATGTTGTGAAAGATGGGATCCATGTTCGGGAACGAAACGGTTGAACCCACCGGGAGCACAACCAGGTCGGGTGTGAATCGGCGGTTGAGCTGTTCGATGGTGAAATTGGCCGGGCCGGCCGGGCTTGAACCGGCGGCGCTGGAGCCTTCCAGATAGATCACAACGCGCGACCGCTCAAACTCCAGCGGATCTTCCGGCGCGTCTTTTCCAAGATCAACAGCCGTGCCGCGCTGATAGATGGAAACGGAGGGGGTGACGCTGCGCCTCGTCAGCTTCTGCTTGATTATGATGTTTCCCGTCAGGGTCTGAGCCGCCGCCGCAATGCCGAGGGAAATGATTGCGAGCGCAATGCACCGGTAGCCCGCCCGGCGAGCCGAAGTACACCGACTGCGTCGATTCGACTCTTGACCCATACACGTTCCCCATGGGAGAAGGAAACTAGCTAAGCGCGATGCGATGACTCAGTATACATACAAGCCGACGCGAGCTGTCGCTATCCGATTAGACTGATTCTGCTGATTAGGGCTGGCAGGAACAAGAAAAAATAAATGACTTGAGGCCGCATTCGGGACCTGGGCACCCGGAGTCGGGCCATCTGGAAATGCTTTAGCGGCCCTGGTCCGAAGGCTGCGCTGTACCGGTAGTCGCCGCACCGGTGGGGCTCGGGGCTGCTGGTGCGACCAGCGCCGTCACGTCGCCAACCAGTGTTTGAACGGAATCTGAAAAGCTGGCGTCGCGATGCTTCTTGAAGAATTTCGGATCAATCTGCTCAACAAAACCCCACAGCTCTACATGGGATTTCGCGTCGGAGATTCCCACCCTGATTTGCGGTAGCGGAAGCCCTGGAGAATCGACGAAGCGTACCGCAAATACGAGGTCCGCATCGCTCGGATCCATCACCAGCTGATACCGGCCCCAGGCTTTCATTTGCGCATAGAACTCGTTGTATGCCCGCTCCGGGCCCCCGCTGTAGGCGTTTGGAAAAGCAGTTACATCGCCAAGCTCATAGGAGATGAAGGCTCGTTTGCCATTGAGGAGTGGAGTGGGAACGGGGGCGTTAAGACTGTTGATTCCCTTAGCTGCCGAACTCCTCTGCTGCGCGCAAGCAGGGATGGCGCAGTAGAAGGTGAGGGCCACCAGGGCAATAAAGTGCTTCGATGAAAGACGCATGATTCCTCCATTGCGGCCGATTTTCAATCCGCTGAACTACACTCTTTTGAGCTGCGATTCGTGAACCGGTTAGCACGATCATGCTCCCTTCGCCCATTGTGTGCGCGTTCGAAACCGGACAATGAATTCCATTTGCGGGCATTCGATCTACCCTGCCCACTTGCCTCACTCTGGGTTAACTCTTTGCCAGCGCGCAACTTGGCTTGCTAGAGCTTCCTCACTTTTTTGGCAGTCGAATTGCTTTCAATTTGCCTGATAGAAACTGCCGCGGAGGCCACCAATGGCGTATTTTGAACGTGTTCGCGATGTCGTATCAGGCCCATTCAGCTACGAAACCATTCAGCAACGCACGGCAAGCGGATGGCAGATGGTTTCTGTTGAATGGCGGCGCGAGCTGCCCGACTCGGAGGCACCGACGGAAGGGGCCTTTGACGAAAACATCCCCTACGGGCTGCGGATTTCCGACGACTGCAGCCGCCTTGAGGTCCATCCCAGGGAGCACCAGATCCTGATGGTCATGATGGAGCTGCTGGTGCAGGACTTCTCCTATTCCGGCATCGTGAGCGACCTGAACGAGAAGGGTTACCGGATGAGGAACGGCAAGCCGTGGAGCCGCGTGGCGGTTTTCAACATGGTTCCGCGGCTGATCGAGGTGGGGCCGCGGTTTTTCAACTCGGAAGAGTGGGAACTGCGGCGCAGGAAGTTTGCGAAAGTGAAGGTGCCGGAGGGGACGTAGGGGATGCTACGCAGCCGCGGTTTCAATCAACGGTTTCACCTTTGCTCGTCTCTTCTGAGAAGCAACCCAAAGATCGCGCTGTGCCTGGAGGCGAAGCCAGAATTCCGGGTCGGTGTGGAAGGCTTCCGATAGGCGCAGGGCCATATCCGCCGACACACCGGCTTTTCCATTTAAAACCCGTGACAGCGCAGGCCGTGTCACACCCAGATGCCGGGCTACTTCAGTGACAGACCTGTCCTGGAAATAGTAGGAGAGAATTCGTCCGGGATGTGCGGGATTATGCATGCGCATGGTTTGCTCCTTAGCTCAGTGATAGTCCTGGTAATCGACGAGGATGGCATCTTCCCCCTCGAAAGTAAAAGTGAGCCTCCAATTTCCATTCACGCTTACCGCCCAATGGCCCAACAGATTCGCGCCTAACGCATGGAACTGCCAGCCTGGAATGTTCATTTGTTCCGGCTTTGTGGCTGCATTCAGTGCTGAAAGCTGATCGTTCAGTTTTGTGGCATGACTGCGCTGGATACCGGCTTTCGACCCGGTCAGAAAAAACTTCTCGATCCCCTTATGCCGAAACGTGCGGATCATTCCGCCAGTAGTGTACCGCGTAACGCCACGCTATACAAAAGTTTCGCTTCTTCAACCCGGACAATCGATTTTTTACTTGAGAATTGGCCCGAGCGATCCGGCGTTGTCGCCTAACTGCGGGTCGACGCGGAAATCCCATACCGACTGGTTGATGTCGGATGCGGAGATGATTTCAACGAGCGCGTACTCGCCGATGGTCAGCGTTTTGTCCGGAGCGATTTTTATCCAGTGCTTGCCGGGCAGCACTTCCACCTTGGCGGGAATCACGTCCTCGTCCTGGGTCACGGTGCCGGTGGGGCTCATGTGGATGGCGCCGACGATCCTGAGCGCACGCCGCTCGTCCACGCGGACGATGGCAAACCCTGAAGTTGCCGAATGCGCCCCATGCTTGCGGCTGGCCACTTCTTTTGCGCCTTCTGTACGGACGGTCATGGAGTGGGAAACAACCTGCTCGGCGTGGCCGGTGGCCTCAAGCGACAGATAAATGGCCGGGTCGTTCACATGCAGATGAATCTTGGCGTGCGCGCCCTCCAGTTCCAGGCTGGCCTTTTGCCCGGCCAGGGGATTGAACGTACTTAGGCCGTGTTTCGTCTTGGTGTTCGCATTCAACTCAGTGGGAAGCAGCTCAACAAGCTCCGGTGTGCCTTCATAGGTGTCCAGGACAAAGACGCCATCTTCATTGGGGAGTTCGAGGCCCTTGGCCACCTCCGGCATGCGCGCCTTCTCCTCGTCGCGCTCGGCGGCCTCTTCCTTGTCGATCTCCGAAGCTTCTTTCATGGCGGGGGAAGCGGCTTCGTTTGAGGAGTCCACAGGCTGGACGGTGTGGTCCCGCTCCCATTTGCGCGTCGCTTCCCAATCGATCAGGTCCAGGGGCAGTTCTTCCCAGTCGCCGCCACGTTCGACTGAGATGTAGCGCACCCGGTCGCCGACAACCTCGTACTTCCTGACGAGCTGATAGGTGCCGTCTTTCAGAATCAGGCGGTGGTTGGCGCCCGTGTTGGGCAGGTCGGGTTTCAGAGGGAGGGGCGTTTGCGTCTGCTGCGCGGCGACGCCGCCGGCCAGCAGCAGAACTGCCAGCGCGCAGGCCAAAAGGCCGCGAGAATAATGGACTCGTATCATTCGCACCAAGTGTAGACGAACAAAGCTTAGACGAACACGGGCGGCTCACGTTTGCGGCGCTGGCGTGTCCAATTTGATGCGGTACGCGTAACCCCGATTCTCTCGCCCGCATCCAATATTGTGTATTCTTTAAGTAGGGGTTGTTGATTGGCAGGATTTCAGACTCAGTTCCGCGGGAGACGGCGTGCAAAGGCTTCCACTTTGCCGGTAGTCACCGTGGTGTGCCTGATCCTGCTGGCGCTGCTGACCGTGGTCCAGGTGGCGCACGTGCATCCGGTAGATACCGATGCCGACCACTGCCCGCTTTGTATTTTGCTGCACACTGCCGCGCCTGTTGCCCTGACGGCGGCAATTATCGTTCTGATTCAAATCGAGACCAGAACGCCGGTTTTTGAGGCGCGCCCGGTCACCCGCTATTGGCATCCCCAGCTTTTCACCCGCCCTCCTCCCACAGGCTGCTAAGGCTTTCTTCCGATTTTCCCGTTTCAGCTTGATCTGTTTTGCTCATTGTCCTTAGCGGGGCAGGGCATAAGCGCATCCCCACAGGCTGTACCGCACAATCGGAAAAAGCCCCCAAATGCACACGAGGATGCCGCGCATTTTCCTACGCGGCCGATCTCCCGCATTCAGCCAATATTTGGAGGGTTTCTATGCCGTTCTTTCGCGGCACAACTTTTCGCATTCTTCCCGCGCTCATCCTATTTTGCGCGGTACTTCACGCATCAGCGCAAGGCGGCAATGCCGGCGTGATTCGCGGCACAGTGACCGATCCGTCCGGCGCAGTCGTTCCGGGTGCAACAGTTCACCTCACCAATCCGGCCAGTGGCGTGGATCGAAGCGCGGTTTCCGACGATACGGGCCAATTCACTTTTGCCAACGTGACCTTTAACAGCTACCAGATGGCGGTGGCTGCCAACGGCTTTGCTCCACTTCATAAAGCAGTTCAGATCCAATCCGTTGTGGGAACCACCCTGAAGCTGGTGCTGCAGATTGCCACGGCCGATTCCACGGTGACCGTGGAGGCTGGCGGCGACCTGGTTTCCACCGATCCAACCTTCCATACAGAGGTGGATCGCGACCTGTTTATCAAGGTGCCATTGGAGAGCGAGTCGTCCGGGCTCAGTTCGCTGGTTACCGAATCGACGCCCGGTGTTTCCGCCGACTCGAATGGCCTCTTCCACGGCCTTGGCGACCATGCGTCCAACTCGTTTTCGGTAGATGGGCAGTCGATTACCGACCAGCAGAGCAAGGTCTTCTCGAACCAGATTCCCGCAGACTCGATTCAATCCATCGAAGTGATTTCCGGGGCGCCGCCGGCAGAGTATGGCGGCAAGACCAGCCTGGTGATCGTGGCCACCACGCGGTCCGGAGAGGGAGTTACCAAGCCTACCGGGAGCATCAGCAGTTCTTATGGCGCCTTTGGCTCCGCCACCGCCGGCTTTGACCTGGCTTATGGCGGCAAGAAATGGGGAAATTTTGCTGAAGCCGACGGTCTCAACTCCGGGCGCTTTCTCGATCCCCCTGAGTTCGCGGTCTTCCATGACAAGGGCAACGAGCAG
>Ga0302274_10002095_pt1 | contig 18535 bp, 15 predicted proteins | sample III_Bog_N2_1_FD_198755 | JGI IMG/M metagenome (GOLD analysis project Ga0302274, IMG submission 198755) | Peat permafrost microbial communities from Stordalen Mire near Abisko, Sweden - III_Bog_N2_1 | ecosystem: Environmental > Terrestrial > Soil > Wetlands > Peat | place: Sweden: Abisko...
GCGTTTTTCGCGCTGTCTGGAACGGTCCAGTAATTCTCACCCGCGATGATCAAGGGTGAGAGCGGTTTTCGGGGGATTCTCTAATTTACAGCTAACTGCTTTAGAAAGTGGTGGCCAGAGACGCTACTGAAAAGTCGTGTCAATTACCGAAAAAACAGTGAAACTGCAACACATATGCTTTGATGTTGCCCCCAGAGTTGCCCCCACTTCTCCGGTGTCGTAGCACGCCGCCTTCTCAGGATTGAATAACAGCCGATCCGGAGTACTTCGCTAGTGGGACGCGTAGCGCATCTCCGAGCTCTGTTGGATATTCTTTCTCAAAATCATCCACGATCAGGAACGGCAGCCCGAAAGGATTCAGCCCGGTAATCGCTGGCCCATTCCATCCAATCTGCGCCGCGGCCTCTGCGTCGCGAGTCCGCAAGGAAGCCCCGTCGATGGACTGCGCACCCTCGCAAGGTAAATGCTGGTCTCGTGCGACGAATTGAGCTCACAGCAGTTCCGTCTTCTGCCGATGAATCCAGAAGAGGAATGCACGATGAAGTCTGCCGTCCATAAACTGTTACTCATTTCCGCGATTCTGATCTGCCAGCTCATGCCAGGGGGTGCGCAGTCATCTAAACAAATACTCACAGGGCACGTTCGCACAGCGGTTCGGGAGGGGACAGCAAAAGCGATTGGACAGATGCCTTCCGCCGGACGCATGAACCTTTCGATCGTCCTGCCGCTCCGGAATCAGGATCAGCTGAAATTCCTGCTGGCCCGCCTCTACGACCCTTCCGACGCCCAGTACCGGAAGTTTCTGACTGTCGAGGAATTTACCGATCAGTTCGGCCCCACGGCCGAGGACTATCAGTCGGCCGTGGGGTTCGCCAGGGCAAACGGCATGACCGTGACCGGCACTCCGGCCAATCGCCTCATCGTGCCGGTATCGGCGACGGTCGACCAGGTCCAGAGGGCCTTCCATGTATCGATGAAGGTCTACCAGCATCCGACCGAGAACCGGACCTTCTTTTCAACGGACCGGGAGCCCGAACTTCCCGAAGGAGTCTCGTTTGCGCATATCGCAGGGCTGAATAATTTTTCGATGCCGCGGCCAATGCACTCGAAGCCCGATCTCACCCTGACATCCTCGGCCCAGGTTGAAGGCTCCGGCCCCGGCGCGACCTATCTCGGCGCGGACATGCGCGCGGCCTACTACGGGGGAACCGCTCTGACCGGAAGCGGGCAGGTGGTGGGTCTGGCGCAGTTTGACGGCTACGATCCGAACGATGTGGCCCTGACCTTCTCAAACTCCGGCCAGACCAGCGCGGTGCCGGTGAACAACGTTCTGCTCGATGGAGCAAGCGGCGGCCCGTGCCAATTCAACCCATTCCCGTGCGAGGACGCTGAACAGGTTCTCGATATCGTGCAGGCGGCGGAGATGGCTCCAGGGCTCTCCCAGATCCGCGTGTACATCGGCACCCTCGATAGCGACATTCTGAATGCGATGGCATCGGAGAATGTCGCCAGTCAGCTGAGCATCTCCTGGACATGGAATCCGGACGACCCGGTCACCGACGATGTTTTCTTTGAAGAGTTCGCAGCCCAGGGACAAACCCTATTCGTCGCTTCAGGGGACGATGGGGCTTTCTCGGCAAATGTGGCCGACCTTTTCTACCCAGCCGAGGATCCGTATGTGACCGCCGTCGGCGGGACCTCTTTGGTCACGAATGCCCCGCTGGGGCCATGGGTATCAGAGACGGCTTGGGACCATAGCGGCGGCGGGATCAGCCCCGACAATCTTCCTATCCCGAGCTGGCAGTCCGGAGTTGCAACCTCCGCCAATCTGGGGTCAACAACCTTGCGGAACATTCCGGACGTGGCGATGGAGGCAGACTTCGACAACTACGACTGCAACATCGGCGTCTGTCAGGGCGGATGGGGCGGAACAAGTTTCGCATCCCCCCGCTGGGCCGGGTTTGCGGCTCTGATCAATCAACAGGCGGCTCAATCCGGAGACAGTCCAATCGGGTTTCTCAACCCCGCGCTCTATGCGAGTGCTCAGGGCAAGCTCTACGCCACCACGTTTCACGACATCACATCCGGCGAGAACGATAACGGCGGGTCCGATCCGGCGCCTTACCAGATCTTTTCAGCCGTGACGGGCTACGATCTGGTGACCGGATGGGGCAGCCCGACGGGCCAGAGCTTGATCGATGCGCTCGCTCCCAAGAATATCTCCGGGTTCGGGCTATCGTCCTCCCCCGCGCAGCTGACCATCGCACCGGGCGATTCAGACTCTGCAACGATCTCGATCAACCCCGGCGCGGGATTCTCCGGCGCGGTAACTCTGGCTCTCACCGGGCTTCCCGATGGAGCGAGTTCAACCTGGAGCGAGAATCCCGCAACCACATCCAGCCAGCTGACAATTCAGGTGCCGGATACGGCCCTCCGTGGTTCCTACCTTGTCAAGATCACCGGGACCTCCGGATCTGAGACCGCAACGACTGCGTTCGCGCTTGTAGTTAATGCCGCCGGGTTTTCCGTGCTGCCCTCGAATTCGAAGCTCGTCGTACGTCCCGGACTCGCCGCCGGAACCCAAATCGCAGTGAGCCGGTACCAGGGATTCACTTCTCCGGTCTCCCTGGCGATCACCTCGCCGCTCCCCGCCGGGGTAACCGCGGAGTGGAGTGGAAATCCTGCTCAGGATGGAGCCCTGCTGACCTTGTCGGCCACGAGTTCGGCACCACAGGCGACAACCATGCTTGCCATCACGGCGACATCGGGAAACCTGACGGCTACAACGACGGTAGCGGTCCAAGTCGCCCAGGGACAGTTCTGGCTCAATGTCGCCCCTCCGCCCGCCAATCTCACGCCAGGCGGACAGGTCACTGCGGTCGTGACCATGCTACCGCTCGGAAACTTCAACGAGCCGGCCGCACTGACGGCATCGCAGCTGCCTGCCGGGGTCACAGCAACATTCTCTCCGACTACTGTCGCGCCGGGCCAATCAAGCGTGATGACACTTGCGGCCTCGGCGAATGCGGCGCTTGGAAATTACATAAGTGAAGCAGTCGGAACCGCGGCCGATGCGGGCGGAAATTTCACTCTCCAGTACTCGATCACTGCCACCCCGGTGCCATCATTCAACTTTGTGCCGACGCCGGGCGAGGTGAATGTTCAACTCGGCCAGTCCACGGTGGTCACGGTCACGACCGCGGCTGTCAATGGCTTCAGTGGGACAATCGGAATGTTCGGTATACCGCAGTTGCCCAAAGGCATGACCTTTGCGTACAGTCCCGCGTCCTTCAATGCCGGCGGCTCAACCCAACTTACCCTGACGGCGGGGCCGGACACGCTGCCCGGAAATTATTCCCTGGGGATAGGCGGCCAGAGCGGCACATTTGGGACCGGCGTTGCTCTCTACCTGAACGTCCTCCCAGCGACGAGCCTGAGCCTGGGGCTGTCGCCCTCGGCCCTCAATCTGCCGCAGGGCCAATCGGCGACGATGACGGCTACTCTGACCTCGTCTACGGGCTCGATCGAGAGTCCAACCTACTCAGTGGTCTCCGGACTACCCGATGGGCTGAGCGCGAGTTTCAGCGCCGGACAGACGGCCGGGACCGGAGTGCTGACAATTACCCCTTCGTATTCTGTGGCCGCCGGAACCTACACCCTGAACATCGCGGCTACCAGCGGGACCGAGACCGTCAACGATTCGATGACGGTCACAATCACCAAGGTGGTCGGAACGTTCACGGCCGCGGCTACGGCGGTGACCGTATCTCCGGGCAAATCGAGTCAATCGACCATCACTGTCTCTTCTATCAACGGTTACGCAGGGACTGTCGCGCTCTCCTGTTCGATCACAACGAGCCCGGCCGGAGCGCAGGATTCTCCAACCTGCACGGCAGGCCCGAGCGTGACCATGCAATCGGGGGTGGCCAGCGCCACGACAACGGTGACGCTCGCAACCACCGCGGCCACCACGAGCTCGCTCGTGCGGCCCGCCATCCGGCAGCCGCAAAGCCCTTGGGGCGGAGCAGGCAGCGGCCTGGTGCTGGCTGGATTATTGTGGATGTTTGCGCCGGGAGCGAGAAAGAGGTTCCGCTCGCTTGGGACCATTGTTCTCCTGATGGCGGCTATGGGCGGTATGCTCCTCTCCGGGTGCGGCGGAGCGGGCTCAGGCAGTACCACCAGCAGCCTGCCTCCCAAGACCAACTCGGGAACCACAGCCGGCGCCTATACGATCACGGTGACAGCCACGGGCAACGATGCCCAGAATACCCTATCGAAGGCAACGTTCACTCTGACGGTCGAGTAAAAACAAAGTTGGGAGCGGCGGTGGCCTTGAGGGCTGCCGCCGCTGTTTCTTCACGTTGCACTTCGAGATCAAATTCAAAAAGCCCTCATTCAAGAGGGCTGCATCCATCACATCACTGGACGCTCACCGTCTGGCGCGTACCCATGGTTGGCGCGAGCCTCCAGCTACACCCCAGATGCTCACCGATACGGATCTCTGGAGAAAGACCCACCCATACTGAGATCACAGAAAATGAAAGCTCTCCGTGTTCAAAGCCCAACGTCGCGATAAGTAGGGTCGGCTGTGCAATCAGGCAGAACTTCGAGACATACGGGATGGTGGACCGGCGGCTTCATGAGCGAAGGAATCGCTCGAGTGAGTCCACTGCTGATCGGATGTCACCAGATAAATTCACGAATGCTTCGGTACCGACCAAAGCTGCACAATCGACACAGTCGTCGATAATGACACTTCGGCCGATCGACTCATTCTGGATACGCCACAATTGGCCCGCAACAAAGTCGTCAAAAACCTCTCCTCGCCAGTCTTCGGGTGCGTCTAGGAGCCAACCGGGATATTTGTCCCCGGTTCGATAACCGTTTTCGATCATGATGCCATCTTCGTGCATGAATCTTCCTAAGAGCATCCCCATTACTCGATAGGCAATGCCGACAGATCGATTCGGCTCCTTCGCAGCGGGAAGACGCAATGCCCCGAGGATTTCCTCGGCGACCCGTTCGATACCATAGCCCTGGCCGACGGCAGCTAGGCAGTAGCTCCGAGGTTCTGGCCACTTCTCTGCCTCTGGAACGAATGCGCGGTGTGGGTGAAAGCGACCAGTAGAGAAAGAGAAGTCGGCAAAATTCTCATACTCACCGTCGGTCAAGCTCAGTGCATGATAGAAGCCTCCACATGGGAAGGTAATGCGAGGGCGCATTCTGAACGACGATGAAATGCGCTGCATGAGCTCAGCAACAATGCTAAAGGCCGACGAAGCGGCAAACGTTAGCGTCGGAACGAGGAAGGTCGCAGTCCCAATCTCTGGCACTGGCGAACTCCCGCTTTGGGCAGATTTGGTGCTGGAGGACAATTCGCAAATTGAATCTTTTTCTTTTGCTCGAAGAGAATCGAAGCTGATGTAACCTGGTATGCTGCTTATTCCTTCAGGAGCGACCACCTGGTCTGTGTCGGGATATATCCTCATTCCTGCACAATCTGAAAACTCCTTATAATTGCTGAAACGAATGAAACCATTTATGTCGAAAAGAATTCCCGGGAACTGTTTGAGCACGTGATACCACTTCCCATCGGCTCTGTACAAGCAATGTTCGGCATCAAGCCCATGTTCCGTGCACAACTTTTTGGCTGTGATGTGTGGTTTCACTTCGTCGCATTCCATTGATCGTCCCCCGATGTTTCGAGCGTCAGTACATTGATTCGAAGATTTCCCGGAATTTTCTAGCACAACTAGCGAAATAGGTACCGACAGGCTCGGCTGGCCGCTGATATCGATCCAGGAATCGCTTGATCGCTTCCATCCTAATCGACTCTTCCACGATGGGGCGCTCTCTCTCATGGTATTCGGACCAGGTTCCAGCGGCCCGTAGATCCTTCTCCAAAGCCTCCTTTTCAACTCGAAGATCAGCCGGCCTAGGTAACTTTCTTTCCAGGAAAAGGACGTGCCCGTGCAAATCGTCTACGGCACCTCGCTGCCAAGTTGTAAAGAGGGATTTGTCCCCGTAAGCCTCTTCCACTCGCCGGACCCAATCGCTCGCACGAAATCCAGGCTCGTAAGATTTTGCTGCGCAATCGGCAACGTAACCATCGTCATATGCGATAAGCACTGGTATTTCGTTCGGAAGGTAACTACACCAACTGAGTTGCCCCCAGAGCCAATTCATCAGAAACCGTTCTTCGCGCCATTCGGCTATGAATATAACCGCGTAATCCCTTTCATCGAGATCTCCTTCACTAACCAACTTGCGCCATTCATCCTGATCGCGGCAGAAGACTGGCAGCCTCCATCCCTCGTCACCCTGAGCTTGGCTTATCCGTCCTTCCCAAAACTCAGTCCTCGCGCAGGCGGCTAATGATTCGTCCGCATCATCGGCTTCCGCGTACCGTCGCAGTTCTTCCGATGACATACAAGGAGAGACACGGTACGTGCGAAGTCGCAATTCGGCCGATGACATACCGGGTTTCCGTGCTGGCTCGGTCTTACCTTCCGCCACTGACATGAGCTCATCGGACGGATCCGCAGAATTGCGCCAGAAATACGCCGCCACGAGGTCGCACTCGTCAGTAACGGAATGCAATTTGAAAAGGACAGACTCCTCTTCAATCCACACTGGGACGAGTAGCTGCCACACGCTCGAATTGGCGGAAGCGCGGATCACAGCAACCTGCGCTTCGACCTCCGAAAGCGCCGAGCACAGAGCGGCAATTGTCTCTTGGGCGACGGCTTGGGATTTAGTCAAGAGACCAAAGATGGTGTTCTTTGCGCCCCGTAAAGCATCGCCTTTCAGGCCCTCAAGGAAGGACTCTGCCGTGCTTGTCGAAACGGCCCCGCCAGAATCATCCCGCGTTTCGACAAGGGCAGTTGTTACTATGCGGCCCCGCTCGTCGGAGGGCTGGATGTAGCGCCAAGCCCAGCCATCAGTCCCCCGCTCAAACTCTTCCTTGTACTGCCACCATCGGGCCAGTGAGGCTAATGATTCGTCCGCGTATTCCGCTTCAGCGTAGCGTCGCAGTTCTGCCGATGACATACAAGGAGAAACAAATTCCCATGCCCGCTCAGTTCCACCTTTCGCCATTGACATGAACTCACCGGACGGATCCGCAGAATTGCGCCAGAAATACGCTCCATCGCCGCTCTCGTCAGCAGGGGAATCCAATTTGAAAAGAACAGACTCCTGTTTAAACATCGTCATTGGGACGAGCAGCTGCCACACGCTCGAATTGGAGGAAGCGTGGATCACAGCGACCTGCGCTCTCACATACGGAAGTGCCGAGCACAGAGCGGCGATTGTTTCTTGGGCAACGGCTTGGGAACTAGTCAAGAGACCAAAGATGGTGCTCGGTACGCCCCGCCAAGCATCAACCTTCAGGGCCTCAAGGAATGAGGTTGCCGTACCTGCTGTAATGGCCCCACCAGAATCGTCGCGCGTTTCGACAAGGGCAGTTGTTACTATGTGGCCCGGCTCGTCGTAGTAGTTGTCAGAATGGATGTAACGCCAAGCCCAGCCATCAGCAGCCTGCTCAAGCTTTTCTTTGTACTGCAGGACCGACTGAACGATGGCGCGAAGCGAATCCGAATCAAGATCTCCATCGTCTGATGCGACTATTTCTCCCCTATAAAACCCGGCAACTAGCGGCAGAGGAGCGAGGCCCTCGGCTAGGTGATCGGAGAACTGTTCTTCGATCTGCTCATCCGATACTGAAATTGTGCGGAAGCGGCATCTCCCGGCGAATTCCGGAGCGATCTCCTGGAGCGCGGAGACTAGACTCTCACGAGGCCAGTTCTCATCTTCGCTCCCATAAAATCCAACGAAAACTGGGAGGTCGTCCGAACACGCTGACGCGATCCGACAGAGTAGACTATGGTCGGGACTAGCCGGTGAAAGCTCGGTAACGATACATCCCGCGCGTGCCCATTCGGCCATCTTGCGCCGATTCGAATGAAATGCGCGGAGGGAGCGAATTGCAATTTGGGCCGCCCGGTCATCGTCAAAAATGTACGAAAATAGAAGCCGATTGCCATCATCCCTGACACGAACCACAGTCAGGCCTCGCGGGACTTCTTCATCTGTGTGTGTCTGGACCATCTTTGGTGGCATCGGGACATCTAACGGCCACAGTTCTGGACTAAGGCGTTCGCAATCCTCCAAGTCAACAACATACGCAGTTGCATAGTCGGTGATTGTCTCGGCAGCAGAGTACGCTTGTTGCTGGGCGGTACGAATTCGGCACAGTGAGATACTGCAATCATCCACCCTGTACCAAAGCAATTCCCGCGCAGTGTATCTGCCAGTCACAATTGCAAGGCGGTCTATTGCCCATTGTGCTCGGTCCTCTGCCGGTCCGCGATCGTTTAGTTTTCTTACAAAAACTGTCCTAAGCAGTTCATAGTCTGGACTCTCGCCGAGCAACCGCTCCACGATACCCAGTTCCACGGCTTGCGATATCACATCCGGTCCCCACCTTGGCTCTGGAGCCAAGTCTCGCATTATCGCTTTCACACGACCCGCATCCACAAGTGACGACATGCCGTGCTTTGTGACAAGGTGCTGCAGAGCACTCAAGGCGGGGTCCTGAAAATCGGCTCCTATCCCAAAGCTATCTTCGCCGAGTGGTAGGAGATCGCCAAAAATAGGCTCATCAGTGAAAAGCGTCGCGAATTCCGGCTGCCCATAAATGATGTTCCATTTCCCATCAAAGGTCGGGTATGCAACAAACCGAATCAGGCCAAGAGGGACAAGCCGGATGTCGTGTCCAGCTTCATGCAAGACCCAAGCGGCTTGGTTGAAATCCTTGTCATCGAGTATGTAGGATCTTACTTGCAGAACCTGCCCAAAAGACATAACTGGCGATCCGAGAGCCTGATTCTCGTGTCCATAGAACCCAACAACGCTTCCACGCTTACACGCGCCATCATCGGAAAGAGAGCTAGGACGAAGTCGTTCTTCCCATTCCGAGTATTCAGCCCGAAGGTTCGGATGCAATTTGAACAGCGTACGATATCGGTCAAGTTCGATCATTGCTAATCTCTTCTGTCGTTTGCCGTTCAGCAATTACGGTCGGTTGCGATCGCCGCCTAGGTAATTGGGTCAGTTGCAGATTTCGCCTACTACTTTACCGAAATGAATTTTTGTGCCGCTCTTCAGCACGATCCTGCGACCTGGCTCCAAATCCTTCATGCTGCCGTCGGTAAATCCGATAACCCACTTGACAGACGTTTGGTTCTCCAGTCCCCATGTCCCCTTTATGGTCGGATGTTCGGTCACCTCCGCAACGGGGATGTTGAAATCGTAAGACGATCCATCTAGATGGTGCGGAAACAGTTGCCGGCCATGGTTCAGGGTCACGGTTCGGTCCTCGATGCGGATTTTGAACGGAACTTGCACTGCAGCACCACAGGCCCAGCAACGCGACTGTTGCGTTTCCGAGTAGTCGTAGAAGTTTTCTGCCTTACAGTTGCAGTAAATAATCGAGTCCTGAAGCCGAGCGAGGTCTCGCCTCCATTCACTCTCGCGCACACGCTTGTTCGGATTCCGAATTCCCTCGGTAAATGCACGGGTGAACCGATCCCGAATGAATTGGGGATAGATAGGCCAATAGTTGAGGACTCGTCTGTGATAACGCGGATCTGGCGCATTGGATTTGTCGTCTGGATCGAAAATGAAAATGGGGTTCCGGCCGTACAATTCGTCTACGGCAACTGCATCAAGGCAATGGATTTGGGTATCCCTCATCCCCTCGAATGGATGATGAAGCATAAAGAAATAGAAAAGAAGCACAGACAGCGAAAACAGATCAGTCTCTGTGCTGGGCAACGCCTCTCCGCGAACCACCTCAGGCGCCATGAAACGCGGAGTGCCCTTAATAATCGCCTTTTTGCTCCGGTTCGGAGCCACATTATCGTTGTCACAGATGAGGATGTCTCCAGTACTCGGGTCGAAGAAGGCGTTCCCCATCGAAATATCTCTGTAGCTGAGGCCCTGGGAATGGAGTTGGAGGTAGCTGTGGCTCAGTTGCATCCCCGCCGTGCAAAGGACCTTAAGGCTGGGAGAGAGGCGCCCATTCAGGAGTGCTTGTATCCCCTCGTATTCCTTGCCACGCAGTGCCATTAAGTAGCCGAGACCGCTAGCTTGTTCATTGCTGACCAGGTGTGTCGGCCAGAGAAATCGATCAGTCGGAGATCGGCTCATCGGCGATTCGTTCAAGATCAAGTAATCTAGCGCCTGACGTTGTTCAGAAGTAGCAAAGCTTCGGAAATACCATTTCAAGGCAAGATTCTGGCTTCCTACCTGGACCCGATAAACTTCGCCTTGCCCGCCTTCTCCGAGCAGTTCAATTACTCGGCAGCGCTGGTTACTTCCTTCGACTAGAAGTTCCTGATTTGCTTTGAGCCTTGCCATTAGTCTTTCCGCCTCCCTGAATTGACTTCTCTGTTTGGGCGCGCGGACCGCATATCAATGCGACTGATATATCATCGCCGCTATATTTGTCAGAGGACTCGCGCAGCCAGTCGTGCAAATGTTTTCGGATTACGGGTACCCCGTCCGATCTCAGAAAAAGGTCGTGGAAGTCTTTTCCAGCTTGAAGAAGCGACGCCTCATCTTTGAAGCAATTCGCATAGCCATCGGTAGCAACAAGGATCACAGAAGGATGCTCATCTCGGTTGTCCGAATCGAGTACGCGACTGAGAATTCGAAAGTTCTTCGATGGCTCGGGAGAACACAGTGACATCGTCTCGTTCCCGAGCAAGGAAACATCTTTCAGAAACGGCTTGAAGACATTCCCCGATTTGTCTACCTCGACGATATCGCCGTCTCCAAGTTGCAAATAAAGAAGGAATGTTGTCGTCACTACTACCGCGATGAGCGTAGCCCCATAACACGACAATTCATCACCCTCGGCGACTCCGGACTTGGTTCTTTCCTCGTCCGTGAGTCCTGATTTAGAGAGATCTGACCTAACTGCCTCCTGCCATCTGCGCGTTAGAGCTTGGGGAATCCGGCTTTCAAGTTCGCTCCTGGAAATTACGTGACTGGCCGTTCCGTCAATGAAAGGCTTCAATTCTCCAACAGCGGTCGTGACCGCAAATCCCGCTCCCCTATCACTGCGGACATACCGAGAGCCACCATGACCATCGGACATTGCTACGATTAGGCCGGCTTTGCCCTTCGCGACCGCTATCTTATCCTGATTCGGCAGCCCAGATTGGACATGGGAAGCTCCTATCACACTTTCGGTGACTGCGCGCCAGCCATTGGCGCTACATACCTGAGGCGATATCGGTGGCAACTGTGTGCTCTTAATCACCACATCTGCGCTTGGTCGACCTCGTCATCTGCATCATCGGGCGGGGGAGGAATTGGAACATTGACACGCGCATCACCATTGGCGCTCAGGGTTTGGCTTGCGGGCGACGAAGCGGATTTTAGAACCACTGTCGATGCAAACTTTATACGCTGCAGCAGTTGTTCCGGGTTGTTCGCTTGGAGCGGCTTGAGTTCAGGATTGTTCATGAATTTTTGCAGTTCGCTTAGGGAAGCATCCTCGCCAATCGCAATCGCGATTTTTACCGCCTTCTTGCCCCATGGCTGTCCGAAGAGTGCCTTAAGGCCGGCATTAACGTCATCTGTTGCCTGCCCGTCAGTGATAAGCACCAAGACTGGAGGGAGTGCCCGATCACTCATCGGCGGCATTTTCAATTGATCGGCGACCATCATCAAAGCCTTACCCATATCGGTGCCAGTAGGCTCTGCATCGAGATCTTGCCAACTGAAGTTTTCAATAGGGGTTGGCTGGCTGACATGCCACTGTGCGCCATCGGAGAACTTTAGAACACGAACCAGAATCTGAGCGTGAGGGTTCTCGTCAGCTACTCGCTGCATGTGGGGAATGACTTCTCGCACGGCTGTGTTGAGGCTTTCCATTTTGGCATTTAACAACATTGAGCCAGAACAATCCGCAATGAATATGAAGTGCAAAGGCCGAGTCGACATTTCCCCACCCGGTCGTTTGAATTGGACCGTCTCTTCGGCTTTCTTTTTTGCAGCCATTGAATGCCTCCTTAAATCATGTTTACTCGGCCACACTGCATGCACAGATAAGAACGCTCCCACCGGGCATATGCCTTTGACCAGGTTTGCGAATTGTATTCACTAACGGTTTTCCCTCTCCAGACAGCTCCGCCGAGAAACGCTACGCCGCCAACGGCGAGACCGATTCCGGCTATTGGGGCATCGGAGCTGGAGTTGACCATCGCGACGATAACCACGAGCGTCAGCACCACACATGCAACGAACCACCCGACAAGGAAAATGACCAGGCTCTTCTTCCGAGGCGGCGCTGCGCGTTGAGCCAGCAGCGACTGCTTAGTGCCCATCGTATTAGCAATGAAGTTCCCCTTCAGCCCCCGATAGAAGCCAATCGTGAAGGAATCTCGTTTAGATGTTCCTTGGAGATACAAGAGCGACAGCTTTTTCAAGCCTTTGCCCTGGCAGTTTGCACACTTCAGCGTTGGCTGTGGCATAACCGTATCCGGAGTCATGGATTTACGATGGAATAAGGGTACGCCCTGTCGGAGCGAATGACAACTTCGGGTGCCGATTTTCGCTAGCGGCGCAAATACCGAGTTCCAACGAGCGGCCGCCTGTAGCAGGTGAGCACTTCCGGCCCCATCAGGTCCAGCGAAGCAAGATGCGCTGTATACGACACAAGAATGCCACTCAGTGGCAGCCCGCTCAGCTTCTAAATTGACACCGATGACGGTATTGCGCTGTTAACTGGCGCCAACTGAGAAGATCGACGTCTAACTGGCTCAACTTAGAACCGAGACCAAGTATGCTTCCCTCTTGGGGGTGAACGGAGCTGTCGCATTCTTGCTAAGCAAAGGTCCTATTTTTATACAGAATTTCGCCGCAACTACTGCCGCTGCTTCCCTAGCAGTCTCTGGGATCGACTTGCCTCGAAATCGCCCTGAATCCGGCACCAGCCAAGTTCCGGCAAGCAACGAAACTCGGTGCCGCCGATCTGCCGACGGAATCGAGTGTGCCAGTGCCCGAATATCCACTTCCTTGGCCTGTGCACATCGAGCATCGCATTCAGAGCGTTGCCGGTGGCGGTGCGATTGATCTCTTTGTGCGCCGACCCGGTAGCATGCAGAGACCGTACCGCTTCGTCCGGTCCGTCGTGCGTCAGCACAATCTCCGGTTTTACCTTTGCATACAGATCGACCGCGGCCTCGAGCTCGGCAACGCGGAGCTCCTCCTCGCGCCACCAGTTCACGCCTTCGGTCCGGTGCCACTGATCCGACGACCAGGCGCCTGAGAGATAGAAGATCCGCATCCCGTCGATCGTTTTGCAACCGTAATCGCCGAGGTAATTCCCATGCAACCGGGCGGCCTCCGGATTGTCGTGGTTGCCACGGATGAACCAGGCATTGCCGGGTAGAGGAGGAAGCGGCTCGTCGCCGGGAAACCCGATGCCGAAGTCTCCCAGCTGCACGCTGGGCTCGCCTCGGAAACGGACAACCAGCTTAAGGTACCGGTCTATCTTGCCATGGATGTCACCGATGACGATCAATTTCTGTTCCTTTTCTGTTGCGCCTGACCGCACGAGCCCGAATATGCTCAACGGGCGGGTGTCTTGGATTCAATCGTCGCGTTCCTTCCCGCGCGGGGACACTGCCTAGCCGATAACCCTTTCTTCATCGATGTCTCGCTTCCTGAGGTTAGGGCCAACGCAGTACAGAGCCCAATCGACGCCGACGGGCTCAGTGGAACCGGCCGGCTTGCCGACCTCGATTTCGAGCGGTCTGTACTGATACTTGCGCAGGAAGTCGTTGGCAAGCCTCACTGCACTTTTCCGGTTGTAGGCCCGGACTGCGATGACCACGCCGGCGACTCCGGTGTTCGAGTTTCCAGCATCGAACACGTATTTCTTTAGCTTTTTGTCTGCCATCGCTTCCCCATATTCAGATGTGTTTTCGGATCCCATCCGCTCCCGGTTAAAGCTGCTACTTCAGTTCCGCAGCCGCTTCAAGCAGAAGGCCCATTCTCCGCGCCATATGCCTGGGAATGCGCACCTCGACCCGCATTTCGGGGCGGCCGGAGGACGCGAACCGGACCGACGTTTCGAATGTCATGCCTTTAATTTCGAGCATCACGCAGTCGCCCTCATCCAACAGATCTTCATAAACGTGGAACCCTTGGCCGGTAGCCTCGTCCCGGGCGTACTGAATGGTGCATCTCGTGCTCATTCCCTTACTCCTTTTCTGTTAATGTCGCTTCGCCTGCCCTCTATCCGCGGTTATACGCGGCACATATAATTATGCGCGCCGCGTATAATTTCCTTCCCAACCGATAGAGTGCCAGCTTAGCGGACTCATTGTTTTCCTTCTATCTCGATTTGCGCAGGACCTGAGAATTTGATCCTGATCCTGGCCGTGAACCAGATCGCGAACAGGCCCACGCAGCGCCAGTAGCTCAGACGGTCCGAGCCTAATAGAGCGTGGAGGGCGACGCCTTGACCGAAAATTTTGCTTGCCAACCACGACAGCGGGAAGGATGCCAAAAGAGCGGATAATGTCTGCGTGATTGCGATTGCTGCCAGAGTACCTACGGCGGACCATCCGGTGGCGTGGTCTGTCTTGCGGCGTATGCTCATCAAAGTTTCCTTTCCAAAAAGCTTAGGACCAAGCACCAGATGTATATGCCAGGTGCCTGGTCTGTAAGGGGAGTTCCAGTCGACAAAGCCCCGAGGGTTCACGGGCGTTCGTCGGCACCTGCAAAGTGCATCCGCAGTGGCTCAATGGCGCAATCGAGTGCGTCAAATGTTACTTCCAGAGTGGCGGCGATGGAACGCACCAGGCTCTCGTCGAAACTGGGCACCCAGCCTTGTTCCAGCATGCTCCAATCTCGGTGACTAAGCCCCGCGAGGGCGGCGGCTCGCGCGCGGCTGAGGCCGACCTCTTGCCTGCGACGAGAGATCCAATTGCCGACGGCGGGAATTGCGATAGGGAAATGGCCTGAGGACTGACGGAGATATGCGTGCATTACTTTGCTCCTTCCTTGGTTTCACGGGACAAAAAAGCCCGCTGCTCGCGACTGGCCTTTGTCGAAGGCGAGGCGAGCGGCGGGCTCAGGATTTGGAGGTCTGATCCGCCCAATGTCCACAGCAAGTGAGGACGCTGGCGGATTATCGTGGTTCGGATTTACCAGTCGCTGCAGTCGACCGGCCGGATCAGGTTATGGGTGATTGACTAGTCCTGGGTTCTTTTGCCTTGTTCCCTCATCCCTGTTTTGAGATGGGGAGGCTAAAAAGCAGAACGGGCGCGCAGCATTGAAGCGGCCGCCGGCCGTTCTCATGCTGTGTCTGCGGTCCGATGCATTGCCCAAATGCGTTTAGCCTGGCTGATACTACAGCCGGCCAACTCCGCGGTCCGCTTGATGGTCTGGCCGGCAACGCGAAGCGCAATGATCCGTTGATGGATTGCTATGTCGGGCAATCGACCTGCATATTTGCCAGCTTGTTGAGCAAGGTGAACTCCCTGACGTTGGCGCTCACGGCGCGTCTCGTAATCATCGTGCGCCATTTGCAGAGCCAGTTTCAGCAGCAACTCCTGCACGGATTCAAGGACGATTCGGGCGACTCCGTCGGTCTCGGCGGCGAGGTCCGACAAGTCTACGAGGCCTGGAACCGCAAGCCTTGCCCCCTTGTCTCTAATTGATGCGACCAATTTCTCAGCCTCTGCCAGCGGCAGCCGGCTGATTCTGTCGATCTTCTCGGCGACGACAACCTCACCGGGCTGGAGGTCGGCGACCATGCGCAGCAGTTCCGGTCGGTCTGCGCGCGCACCCGAAGCCTTCTCCCGATAGACCCCGGCAACGTAATAGCCGGCGGCCCGCGCGGTTTCTTCGATTCCAGACTGGCGAGTCAGATCCTGTTCTTCGGTGCTGACGCGCAAATAGATTCGCGCCACCTTCATCGAAGGCTGGCTAATTTGGGTATACATCTCTTGACCTCCTCGAATCTCGTGGCCAAAAAGGCTGGCGGGCAACCCTGATTGGCCACGATTAAATTAGCTATCCATCTTGCCCTACCCCAGGGGGCAAAACTGACTTCCTGCATTGCTAGCAGCTAACCAGAGGTTGATGCTCAAGCAAGCTCGACAAGAGAACCATTAAGTCGCGCCGCCGCGCAGCCTCGTCCTCGGGTTCAAGACATATGGCGAAGTACTCATCAATCAGGACCAACATGGCGTTGTCCTCGCCGTTGTCGGCCTCGGTCGCCGCAACCACCGCTTCCCGGAGTGCATCTTCGAGTTCCTCGACCGTCATAGCCGCCCACGCGGCCGGAAGACTTGCGATGTGCATATATTCACCTTTCTTTGATTTCTGGGTTTGAAGTCGAGGCGTCAGATGTCGGGCGTGGTCCCCCAAAGATCACTGGGTGAGAGATTCGCTGCGTCCTAGACGTGGCCCACCGAAGGATGCTGCCCAAGTTTGCAGTCGGTTAGCGAGACAGTGCACTTCTCAGCCGCGGCGTCCCAGGCTCTACAGTTTTGGCATCTGACCTGGTCGGGAAAACCGGAGGCAGTCGGCACAAGGAGAAGAGTTGACCCCGCCGTGCTCCAGTTCTGCTCAGTTCTGTTCTTCTGAGCCTCTTCCGGCGCCATCTTCTCTTTCGTTTCCAGCGACGGGTCAGCCTGCGAGCTGTCGCCCGCCGAGCGAGGGTCCGGTGCGGTTTCCTGAGCTGGAGCGGAGGATTTTGCTGCGGCTTCTCCAATCTGTTTACGCATTTTTTCCGAGCGTGCGAGGGATCCGTCTGTCGACATCTGAACCTCCCGTTGGCCGGGAATCTCCTCGGTCGCGTTATCGTCCCCGTTCAGAGCATCGAGCTGCCGCTGCCGTTTGACTTCGTCCTTGACTTTCATCCTGGCCGTGAGTCCCTCATACGAGTACCCACGGCCCTTGTCGAGTTCCGCCTGGATGTTCCGGTTTACCGCTTCAGTTGGACCAGCTGTTGCGCCGGTCTCGAAATACTGAAACACTTCGTCACGGCGCTCGTTGACGGCATTAATGAACTGCTCGAAATAGGGCTCGACGGCAGAGGGAATATGGTCGGCCCAGAAGTCGAAGAGACTGGTTGCTTCCCGCGAATTCCGCGCTGAACGCCAAAAGGAAAGAAATGCCTTGTACGTGTAATGCGCCTCCATGATCGATGGCATTGTCTGGAAGAGGTCACTCTGCTGGCCGTCCCATGCGGCAGGCTTGTCGAGACTTTGCCAGAATTGCTTCCGGTCGCGAAGCATTGCCTTGGCGTCACCCGTGGCGATTTTCCAGGCATCTATACGGACTTGCTCCCGGCACTCGTCGAGCTTATCCATGACGTGAAACGCGTCATAGATCACGAAGGCATTGGCGAAGAGTTCCCGCGCAAGCCAGGAATAGTCGTTGTGCATGTCGATGACGATAAGACCGACGCGATCGCGGTGCTTGTATTGCTCCAACTCTCTGCGGATCGTTTCGTGATCGTTGCCATTGAGCATGCTGATGAAAGTGCGCGTGACGAGATCTACTAAGACAAAGTAGTCGACGCCATCGATGCGCTTCTCATCCCAGCCAAGGGCCAAGTAGACGTCGAATGCTTTCTGGCGGTTCTCGATTTCGGCCGCGTGGTCCAGGTGGACGCCCGCAACGGTTTTGTCGGACACTCCCACCATGCCCGCGAGCTTGACGTTTGTGAGGTCAGGGTTATTGCGAATGAACAGGACCAAGCGAACGGTCATGTCACGTTTGGTATCAATGCCAGGCAGGGGTTGTCCGATGAAATGGCGCACGGGACCACAGCACATGTACTGTCGGCGGTGGACGATGATCACACCTGTGTACTCGCCCTGGTTGACGTCGCGGAACGACGGAGTCCGTGAGCTATACATTTCCAGTTCGGCGCGGCAAACTGGACACTGATCGGGTTCGAGCACGGCCTGTACGTGGATCTGGACTTCGCTCATGTTCCGGCGCGCGCTCAGAAAGTCATATCCCGGCGGCACGCTCACCTCGGACTGAGGAACGTTGACCCAGCGTGTGCTCTTGCGTTTTCCTTTTGACCATCTCCCCCGCATGGAAAGCCTCCCTTATGAGTCGTTCAGCGGGCTGTACGACTGCCCTTACCCAGAAGTACTCCTGGAAGGGGGTCTCCGAGAACGGGTCCCAGAGCAGAAAGATTGAGGGTAAGTTACCTTTCTTGCCGATCTGGAGAGGGTCACGGCTGCATAAGGAGTATTAGGTGAAATGCCGTGTGTTAACCGGGAGGGGAGCTCACATGCTCTGAATTCCGAACGCGTGCTTGGTCGGAAAATGTGCGAAATCTGCCCCAAATTCCGAAGACCCGGCGGGCTGAGCCCAGAGATTTCGACGAGCGAACCTTCGAAAGAATTAAGGACACGTCAATCGATTTCCTGATCGGCTGCGTGGACAGCCGCGCAGCGCGCGGCACAATCGCGCGGTCGCTCGTCAA
>Ga0302274_10002099_pt1 | contig 18500 bp, 16 predicted proteins | sample III_Bog_N2_1_FD_198755 | JGI IMG/M metagenome (GOLD analysis project Ga0302274, IMG submission 198755) | Peat permafrost microbial communities from Stordalen Mire near Abisko, Sweden - III_Bog_N2_1 | ecosystem: Environmental > Terrestrial > Soil > Wetlands > Peat | place: Sweden: Abisko...
TGGCGCTATCGTCTAGGGGTTAGGACGTGAGATTCTCAATCTTAAAACACGGGTTCGATTCCCGTTAGCGCTACCAGGACACCTTTCGGAATTCTTCTCCGCACTTCAAATAATTCAGCTGAAATTAAGCTTGAAATTCAGCATGAACTTGCTGGATCCATTCGACTTGCGCGTGGCAAAGGAAGGCGCGCTTGCATCGGCACGGTGGAAGGTGATATCCCAATTGATCATGTTTGGACAGTCTGGTTCTGATGACACTCTGCGACGCCGCACATTCAATCGCCGCCATTTTTTAAAAGCTGCGGGATCGGCCGCGATCCTGCCCGTGGTGCTTCCCGCCTACGCCAAGCAAAGCGCGGGCGCTTCAGCCAATAACCGCATCAACCTGGGCGTGATCGGCATGGGCTGGCAAGGGCCGGGGAATACCAAGTCCTTTTTGGGGCTGGACGATTGCCAGGTTGTGGCGGCATGCGACATCGACGCGAATCATCTGCGAGACGCGGTCAAGATGGTCAACGACACCTACGGGACGTCGGATTGCAAGGGCTATCACGATTATCGTGAGCTGCTTGCGCGGCCGGATATCGATGCGGTGATGATCGCTGTGCCGGATCATTGGCACGAGATTGTGGCGACGGAAGCGGCGCGCCATAAGAAAGACATCTACGCGGAAAAGCCCCTGGCGCACACCATCGCCGAACAGCAATCGATTGTTCACGCCGTGGAGCAGAACGACATCATCTGGCAGATGGGCTCGTGGCAGCGGTCGGTTCCCACATTCCATAAAGCCGCGGAGATTGTGCGCAACGGACTCATCGGCACGGTGACCCATGTCGAGGTCGGGCTGCCGGGCGGTAATGCGGATTTTGACGGCGCGCAGAAGGAAGCGCTGGCCAAGCTGGCGGCCCACGGAGTGAATGTCACAAACATGGATCAGGTTCTGCCGGGCTCGAAGGCCTGGGACTTGCTGGCGGTGGATCCTCCGGCGGAGTTGGATTACGAGACGTGGGTGGGACCGTCGAAGATGGAGCCGTACATGCGGGTGCGCTCGCATAAAACCTGGCGGTGGAATTACAACACCGGCGGCGGGCAGCTTCTGGATTGGATTGGGCACCATTGCGACATTGCGCATTGGGGTCTGGGCTTCGATCATGTCGGACCGACCGACGTGGAAGGCGGCGGTGAACTGCCTCCGGCCAACGCGGTTTGGAACACAGCGCCGAAGTACCGGTTCGAATTGAAGTATCCGCAGGGCGTGACAATGACGATTGCCGGTGGCGACCCGGCCATCAAGATGGGCGTTAAGTGGATTGGCACCGAAGGCTGGGTGTGGGTGGACCGTGGCGGATTTGAGACCTCAAATCCAGACTGGAAGCCAGGGAAATACCTCGCCAGGGATCTGCGCAAAGTGAAGCTTTACACCTCTGCCAACCACCAGCAGAATTTTCTGGATTGCATCAGGACACGCGAAGCAACAGTCACGCCGGTTCAAGTTGGACACAACTCGGCGATTCCGGGGCATCTCTGCCTGATTTCGATGAAGACGGGAAGAAAGATCCGCTGGGACGCGCAGGCAGAGAAGATTATTGGCGATGCTGAAGCGAGCAAGCTGATGACGCGCGAATATCGGGCGCCCTATAAAATGAGCTGAGTTCTTCTGTGAGCGCAGCCGGGTTTCGTGGCGCCCACGGTTGCAGCGGATGCGAGATGAAAACCTTTGCATTTGAGCATTCAATTTGTACCAGGGCATCGACCGGGGAGACATGACTGATTCGAGAGAGCGAAAACTGAATTCTGGCCGGAGGGTCAACTGGGACTTTACCTTTGCCTTTTGGGCATTGCGCCTTTGGCTCGGCGTGCGCGCCTTGTTTGTGGGTATCCAGAAGTACGCCGCTTACAAATCCGTGGCGACGCCGCTGATCGATCCTTCGACCGGGCAGCCGGATGCAAGCGGGGTGATGGTCAACGTGAACATCAAGTCGTACGCGCTGGCTAATTATGCGGGGGTTCCTGCCGCGCTGAGAGACAAGTTCGCGCACGAGCCGCTGTTTCCTAAGTTCGCCTTGGTGGCGTTCGACAAGATGCTTGGCCCGGCATTCATTCTGACCGGCATCATGCTGATTATTGGTCTGGGCACGCGCGTTTCGCTGATAGTCCAGGCGCTGATTTATATCGCGCTCACCGTTGGCCTGGTTCTGATTGATCAGAACGACGGTGTGGCTTGGCTGGGCATTCATATCGCTCTTGTGGCAGGGGCTTTTCTGCTGGCGGAACACAACCGATTTGCGGTCTTGAAGAGATGGTAGATCCGGTACTGAGTCGTCGGGAATTTATTGGCGCAACCGCGATTGCGGGCGCCGGGCTTTTATTGAGCGGCTGCAAGTCCGAGTCGGAGCAAGCAGCGGCGCCTGTCCATAAATCATCGCTGAATACAATCAACATTGCGCTCATCGGTTATGGAGAAGAAGGCAAGGTGCTGCTCGAATCCCTGATGAACATTGAGGGCGTGAAGCTGGTGGCGCTGTGCGATATATGGGATTACCACCTGAACGAGGGCGCACGCTATCTGCAGAAAATGGGCAACGAGGTTCGCGCGTACGAGAATTATGAGGATCTGCTGGCGAAGGAAAAGGACCTGCAGGCGGTGGTGATTGCCACGCCGGACTTTTGCCATGCGCCGATGACCAACACCTGCCTGAAGGCGGGGTTGCATGTGTATTGCGAAAAGATGATGAGCAACACGATTGACGGAGCGCGTTCGATGGTGAAGACCATGCGCGAGACAGGCAAGCTGTTGCAGATTGGTCATCAGCGGCGCAGCAATCCGCGTTACCTTTTCACGCTGAATCGGTTGTTGCACGAGGCGCAGTTCTGCGGGCGGTTGACAGCGGCGCAGGCGCAATGGAATCGGGCGGTGAAGGAAGACTTTGGCTGGCCCAAGAAATACGAGATGCCCGCTGGAACACTGGCCAAATACGGCTACAAGGACATGCACCAGTTCCGCAACTGGCGCTGGTACAAGGGACTCGGTGGTGGGCCATTGTCGGATCTGGGCGCGCATCAGATCGACATTTTCAACTGGTGGATGGGGACGACGCCGAAGTCGGTGATTGCCAGCGGCGGACTCGATTACTACAAGAACCATGATTGGTATGACAACGCGTTTGTGATCTACGAGTATCAGATGCCCCAAGGCGTGGCACGGGCTTCCTACCAGGTGCAGACAACCACCAGCGCAGGCGGCGGCTACTTTGAGATGTTCATGGGCGACGATGGAACGATCAAGATGTCAGAAGATCCATCTCTATGCGCCATCTATCGCGAGGCGCGAGCCACTTCCGTTTCATGGGACGACCTGGCACAGAAGGGCTACGTCCGCGAGAAGGCGGCTTTAGGCGACGACGCCGCTAAAGTGGATGTGCGCGAAACAGCGCAACTGGCGGAGTACGAGATTCCCGTGTTCTTCAATAAGCCGCCGCATCAGCCGCACCTGGAGAATTTTTTCAACACGATCCGCGGCACGGCAAAACTGAATTGCCCCGGCGATGAAGCGTTCAGCAGCGAGTATGTGATCCATAAGGCGAACGATGCCGTTGCCGCGCAGACGAGACTTGCCATTACCGCCGAAGAAGTGAGAGCTTGAAACAATGATGAATCCCCGATCAATGAAATCTGCTGTTCTGACTGTACTGCTGGTGGCAACAGCCGCGCTTGCGCAGGACAAAGTTGTATTGAAGACCCAATTGCCGGCACCCCTTTTTGTTGGGACGCCGGCGCCCTTGAATGTTCCGAATCTTGAGCCACCGACTAAAGGCAAGCGCCCCGATTTTTATGTTCCTGCCGGGACGATCAACCTGGCCAAAAACAAGAAGGTCACAGCCAGTGACAACAATCCCGATGTTGGAACGCTGGACATGATTGACGATGGCGACAAGGACGGGAACGAAGGCTCGTGGGTGGAACTGGGGCCGGGCAAACAATGGGTGCAGATTGACCTGGCGAGGGACGCGAATATCTATGCGGCTCTGATCTGGCATTTCCATTCCCAGGCGCGCGTGTATCGCGATGTTGTGGTGCAGGTGTCGGATGATCCGACGTTCAAGTCCGGTGTGACGACGATCTTCAACAGTGACTTCCACAACGACCTCGGCCTTGGCGCGGGTAAGGATTTGAGTTACATCGAAACCTACCAGGGAAAGCTGATTGACGCCAAAGGCGTGAAGGGGCGTTATGTCCGCTTGTATAGCAACGGAAACACGTCCAACAAATTGAACCACTACATCGAGGTCGAAGTGTGGGGCAAACCGGCAGCCTGAAACCGCTGACTGGCCGCGCCGATGTTCGAGAGCGGCAACCGGTGTGGATTCGCTGGACAGTGTTTGTCGTTGTCGCGCTTCTGGGACTGGCGGTTCGCCTGCCGCAACTGGGCGCGCGGCCCATGCACACAGATGAAGCCGTCAATGCATACATCGTGGGCCAATTGCTGGCCGGACAAGCTTTCACTTACGATGCCAAGGACCGCCATGGTCCGGCGCTAGCCGCATTGGCGCTTCCGCTGGCGCGCATGCACGGTGCGAAGACGTTTCCCGAACTGACGGAATCCGAGTTGCGTTTGACCGCGGTGGTGGCGGGAACGTTCATGATTCTGCTTTTTGGCGCGGGTGTGGACATGTTTGGCTTTGCGCCGTGCGTGATTGGCGCGCTGCTGTTTGCTTTTGCTCCGTTGCCTGTTTACTACGATCGCTATTTCATTCATGAGTCGTTGTTTGCAGTCGCCACGTTTGGTTTACTTCTGGCAGGTTGGCGCGCATGTATCAAACGCTCTGCCATGCTGGCTGCTATCGCTGGGGCCTGCGCCGCGTTGATGCTGGCTTGCAAGGAGACGGCTGTTCTCCACTTCTTTGCGCTGGCTGCTGCCGGGCTCGTTTTCTGGCTGTGGAATCGGCGCGGGGAGCGACATCGTGGGGTGTTGCGGCTGGGGATGGTGCTGACGGCGGCTGCGGTTTTCCTGCTAGTGAGCTTGATGCTGTTTACCTGGTTTGGGAGTAACTGGAGTGCGATTGCCGGGTTGATGCACGCGGGACCGAGTATGCTGGCGCGGGCAGGCGGGGAAGGACATGAGAAGCCGTTCTGGTATTTTGGCAAGCTTCTAATCGGTGGATGGTCAGGCGGATTGATCTCCGCGCTGGCCTGCATCGGGTTGTTCCTGACAGTGAGAAAGCGCGACGCGGGCCCGTATGGATTTCTGGGGTGGTACGCGGTGTTTGTTGCCGTGATTTATAGCGTGATTCCGTACAAGACGCCGTGGCTGGCGCTGAATCTCTGGCTGCCCATGGCGTTGTTCGCCGGCATAACAATGACGCGGCTGTGGAATATTCCGGGACAGTATCCCGCGCTTCAAGTACCCATGCGAGCCCTTTGTGTTCTGTTGGGGACAGTGGCCGCGGTATTGATAGCACACGATACGCGGGAGCGCGTCTTTGTGCATCCCGCAGATGAGAACAATCCATACGCGTATGCCCACACGGGGGAGGATTTGCTTGGATTGTCTGGGGAGATTGCAGAGGTTGCGCGGCAGGACGGACTCGCATCGCCGCGCATCGCCGTGATTGCCTCCGATCCATGGCCTTTGCCGTGGTATCTGCGGCACTTTTCCCAGGTTGGATTCTGGCAGCCGGGACAGCAGGTGGGGCCCGCGGATTTTTACATCACATCGACAGAGGCGGCGGACCAATACAGCGATCAATTGAAAGATTTTCAGCCGGAGTTTTTTGGAGTCCGGCCGGGAGTGCTGATTCTTCTGTGGGAGCCCGCACGGAAATGAAATCGAATGGCTGACATTCACCAGTTCAACCATCGCGCCATGGCGACTTACTTCGAGGTGCGCATCGCCGACGAAGAGAGAGACTATGCCGCGCAGGCTGCGCAGGCCGCGCTCGATCTTGTGGATAAGGTAGAGTCGCGTTTGAGCCGCTTTCGCTCGAGCAGCGACATTGCGCAGATTGCTCAGCTCGCGCCCGGCGAAAGGATGCGTCTGAGCGAGCCGGCATTCGCGTGCCTGGAAATCGCGAAGAAGATGGAGTTGGCCACGCGGGGCGCATTTTCCGCAACAGCCGCCGCGTTGCAAACACAAACCTCTGTACCGCAGTGGAGATTGCTGCCGGAGGAGCAATCGATCGTGTGCGAGAGCGGGAGGTTGCAGTTCGATCTGGGCGCAATTGGCAAAGGGTTTGCGCTGGACCGCATGGCCGAGTTGCTGCGAAGCTGGGATTGCCTTTCGTTCCTGGTGGTCGCGGGCGGCAGCAGTATTCTGGCGGGCGATGCGCCGAAGGATTCCGTGGGCTGGTCGAGCGGCCTGGGCGAGGACAACGCGACGCAGCGATTGTTTCTAAAGCACGCTTCGCTGAGCGGCTCAGGGTTGGCGGTGAAGGGAAACCATATTGTTGATCCGCGCACCGGGCAATCGGCGTTGCGCCAAAATCGCGCGTGGGCTCTAACGGATACTGCGGCTGAATCGGACGCGCTCTCGACGGCGTGCATGGTTTTGAGCGAGGCGGAGCTGAAGCAAGTGCTGGCGCAGGATGAGTCGTGGCTGGTGTTCCTGGAGGCGGACGGAATCGCCAAGCCAATGGGAAGCCGTGTGCTACCGCCGCAAGCATGACGTGTGTGCAAAGCGGGCTATGAGGGCGGCTTGGTGGGCTGGTCCTTGTTGGGGCTCCAGTTGATTACGTGATAGGTGGCCGGGACGGTGCCGATGTTGCGGAAGCCGTGAAGGCTATTCGATGCATTGAAGACGACTGAGCCGGGGCCGATTTTTACCCAGTTGCCATTGGAGAGAGTCTCGCATTCGCCTTCGCGGAGAATGATGAGTTCCTCGTTGACGTGGCGATGCGGCGGATGGGGACTCTGGCCGGGGTTGAGCGTGGTGACATGCATCTCCAACTGGTCCACAGTGGCGGTGGGGCTCTTGCAAAGCGAGCGCACTTCGCCGGTGGCATTTTTCACCGGCTTCATGTCGTTCCAGTTGAAGACGGTGGGGCCCATGATGGACTGGGTGGGCTCGGCGGTTGCAACGGAGGTGAGTGCGGCCGGCATGGCGAACAGGCCGGCAAGCGCATCGCGCCTGGTGATCATGATTGCTCCTATCGAGAACGGAATGCTTCTGCGGCTCGTCCCGCTTTAATCTTTCAGGGTGATGACAGTTGCGTTCTTTTGCGCTTTGATGACCAGCTCCGCTGCCAGCAGGCACTGATCCTGATCCTGCGCGACATGGGTACGGTTCACAATGTCGGCGACGAACTGCGGGCCAAAGGGCAGCGGCATGTTATTGCAGTCGATGTAGCGGGACTGTTTGGCATCGACGATGAAGAGATTGTTGCCCTGTTTGCCTACGGCTACGTTGGTGTATTTGCGGACCTCGATGTAGCCTTCCGTACCCAGGATGAAGAGACGCCCATCGCCCCAGGTGCCGAGTCCGTCGGGCGTGAACCAGTCGAGACGGACATAGCCGAGGCCGCGGTCGCCGCGAAGGACCATGTCGCCGAAGTCCTGAAAGCGGGGATGGTCGGGGTGGCGCACATTGGCGATCTGCGACTCGGCGACTTCAGCGTGCTTCGATCCGGTGTAGTAGAGGAACTGGTCCACCTGGTGGGAGCCAATGTCGCAGAGGATGCCGCCGTACTGCTCGGGAACCCAGAACCAGTCAGGGCGTCCGGTTCCGCCGCCCGCGTCGCCGTGGCCCTGAACGATTTGATGGGGCGCGATATTGATGGTTTGAATGACCTTGCCGATGGCGCCCTGCTGGATGAGGACACCGGCATAGACGGCGGCTTTGACCTCAAGCCGCTCGCTGTACATGATGCCGTAGATGCGGCCTGTTTCAGCGATGGTTTTGCGCACCGCGGCGAGTTGCTCAAGCGTGGTGATGCCGGGTTTGTCGGAGAGGAAATCTTTGCCGTGCTTCATGGCGCGCACGCCAAGAGGGGCGCGTTCATTGGCGATTTGCGAACTGAGGACAAGTTGAATGGAGGGATCGTTGAGGATCTCGTCCTGGGTTTTGACGATTTTTAAGTCGGGAAACCGGCGGGTGAGGAGGGCAAGCTTATCGGGTTCGCCTGCCCAGCCGGCGACCAGCTCACCACCGCCGCGCTGGATAGCACCGATCATGCCGTAAATGTGGTCGTGGCTCATGCCACAGACGGCAAACTTGATGTGATTCTTCGGCGGTTCCTCGGCGGTCTGGGGCACGACCGCGTCTTCGATGATGCGGCCGGGATTGGCGCCCATGGCCATGGCGGCCTGGGGCAGGCCGGCCATCATCGCGGCCGAGCCCATTAATCCAGTCTGCTTGAGAAAGTTACGCCGCGCTTTCGAAGTTTGCATGATATTGCTCCTTACCGTGGCCTGCGGTTCGATGTTTGGATCGCGGAAAGATGAAGAGACGACTCATCGATGCGCGCGCTGTTTTCTGCGAGAGTTCCGCCGGATTGGGCTTCAATTCGATCTTGCAACTAATTAAAGCTTGGAGGCGAAGTTATTCTTGCCGGGTGGGAACTGTCAAGAGAAAGCGCTGGGCCTGGTTGTTGCGCGAGGCCTGTTCGCGGGGTAATAGAATCGGGGAGGGCGAGTGGAAGGAAGGCCCGGCGGCGCGCAGAGAAGCGGAAGAACCGAACGGAGGTTGAGAACGGTGAGACTGGGACTGGGACTTTACCGGCACATGTTGACGCGGGAGTACTACGACTTTGCGCGGCAGGCGGGGTGCACGGATGTTGTGATTCACCTGGTGGATTACTTCCGCGAAAACGCAGCGAACCCGCGCAACAATCAGCCGACGGGCAGCAAATACGAGCTTTGGGGGCTGGCCGGGGAACCGGGGCAGTTGTGGACCGTGGCGGAGATGGGGTCGATCCGGCAGGCGATAGAAGATGCGGGGTTGCACCTGGCTGCGATTGAGAACCTGGACCCCGCGATCTGGCACGATGTACTGCTGGATGGACCGAGGCGTGCGGAGCAAATGGAGTATGTGAAGACTACAGTGCGCCGGATGGGCGAAGCGGGCATTCCCGTGCTGGGATACAACTTCAGCATTGCCGGGGTGTGCGGGCGCGTGTCCGGGCCTTGGGGGCGCGGCGGCGCGGTCACGGTGGGGATGGATGGACCGGTGGATGAGGTTCCAATTCCCAACGGATCGGTGTGGAACATGGTCTACGATCCAGACGCTGCAGCAGGATATGTTGATTCGATTACGCACGAGGAGTTATGGCGCAGGCTGGAGGGCTTTCTGGCGGAGGTGATTCCCGTGGCGGAGAGGGCCGGCGTCCGGCTGGCTCTGCATCCGGACGATCCGCCGATGCCAACAATGCGGCACCAGCCGAGGCTGGTGTATCAGCCGGGGATGTATCAGAGAGTGATTGACCTGGCGCCGAGCGCGAACAACGCGCTGGAATTGTGCGTGGGCACGCTGGCGGAGATGACGGAAGGCGACATCTACGAGGCGGTTGACCGCTACAGCAAGCAGGGGAAGATTGCTTACATTCACCTGCGCAACGTGCGGGGCAAAGTGCCCTATTACCGGGAGACATTCATCGACGAGGGAGACGTGGATATGGCGCGCATCCTGACGATTCTTGACCGGAACGGATTTGACGGAGTGGTGATTCCGGATCATGCTCCGCAGATGAGTTGCGATTCTCCTTGGCAGGCGGGCATGGCGCATACGCTGGGGTTTGTGGCGGGGGTGCTGGCGATGCTGGAGAAACAGCGGGCAGGATGATTGGGGCTCGCTTGGTGAGCGACAGTACACGCGGAAGCAATTGCGATGAGGGATTTCGATCCAGGAGGATCAATCGATGACAGCATTCAGTAACCTGCGCCGGGATTTTCTGCGCACGGGCAGTCTGGGGATGGCGGCAGTTGCGATTCCCGCAGTCTCATATGCAGCGCAGGGGCCGGAAGGCACGGCTGGACGGACGCCTTCGCCGGGCATCTTCGATGTGCGCCAATTCGGCGCTACAGGCGATGGCAAGACGCTGGATACCAATGCGGTGAACCACGCGATTGAAGCGGCGGCCGCAGCGGGCGGAGGCGTGGTTCTGTTCCCGGCGGGGACATATTTGTGCTTTTCGATCCGGCTGAAGAGCCAGGTTCACCTGCACCTGGAGCAGGGATGCACCATTGTTGCCGCCGACTCGCCACTTCCCGACCAACAGACGGGCTACAACGGCGGCACGTACGACGCGGCCGAGCCGAAGACAGCCTGGGACGCCTACCAGGATTATGGGCATAACCACTGGCATAATTCGCTCATCTGGGGCGAAGACATTCACGACTTCAGCATCACGGGGACGGGCCTGATCTGGGGCAAGGGCCTGAGCTTTGGCGCGGAGCGCGCTTCCCGCGGCAACTACCCCAGCTATAGAGCCGAGCAGGCGGGAGTGGGCAACAAGACGATTGCGCTGAAGAACTGCCGCAACGTGCTGCTGCGCGACTTTTCCATGCTGAAGGGCGGGCACTTTTGCCTGCTTCTGACGGGGGTGGATAACCTGACGATCGATAACCTGAAGATCGACACCGATCGGGATGGGATGGACATTGATTGCTGCCAGAACGTGCGGGTATCGAATTGCACGGTAAATTCGCCGTGGGATGACGGGATCTGTCCCAAGTCGAGTTATGCGCTGGGTTATGCGCGACCAACGAGGAACCTGACCATTACAAATTGCTGGGTTACGGGCTATTACGAACTGGGCTCGGTGTTGGATGGAACCTTCAAGAAGTTCGCGCATGACGCTCACGTGCCGCGCACGGGACGCATCAAGTGCGGAACGGAATCGAACGGTGGGTTCATCAATGTGACTATCTCCAACTGCGTGTTTGAAGGCTGCCAGGGATATGCGCTGGAGACGGTGGACGGAGCGCTGCTGGAGGACATTACGATTACGAATACGACGATGCGCGACCTGGTATCCGGGCCGATCTTCATGCGGCTGGGAGCGCGCTTGCGCGGACCTCAGGAGAGCACAAAAGTTGGCACGCTGAAGCGGATCCTGATCAACAATCTGGATTGCTATGGAGCGCCTCAGAAGGTGAGCAGCGTACTGAGCGGGATTCCAGGGTACGCGATTGAAGACGTGAAGCTGAGCAACATTTATATCGAGACGGTGGGCGGCGCGACGGCCGAGGATGCGAAGGTGCGGCCGCCGGAGTTCGAGAACAAGTATCCCGAGCCGGGGATGTTCGGGGCGATGCCGGCGTCCGGCTTTTTCATGCGGCACATGCGGAACGTGGAGATGAGCCACGTGGAGATTAAGAACACGACTCCAGATGCCCGGCCCGCATTTTATTTGGACAACGTGGAGCGGGCGGACTTCTTCGCAGTGACCGCTCCTCGCAATGCGGAGGGAGCATTTGCGCTGCATGGCGTGAAGGATCTGCGGATTGGATGGAGCCGCGCGGCTGCGGATACTGCGTTGAACAACGTGGATGACAAGATTGTGTAAGCTGCGTTTGAGCTGCGGTTTTTGATTTTGGGTGCGCAACTATTGGTTCTGGACCCGGACGGCAACCGGATTGTGTTTGTGGAGGCAAAGCGGGTATAACCGGAGGGCGCGACAATGCCCTGAACTGGTTTGAGTGAGTGGGCTGGCGATTCAGAATTCTGTTGGTATGAGGTGGAAATGAGACTGGCAATTGCAATGGGATTGATGGCTTTCTGCCTGCCTGCGCTGGGGCAATCGGCGGGCAAGGCGGAGGTGTTTTCTTCAAGCAGCATTCATAGCCAGATGGCGCAGGCGATGGAAGTGGCGAAGGCCAAGGGAAGCGGTGGCGCGATGCTGGGGAACTACGGGAGCCACGCGATCCAGCTTTCAGCCAGGACTGCGAGCGGCGGTGCGGAGGTCCATGCTCACTTCGACGACGTGATGCTGGTAACGGAAGGCTCGGCGACACTGGTGACGGGCGGGACCGTTGTGGATGGACACACCAACAGCGACGGGGAGACGCACGGCACAAGCATCAAGGATGGCGTTTCTCAGACGGTTACCGTCGGGGATGTGATTCACGTTCCGGCAGGGACGCCGCACCAGTTGCTTATTACTCCCGGGACGCCCTATAGCGCGCTTGTAATCAAGGTGAAGGAATAGCTCGCTGGCGAAGCCAGAATTGGCGTACGGCTATTCAGCGATCTTTTTGTGCTTCACAGGACGACCGCCTCTTCGTTCGCGCACGGCTTGCTCGGCGGCCAGTTCGGCCTCCGCGGAATGTAGATGGCGCTCCATGGCGGTGCGCGCTTCCCCGGCGCTTCCGGCGCGGATGGCGCGATAGATTTCCCGATGCGCCTCGAGGGAGGTTTTGCGGTCCCGGGCGCGTTCCGCGGTGGTGCGGCGTTCGTCGTAGAGCGCGGTTGTGACGGTCTCCATCAGAGCGGCGAGGATGGGATTTCCGGATGCCTGCGCGATCGTACGGTGGAACCGCACGTCGTGAATGAGGTATTGAGCGGCATCGTCGACGGTGGCGTGCATTTCAGCCACCTCTTCGGCGAGTTGGGTCAGGTGTTCCTCATCTCTGCGCTCTGCGGCCAATGCAGCCAGGCTGGTTTCAAGCAGTTTGCGAGCCTCGAACATTTGCCAGGACTTGAAACCATGAAGAGCGCCAAGCAGGCCGATGGACGATTTTCCGAATTCTACCGGGCCGTCCGCGACGAATGTGCCGACGCCATGGCGGACCTTCATGACGCCAATTGCGGCAAGGTAGCCGATGCCGGTGCGCAGGCTGGCGCGGCTGATTTTGAGTGCCTTGGCAAACTCCCGCTCGGGCGGGATCTTGTCACCTGGCTGCAGGGTGCCGTCTTCAATCCTGGCCCGAATGTGGTTAACCACTTGCTGGGCAAGCTGTGTATCGAGAGTCTCTGCTTTCATAGGGACGAAATCCGGCGTAAGAAGTGCGCGGAACCATTCCGCACACTGAGGTTAGCACCGGGAGCTGCAATTGCGTGAATTGCGCCGGACTGGCCGGAGTTGGTTCGAGCGGGTGTCGATCTGATATAGTGGTCTGACCTCTTAGCGGGGGCAGAGATGGGAAATGCATGATGACGATTCTCGGGAAATTCTCGATTGGGGTGGGCGACCGGTTTGCCCACCAGGCAAAAGCGCAATTGCAAGCATGCATTCTGGCGCGCGAGGCCGGCGTGAACGTGATCCCGGTTTGGAACAAGTCGAATCGCGAGCACATGATTATCGGGTCGGAGCCATCGTCGGTTCGCGCAGCGGCTGATTTGGCGGTGAAGGAACTGGGGTGGGAACTGCCCTGGTTTTGCGACGCAGACCACATCAATCTGGCTACGGTCGATCGGTTTCTGGCTTACTGCGACTTCTACACGATCGACGTGGCCGACTATATTGGAAAGCCGGCGGAAGAGACTGCGATTGATGGTTTTGTGAAGCGCCATCCGGAGCTTGCGGGAACGGTGCGGATGGACGGCGCGGGCGAAAGCATCCTGATAACTCCCGAGTTACTGCGGGGAACTGCGGAGAAGTTTCTGTTTGCGGTGAAAGAGGCAGGCAAGATTTACCGCAAGATTGAATCCGCGAAGGGAAAGGGCACTTTCATTCCGGAAGTTTCAATGGATGAGACGGACGTGGCGCAAACTCCGGCGGAGTTATTGATTATCCTGGCGGCGATTGCGGATGAAGGGATTCCGGTGCAGACGATTGCACCCAAATTCAGCGGACGATTCAACAAGGGTGTGGATTATGTTGGGGACGCAGGCCAGTTCGCGCGCGAGATGGAACTGGACATGGCCGCAATTCAACTTGCTGTGAAGAGTTACGGACTGCCCCCAAACTTGAAGCTGAGCGTGCACTCAGGGAGCGACAAGTTCTCAATTTATCCCGCAATTCATGCGTCGATGAAGAAGTTTTCTGCCGGCGTGCATCTTAAGACCGCGGGAACAAACTGGCTGGAAGAGTTGATCGGGCTTGCTGAGGCAGGAGGCGACGGGCTCGCGCTGGCCAGGGAGATATACGCAGAGGCCTATGCGCACGCGGACGAACTGTGCACTCCGTATGCAACGGTGATCGACATTGACCGCGCCAAACTGCCTTCTCCGCAGGAGGTGGATGGATGGTCGTCAGCGCAATACACAGGTGCGTTGCGTCACGATCCGCACTCGGCGCAGTATAACTCCAGCTTGCGGCAGTTACTGCATGTCGGTTTCAAAGTCGCAGCAAAGATGGGCGGACGGTATCTGGCTCTGCTGGAAGCAAACGAAGCAGTTATCGCGCGCAATGTTACGGAGAATCTATTTGCCAGGCATATAGCTCCGGTGTTTCTGGGTGTAGATCCGGGCGCATAGAAAGTCGTTCGATTTAGTTCGAGATTACGGCTGACTCTCGGCTAACTGTATTTCTAACTGCGTGACACACCGCTTTCTCTGCGGTTGTCCTGCCCCGAAGTCAGTGCCGGAACCGAGAGATCAGGAAAAAGATCGCGGACAAAACAATACTGGCGAGGATGGAAGTGCCGAGGGGAAAGAAGATGGATACGTTCTTTCCGCGCCAGGCTATATCGCCCGGCAGGCGGCCGAGCGGCAGGCCGAGGCGCGCAGCCAGTATGAGAACGGCCCCGAGGACCGCAAGCAGCAAGCCAATCCCGACGAGTGCTTTTCCCAAGTCATTCATGTGCGATCCCCATCCCGGCTACAGCGAAACCAGAGTAGCTGTACCCCGGAAGCAAAATGCCAAGTGGCTTTTTCCGCGCCGGGGTCCCCACGGACAGGCTTTCGTCCGTGGGGCGGAAGTAAAAGCCACCTCGCACACCGCTTGCAAGGATACGTTTACTCTGGTTTCGCTCTAGAATACAGTGAAACTACGGAGCGCGGTTGCGGCTCCGAAGTGTGTGGGGGATCAATGCAGATTGCAGCTTTTGTTGCGGGGATTGCCTGCCTGTTTGCTGTGCTCCTTGATGCTTTCCAGACGATCATTCTGCCGCGCCGTGCCAGCGGGCGTTTCCGCCTCACGCGACTCTTCTATCTCGCTACCTGGAAGCCGTGGGTCTTCCTGACCAAGCGAATGAGCGATGCTCGGAAGCGGGAGACTGTTTTCAGTTACTACGGCCCAATGTCCCTGATTTTTCTTCTGGCGTTGTGGGCCGGCGTGATGGTGCTGGGATTCGCGTTGATTTTCTACGCGCTGGGGAGCCCCTTCAGCGACCCCATCGAGGCGGTTGGCTTTCGTACCGACCTCTATCTCAGCGGAACAACAGTTTTTACGCTGGGGCTTGGAGACGTGACGCCGCACAGCCCGTGGGCGCGCGTCTTCGTGATTCTGGAGGCGGGCACTGGGTTCGGACTTCTTGCCGTGGTGATGGGATATTTTCCAGTTCTGTACGGCGCATTTTCGCGGCGCGAAGTGAGCATTTCATTGCTGGATGCGCGAGCGGGGTCGCCGCCAACAGCGGCAGAGCTCATGAAGCGGCATTCCTATGAGGGCGCGGAGCAGGCGCTTTCCCTGCTTTTGTTGGAGTGGGAACGGTGGTCTGCAGAGCTGCTGGAGAGCCATATTTCGTATCCCCTGCTTTGCTACTTTCGATCGCAGCATACGAATCAGAGCTGGATCAGCGGATTGACTGCGGTGCTGGACACTTCAGCGCTGCTGATTGCCGGAGTGCAGGGCCACGAGGCGCGGCAGGCGCAACTGACTTTTGCCATGGCGCGTCATGCACTGGTTGACCTGGCGCAGATCTTCTCGCTTGCGCCGATGCGTAATGCGCCTGACCGGCTTCCCCTGGCTCGCTACGAGCAGTTGTACACGATGCTGTGCCAGAGCGGCGTGAGCGTGTGCCGCGATGGCCACTCGTTCGAGAGGCTTAGCGACATGCGGGCTCTTTATGAGGGCTATGCCGAGGCGCTCAGCGATTATCTCTGCATGCCGCTGCCGCCGTGGATTGCCGACCAGCCGCACAAGGACAACTGGCTCGCAGTGGCCAAACTGCGCGCGCAGACCGAAGAGGCCAATGCGCCCGCGGGCGGGGCGAAGCCTGGGAAGGATGTGCCGCAGACGATTGCGGGCCTGGTGGACGATCATCACGAATTCTGAAAGTCCATCCGTTGCGCTCGGCATTGCATGGACGCATGTTTGCTTCTAAACTTGGAATGACCCGGTACGGATTGCCTTGGCCGCCTGCGGGATGGCCAGCCAGTTCCGAAGACACCGGCTCGCGAAGTGCGGAAGTGGTGAAATGGCAAACACACTAGCCTTAGGAGCTAGCGCCGCGAGGCTTAGGGGTTCAAGTCCCCTCTTCCGCACCAATAGCAAAGGAAAGTTTCGCTCCTTCACCAGCGATAGATGGTCAGGTCGTCGAGGTATGCTGTAGCGGTCCCGCCTGCGGCCAGAGAGCCATCCATTTGGAAGTTGGTAACTAATGTTGGCGCCCATCCCAGCGCGAAGGCGGAGGGTGCAGTTATGTTCAACGTGGATTCCGCGCCATCAAGCCACACCGACTTGTAAGTCACGTTTCCCGAGTCATCCCGGGAAAAACTTACTTGAACATGGTGCCAGGTGTTGGTGCTCCACTGATGCGGGTTGCACGCTACCCTGAAGTGCTGCCATGTGTCTATTGGCTTTTCGGGAGTTCCCTTGTTGGTCGTGTAATCCCACGTGCCCGACCAGCCATCGCACTGGAATCCGAAGATCACAGTCTGGCCGTTGGCCATCACCTGATTCACGTCCATTTCCAGATTGGCGATAGAAGTGGAAGGGGATGGCAGATAGATCCATGCGTCATAGAAAAAGTTAGTGGAGGTCGTATCGTCTCCGAATGATGCAACAAATCGATGGTCGCCGTAATCTGAGTAACTGCTCACAAACTTGCGTGCGCTCCCACTCCGTGAAGGCGAGTTGACGACGCTGGTCGATCCGCTCGAACTGCCCGCGGATGCGCTGTCATTCAGTCCGACCCAATTACTGAGAGTCTGCAAGCCGCCGTTGGTAGTAGCATCTGAAGGAATTGCTGAAACGCCAGCGCTGGCGCCAACGGTGATGGCGACATCGGTGACGCATGAGGAACCCTTCTCACCCCATGCCTTGACATGCAGGGTGTGCGCTCCCGCACCAGACGCTACGGAAGTATCCAACGAAGATCCATGGACAGTCGTTGTTTCCGTGCTGTTGTCGAGCGAATAGCCGATTGAAGCGACAGACTGAGAGGAGCAATTTGCAGCAGTTGCCGATACGCTGAACGGTGAGCCGACCTGCGCCCCATTGGCGGGGCTATTGACCGTAACGCTTGCCATTAGAGGAACCGCCAGGGTCGAAAGGAAAAAGGAAAAGAGAGAAAGTTTCTTGACAAAATTCGAACCTGCATCGGACGTAAGCGATTTCATGAAATCTGCCTCAGCGGGAGTTAAATGCCCGTCGGTGTCAAAGTTGGCGCACGACTCCCAGCGCGGCGGAAACCGTCAACGAAGAGTCAAGGATGTTCGGTGATTTGTGGAACGGGTTTGTCTGAGGGACACAACACTTACAGCGCCAGATAAATCTCAGCAACCTCTTTAAATCGCTTAACTGCTACCCAAGCAACAGATCGGAAAACGTCGGCATCTAAGTTTGCTGAAGTAATAATACACGCTTCCATGAGCGATTCAATACGTTTGCTGACAGAAGATCGAGATTTTTCTGAGCAGTAAGATACACGGTAAAATGTTCTTAGTCCCGGTAAGTTTTACTTAGTGATTTTGAAAAAAATACACTATTTGACAAGCGCAGCAGTGTAACCCCGGCGCGATTTCAGGTTACATTCCACTTCGCGGAGTTTTCGTGCTTCTCAAGAATAAACCAGCGTGATTGATGCTCGTCTCAGTAAGCAATTTGGGCGAAGCAGGGTGTATTCACGCTGGCGCGAAGATCGAACGGGAAAATGCACGTTTCCCTTCTTTCAAACAATGCCAAAGCAGGGAAGCGGTTTGAAACGCTGATCGTGTGATCGGGTTCATGTTGATTTTCTCAACCGCCATGGTCACCATTTGCTTCAGATCGTCATCAAAATGAGGCAGAGGAGGACATCGCCATTCCCCGCCGGCCTACACCAAAAAGCCTCGAATCGCTCAACCTGACCCTGCAGAAACTGGAGCAGACGAATGACCCCGACACGGATGATGCTTCGATCAACGAATTGAAGCGTGTTTTGCTGAACCGCATTGCCGACCTCGAATTGTCTAAGACTATCGAGACAGAAATCAGCGAAGTTGAGCATGCTCTCGAACTTGTCGATTTGGTTGCACCTCCATCGATGCCCGAAGAAGGCAGTCTGGAAGAGGACATCGATAAAACCCTGCTGGACAAGCTCGATTAGTGTCCCAGATTCAATTCATACGCCAGCTTTCATTCGGTGTGAAGCCGGTTTGCCGGCCGGAATGGATTCGTGCCGAGGCTGTGGCTGATGACAGCGCAGATTGGTAAGCGTGCGTCCATGCAATTGAACCCGATTGATTATTTCTCTCTAAATAA
>Ga0302274_10002105_pt1 | contig 18470 bp, 20 predicted proteins | sample III_Bog_N2_1_FD_198755 | JGI IMG/M metagenome (GOLD analysis project Ga0302274, IMG submission 198755) | Peat permafrost microbial communities from Stordalen Mire near Abisko, Sweden - III_Bog_N2_1 | ecosystem: Environmental > Terrestrial > Soil > Wetlands > Peat | place: Sweden: Abisko...
GCTTCCCGCAACCTAGTGTCGGCAGCGGTGCAGGCGAAGACCGCCCTCATTAGGGCAAGAGCTGGACCTGCGAGATCGCCCGCCGCTGCCAGCGCAATTGCCCCATTAAGCGTTTTGTCAGGATTGAAATCGTTTCCGAAAGCGGCTCGCCCCTCTTCGGCTGTTGCCATCGGCAAACAGATATTGGTCATTGCTCTCCTTGGTGGATTAGACATTTTGTGACCTGAGGTGGCTGAGAGGAGAGCGTCATGAGGGTTGACTTTGCATTTGGGTGGGCAAATGGTTCGTCAAAACTCCAAAGGCTCATGAGTCACGCAGATACCGGAGTTCCGCTTGCAGAAGTTCAATATCGCGCCAGAGACTGAAAATTAACCGGAGCGTCTTTCGGCTCACCTGATTATTACGTCGGTAGTGCTCGAATCTGCGTAATTGGTAGATATCATCATCATCGAAAATCAAGTCAGCCGCGGGTCTGGCTAGTGCATCACCGAAAAGACCTAGCAGGCAGTAATGCCGGAGCATCTCCGGATGTATGCCCGCTAGCCCAGCAGCAGTCTCGAGCGAATAGGTCGCGAGCCCCGTCTCGGGCACGCAAACCAGTGTTAGAGACCTTTCCTCTGCGAAGACGGTGTTGTTCATGATTCACTCCTGGGTTTGAAGGTGGACAAGCTGGAAAGTTGCTCCCAAAGGAGGCGTTCCTTCTCGCTGGTGTTTTTCGGGAGTTGGACATCAACCACGACGTAAAGATCGCCGGGATTCTCTGTTTTTCCCTTAGGCAAACCGTGCTTGGGTATGCGCAACTGCAAACCGTTATTAGTTCCCGGTGGGATACGGAGATTAACGTGACCTTTGAGGGTCGGGACCTTCACGGTCGTGCCCAATACGCCTTCCCAAGGCGCGAGATCAAGATCGTAAAAGAGATCGGCCCCACGAACGCGAAAATCAGGATGCGCAGCCAGCCTAACCCTTAGATAAAGATCCCCAGGCACAGCTCTCCCGGATCCCTCGCCGCCTTTTCCAGGCACCCGAATTCGTTGACCTTCACGAACCCCGGGCGGAATCCGCACTTTGAAATGGTGCGTTTTTGCTTCGCCGGTCCGTGGATCAGTAGTTTGAAGAGAAAGGTCCCGAACGGCCCCGTTGACCACCTCATCAAGGGTAACTAGAATGTCTCCTTCAATGTCTCTTCCCGGCATCGAAGCGCGCGATTGACCGAATGGATCAGAGTTGGCGCCATTCCCCTGAGGGGAAAACCCCGATCTTCCCCCTCCGCCAAACATTTGTTCGAAAAAGTCGCTGAATCCGGTGCCCTCAAAATGAAAATCGCCACCTGGGCCTTGGCGAGAGGTACCGTTGCGGCCCGACTGCGGCCCGGAAGCTTGTTGGTAGGTGGCCTCTTCCTTCCAGTTCGCACCCAATTCATCATATTGCTTCCGCTTTAAGGGATCGCTGAGCACTTCGTGCGCCTCGTTGATCTCCTTGAACTTCTCCTCCCCTAACTTTTTATCCTTCGCGACGTCAGGATGATATTTGCGGGCAAGCTTCCGGAACGCCTTCTTAATCTCGTCATTGCTCGCGGTTCGCGAGACTCCCAGGGTCACGTAATAATCTTTGAACTCGACGGGCATAGCGGGAAATTCTTACTTGCCTAGATCATTGACGATAACCTTCGCCGGACGAAAAATCTCCTTGCCGCGACGGTAGCCACGCTGAGCAGTATCCAATACGGAATGATCGGGTTTGGTTGGATCGTGACGGGAACTAATCGCTTCGTGCCGAAGCGGATCGAAAGGCTTGCCCTGACTTTCCTCCGCCTCCACCTCGTTTTGGCGTAGGAGTTGCCGAAGCTGTTGCAGAATCATATCCACTCCCTTGAGGAGTTGCTCGAACGAGGTATTCGGCCCCACCGCCAGTGCCCGCTCCAGATTATCAATGATCGGCAGGAGTTCATGAATCAACGCCTCCTTTTTCGCGCCGGAGCGGCGCTCCGATTCCTGAGCCGTTCTCTTGCGAAAGTTATCAAAATCGGCCGCCAGGCGGAGATAACGATCCTTCTGTTCTGCCAACTCGGCTTGATGGTTATCCGGAACTGCTTCGATGACGGCGCTGGCAGCCGCAGTTCCGTTTTCCGTCGGTTCGACGTGTGAATGTTTCTTTGAATTCATAAGGATGCTGATTGGACCGTAAAATGACCTTGATTTGCCCTGTGAGCTAGGCGCGAATCAAACTCAATGTTTGGCCTGTTCCTCCACCAGTTCTGCATCAACCACATCGCCGTCCTTGTGCTCAGGTTCAGCAGCTCCATTCGTGTGAACACCATTTTGGCCGGCTGCCGCCTTGGCTGAGGAAGTTCGATAAATGGCTGCGGACGCGGCTTGCCATACCTGATTCAGGCGCTGGCTTGCCGATTTCATGGTGGGGACATCTCCGTTGGCTAAGGCATCCTTGGTTTTTTGGGCGGCTTCCTCAATTTGTATCCGGTCGCTTTCGGAAAGCTTACCCAGGTTGTCCTTGAACAATTTATCGGAGCGATAGACGGCGCCATCTGCTTCATTACGCACCTCGATCTGCTCGCGTTTCTCTTTATCTTCATCGGCATGAGCGTCGGCGTCTCTCCGCATCTTCTCGATCTCGTCCTTGGACAAGCCACTGCTGGCAGTAATGGTGATCTTTTGTTCCTTGCCGGTGCCCAGATCTTTAGCGCTTACATTCAGGATGCCGTTGGCGTCGATGTCGAAGGAAACCGCAATTTGAGGGGTGCCGCGCGGAGCTGGCGGGATGTCAGTGAGTTCGAATTTCCCAATCGACTTATTGTCCTTGGCCAAAGGACGGTCTCCCTGCAAGACGTGAATTTCAACCCCCGGCTGATTGTCGGCTGCTGTACTGAAAGTTTCCGACTTGTGGCTGGGGATAGTCGTATTGCGGTCGATTAGCTTTGTGAGAACACCACCCAAGGTCTCGATGCCCAGGGACAGTGGCGTAACATCAAGCAACACGACATCTTTGACTTCGCCCTTCAGCACCCCGGCCTGAATGGCCGCGCCAATAGCCACGACTTCATCGGGGTTGACTCCCTGATGGGGCTTCTTGTCGACCAGAGATCGGGCCACTTCCACCACTCGGGGCATACGGGTCATACCACCAACCATGACCAGTTCGTCAATCTTGTCGGCCGCGATTCCGGCATCCAGCAGGCACTTCTTGACCGGGCCAAGGGTCCGGTCGAAGAGATCCTCGCAAAGTTGATCCATCTTGGCCCGGGTGAGCTTGAGATCGATGTGTTTGGGGCCACTGGCGTCAGCTGTGATGAAAGGCAAATTGATTCCATATTCGAGCGTGCTGGATAGGGCAATTTTGGCCTTTTCCGCTTCCTCCTTGATGCGTTGAAGAGAATCAGGCTGCTTGCTGAGTTCCATCCCGTGTGTCTTTTTGAATTCGGCAAGAATCCAATCCATGATCCGCGCATCCCAATCGTCCCCGCCCAGATGGGTGTCACCATTCGTGGCCTTGACTTCAAAAACTCCGTCGCCGATGTCCAGAATGGAAATATCGAAGGTACCTCCGCCCAAGTCATAAACCGCAACCTGCTCATTCTTCTTTTTGTCGAGACCGTACGCAAGGGAAGCCGCCGTCGGTTCATTGATAATTCGCAAAACCTCCAGTCCGGCAATGCGCCCTGCATCCTTGGTTGCCTGGCGCTGTGAATCGTTGAAGTAAGCCGGTACCGTGATGACCGCTTGGGTAATTTTCTCACCGACGCGCATTTCCGCATCGGCCTTGAGCTTCGAGAGAATCATCGCTGAAACTTCCGGCGGAGTGAACTGCTTAACCTTGCCGCCAACGGTGACTTCTACGGCTGCGTCGCCATTGGAAGCCCGGACTACTTTATAGGGGACGCGTTTGATCTCTTCCTGCACCTCATCGAATTTGCGTCCCATGAAGCGCTTGATCGAATAGATGGTATTGCGTGAGTTGGTGACGGCCTGCCTTTTGGCAGCCTCTCCCACGACACGTTCTCCTGTTTTGGTGAAGGCGACAATCGATGGCATGATTCGCTTGCCTTCGGAATTTTCCAAGACCAAGGGTTCGCCTCCTTCCATGACGGCCATACATGAGTTCGTCGTTCCAAGATCAATTCCGAGTACTTTTGCCATATGCGTATTTCCTGACGTGTTTGTTAACTTGAGTGAGTTATGTCAAAGATTCGTCCGTTAGATTCCAAGGTGGTGTTTGATTTCGTGCTCGGCCTTGAACCAGTCCTCGAGCTCGTGGCTCCGGCCACGTCCGCGTCTTTCGAAAAGATCGTAAGCCCGTTTACTGATGAGTTCAGAAAGAGGAACCTTAGGTCCCGAGGTGTCCTCGATGGGGCACGCGTCAGGGAATAAAGTGAAAGGTGAATTGCTTTTCATTAAACGTTCGCCCTTGGATTGATTGCTGCGATCAGTCGTTTTAGGGGCTGTACGTCACGTTAAGTCGCGAATTTTCCCAAAGCTATGGGGTGTTCACCCCATAGCCCGCCTTTGGGCCGTAGCGCATGCTGACTACACGAGAGGAGGCGCAACGAGCCGCCTCGTCTCGGCCTCAAGCGGTACTTTTATGAAAACAACCACTCAACTTACCGGCGCACATCAGCGGACTTTCGACCGTATTTTCCAACACCCGATATCTCACAACCTGGAATGGCGCGATGTTCACGCGCTTCTAGGTGAAATGGGCAAGCTCACTAAAGAACATAACGGCAGCTTCAAAGTGACGCGGAATGGACAGATCCTCCTCCTGCATCCAACCAGCAAGAAGGACGTAACGGAGATGGGCGAACTCATGAGCCTGCGTCATTTTTTAGAACGGTCGGAATCAGCGGCACCCCGGACAAATGAAAAAGTGATCCATTGGCTGCTTGTGATCGATCACCATGAAGCGCGCATTTTCCAGACCGAGATAGACGGCCCCATTCCACGCAGGATTCTGCCCTACCACCCGGAAAACCATTTTCGGCATGCTCATGAATCAATCGCGACTTCGAGAGGCCAGGAAAAGCCTGACCCGAATACATTCTTTGAGCCAGTGTCCAAGGTACTTCAGACTGGAGGTCAGATCCTCGTCTTCGGCACAGGGACGGGAACCAGTAGCGAAAGTGAGCAGTTTACCGCGTGGTTAAAACATCATCACCCAGAGTCGGCTAGAAAGATCATCGGTTCGCTTACCGTTGATGAACACCACTTGACCGATGGTGAGCTTCTAGCCAAAGCGCGCGAGTTTTATGCCGCCGCTCTGGCACCTGAAGTTGGAGTGCCGTGAACAAGAGATGTATTCGCTCGAACTGCGTTGGGGCAACCCTTGGTTTGGCTTAGGGGGCGACTTGATTGCAAAACTTGGCGCAGTTACCACCTCTCTGCTACAGGGGTTGAGCAGCGTCGTGTGGATGACGAGGGGGACCGTTTCTGAAATCTCAGAGCGGATTGCCTGCCATCGTGCGCCATTTCGCAGGGAGGACTTTTTCTATCAGTGTAACCGGGTTGGCGTGGGATCGGTCCCCATGGTGATCCTTTTGTCGGTCTTTGTTGGGCTCACCATGGCTTTGCTGACTGGTTATCAACTACAGTATTTCGGTCTCGTTACTCTGGTTCCAGCCGTCGTCTCAGTCTCTTTCACGAGAGAGATGGGCCCCCTTTTCACGGGTATCGTACTGGCCTCACGGATCGGTGCCGCTTACACGGCAGAATTGGGGGCGATGACCGCCGGGGGCGAAGTGGATGCGATTGAAGGGATGGGTGTAGGTGCGCTTCGCTACCTGGTCACGCCTCGAATTTTGGCGATCTTGTGCCTTACACCTTGCCTGACCGTGATCTCGGTCGTTGCTGGGATTCTTGGGGCGGCTTTCATTTCTAGGCTCATGCTGCAAATCAGCTACAGTTACTTTTACGATCAGGTCATTACCAACCTGCTCGTCAAAGACTTGATGGCGGGAATCGTGAAAAGCTTTTTGTTCGGCGGAATAATCGGAATTACCGCCTGTTACAAGGGGCTGTCCGTGCGAGCCGGCGCGGTCGGAGTGGGAATCGCGACGACGTCCAGCGTGGTCACGGCCATCACCACCGTGATTGTCTGTGATTCCCTCTGCAACATTTTTATTGTCATCTTTTTCCCATGAGTTCAATGGTCGGAAATCTTGTTGAGATGCGCGGAGTAAAATTTTCATACGCCGATAAAATGATTTTAGACGGAGTCGATATTTCCGTCCGCGAGCAAGAAGTTCTTGTGATCATGGGGCTCAGCGGGGGCGGGAAAAGCACATTGCTCAGCATCCTCCTTGGGTTGCTCAAACCAAGTGCAGGAGCAGTGCTTTTCAAGCAACAGGATATGACCAAGCTTTCTCGCTCGAAATTGAATGCAGCTCGAACACATATGGGCATGGTCTATCAAAATGCCGCGTTAATCAGTTCTATGACGGTTCGTGAAAACGTTGGGTTTCCCCTTGAAGAGCTCTCGGATAAAAATGACAAGGAGATCGCTGCCATCGTTGAGCAGAAGCTTCAAGTGGTGGGCCTCAAAGACGCCGGAGACAAGCTCCCTTCCGAGCTAAGTGGCGGGATGCAAAAAAGGGTCGGTCTGGCCCGAGCTCTGGCCATGGAACCGGAACTGGTGCTTTTTGACGAACCGACGGCGGGGTTGGATCCGATCAATACAGAAACCATCGACGATCTCATCATCCAATTGCGACTCGAATGGCGTTTCTTTATGAGGGAAAAATCATCCTTGAGGCAACACCCGGGCAGTTTCGGAATTCCGACATCCCCATCGTCAGGAAATTTCTTTCGTCGTTCTCAGGACACGAAACTGAGAAGGGAGTAACTCATGCAAATCCACAAAAATGAAATCACCACGGGCATTCTGGTCTTGGTGACGTTCGGTATTTTCATCTCCATTTTGATTATTATCGGGCTGCCTGGCCTAATCAGGCCGCTCAAGACCTACCGAATCTACTTTGACAATGCACAGGGTATTCGTCCGGGGGCACCCGTGTTACTGGCCGGTCGCGAAATCGGCAAGGTCACGGCCTTGAAATCTCCGGTGCCGTGGGATAAGCGACCGAAAGGACATTCCGACTACGAGGTTTCCGTTGACGTGCGCGTGGCAAGGGACGCGGAGATATATCAGACAGTGACCGTCCATTTGACTCAACAAGGTCTCATGGGTCAGGAGGTAATCGACTTTGTGAAGGGGGACCCCAGCAGCGGCATGGCTGAAAACCACACCGAGTTTGTTGGTACCCGGGTGCCTGATCTTTCCGAATCGGTCTCTGATAACATGACGCGCCTTACTGGGCCTGACTCTGACCTGGCTTGCACCATCAAAAATGTCCAGGGCCTAACTGCGCCCGATTCGAATCTTGCGCTTTCAATCGCAAATTTGAAACTTCTGACGGGCCCTGAAGCTGATTTGTCACTCACGCTCAAAAAGACGAATCGCTTTATGGGAACACTGAATGACTCCCACGTATCCCAGGTAATCCTGAATACCGAGCAATTGACCGATACGCTCAAGCGACAGCCTTGGAGGTTGTTTTGGCCCAGCACGAAGTCCTACCCAAGTGATAAAGACCCTTCACCCGCGATAAAGAGGCAATGAGATGACACCTTCAATCGTCAATCGACCGTGCTTTGCCTTTCATCCGCATGAAACTGTAGAAAAGGGTTTCATGCGCATCCTTAAGCAAATGGCAGCTCTGGCGGTCGTTGTCGCGCAACCTTCCAAAGGAAAGCTGTCGGACTCGGTTCATAACACGCGGGTTTTGATCAAACGCCTTCGCGCGCTTCTTTGGTTTGCCTCGCCAACGATTTCCCCATCAAAAATGAATCGAGCGAAAGCGTCCCTGCAGAAAGCCTCTCATCTTTTGGCCACCCATCGCGATCTCGTAGTAACACGTTCTATTTTACAGATGCTGTCCCGCAAAACTTCAAATCGGACGTATCGAAAAAAGCTTATCGAAATTTCCAATGAATCGACTGATACGCCAGCCACCTACGCAAAGACCGTCCAGGCCCTGCTGCAAGCTGCCGCAATTCTTCTCGAGACTATCAAAACATTAGAGCGGCACCTCGAAAAACATTCCCATTGGCCTACAGCTGCTAAGCGCGTCTCCCAAGCTTTTGTGGCCACCAAGAAAGCAGGCAAAAGGGCGCTTAAAAGCCACGGCCCGGCGCAATTTCATGAGTGGCGCAAAAAAACCAAAAGACTTCTCTACCTGTTACAACTGACTCAAATTTTCCTCGACACACGCACCTCTCGGCTCATCGCAAAAGTCGATGAGATCCAGGCAAAACTCGGTGACTATCACGACAGCGTCGTCGTGCAGGATCATTTTCAGAAAAATCCTCCAGACGGAGCTACTCCACTACTTATTATACATAGCTTGAAACTTCTCGAAACAAGAAAGCACCATTTACGAGAAGAAGTGCAGACAATTGCAAGGCAGAGCGAATCGATTTGATCCAGCACACAATTCCCCATTCATAAAATATGAGCACCCGCACCTCTTCCTCTTCCTGGCAGAACCTCCAGAAACATTTCAGCGTCCAAAAGAACGTCCATATGCGCGACCTCTTCGCGCAAGACCCCGAACGCTTCAAAACATTCTCGCTCGATTTTGATGGCCTATTACTGGATTTCTCCAAGAACCGAATCACCAGTGAAACGATGAAACTGCTGCAAGCGCTGGCCATGGAGTGCGACGTGCCCGGCTGGACCAAGAAGATGTTCAACGGGGAGAAGATCAATCTCACGGAAAATCGGGCCGTGCTTCATATCGCCCTCCGAAACCGCACCAACCGGCCCATCCTCGTTGATGGCAAGAATGTTATGCCCGAGATAAACGCCGTACTCGATCACATGGGAACATTCTCCAAGGCGATTCGTTCCGGCCAATGGAAAGGCTACACCGGGAAAGCGATTACCGACTTCGTCAACATCGGCATCGGTGGGTCAGACCTGGGACCGGTCATGGTTACCGAGGCCCTCAAGGCTTATGCGGATGGTCCCCAAGCCCATTTTGTCTCCAACGTGGACGGCACCCACATCGTTGAAACGCTAAAGACACTCTCGCCCGAAACAACCCTCTTCATCATCGCCTCCAAGACTTTCACCACACAGGAAACTCTGACCAACGCCCATTCGGCCCGCGACTGGTTGCTTGCCGCCGCGAAGGACCAGGCCGCGGTGGCCAAGCACTTCGTCGCGCTCTCGACCAATGACCAGGAGGTTCGCAAGTTTGGGATCGATCCGGCCAATATGTTTGAGTTCTGGGATTGGGTTGGCGGACGTTACTCGCTTTGGAGTGCCATCGGCCTGTCCATCGTGCTTAGCATCGGTTTTGAGAATTTCATCGAAATGCTCGAAGGTGCTCACGCAATGGACGAGCATTTCCTGAACGCGCCTCCCGACAAAAATCTTCCTCTGACCCTCGGCCTACTCGGCATCTGGTACAACAATTTCTTTGGAACCCGCACGCATGCGCTTCTCCCTTATGACCAATATATGCACCGCTTTCCCGCCTACTTCCAGCAGGGCGACATGGAGAGCAACGGAAAGAGCGTGACTCGCCAAGGCGAGAAGCTCGATATCGCAAGCGGCCCCGTGATCTGGGGAGAGCCGGGCACGAATGGACAGCATGCCTTCTATCAATTGATCCACCAAGGCACCCAGATGGTCCCAGCCGATTTCCTCGCCCCCATCGAGACACAAAACCCGCTTGGCGAACATCACCTCATCCTGCTTTCGAATTTCTTCGCGCAGACCGAGGCATTGATGAAGGGCAAGACCGCTGACGAGGTGCGCCAGGAACTCGAGAAAGACGGGCTCGAGGTGGAGGCGCTGGAAAAGTTGATTCCTCATAAGGTCTTCACTGGAAATCGCCCGACCAACTCGATTCTTTTTCACAAGCTGACGCCTAAAACTCTCGGCGTCCTGATCGCCCTCTATGAACACAAGATTTTTACGCAGGGCATCATCTGGAATATCAATTCGTTTGACCAATGGGGAGTTGAACTAGGCAAGCAACTGGCCAAGGCAATCCTGCCCGAACTTGAAAAACCCGGAGCAATCATCAGTCACGATAGTTCGACCAACGGCCTGATTAACCGATTCAAGGACTACCGTGCAGCCACCAACGTAGACATAAGGGATTGACCGGGCTTAACCACCGCAGGAATCGGCGGGAAATCCTCTGCTCCTGTGGATTTTTCATTGGAAGCAGGTATGTTAATTTATGACAGAATATTTCGCCGTACTGGATGACAACGACCGCCGAGGTCCGTTTGAATCCATGAACGAGCCGGTCGAAATCCTCAAGAAAACTTCTAGCGACCGGGGCTATACGGACGCACAGGCACAGAACTTCTTTCTCCATCACTCAGCGGTGGAACAGGTGGATACCGTTGGCGGCAAGACGGAATGCTTCCGATTGGGCTGGCTGGCGCGGGAAGAATCTGGAAGGAACGAGAAATTACCGCCGGAGAACTCGATAGAGATTCTTTCAATCGACGAGCTTCTCCGAGTTAGGGAGGACGCTTTGGCGGACACACATTTCACCGTGACTGCCCGCAAGGCAGCCGAAGTCAACGAAGGCGGCCTGGTTGATCCTCAAGTGCCTTAGGGCATCGTCAATACTGCCGCGCCTTGCAACTGGCCAGTGCGTAGATGGGTCAGAGCTTCGTTGGCCTCTCTAAAGGGGAAAGTCTGGACACTGGTCTTTATCGGAAAGGTTGAGGCCAGGGTCATAAATTCTTCTCCATCGCGCCGTGTCAAATTGGCTACCGAACAGACCGTTCGTTCCCGCCATAAAATGTCGTAAGGAAACGATGGAATGTCGCTCATGTGAATACCTCCGCAGACAACGGTTCCACCAGGTGCAACGGCCCTTAGTGCCTGGGGTACCAACTCCCCGCTTGAGGCAAAGATGATCGCAGCATCCAGTTGCTCGGGCGGTTGGGTCTTCGAATCCCCCGCCCAAACGGCACCCAAAGAAAGAGCAAATTTCTGCGCCTTATCATCGCCCGGCCGCGTGAAAGCGAAAATCTTGCGCCCTTGGTGCTTGGCAATCTGGCAGACAATGTGCGCCGCTGCCCCGAAACCATAAATGCCTAATCGTTCCGCATCGCCCGCCTTGACCAGTGATCGATAGCCGATGAGCCCCGCGCACAATAATGGAGCGGCGTGCACATCGGAATAGCTTTCGGGAATGGCAAAGCAAAATTGTTCATCGGTGACCATGTATTCCGCGTAACCACCCTCGAGAGTGTAACCGTTAAACTTGGCCTTTTCGCAGAGATTTTCCCGGCCAGAACGACAATATCGGCATTCGCCGCAGGTCCAGCCCAGCCAGGGAATGCCTACTCTCGCGCCCAATTTGAAGCGTTCTGCATCCTTACCAGCTTCGACCACCCGCCCTACGACCTCATGGCCAAGGATCAAAGGCAGATTGGGATGAGGCAAGTCGCCGTCTGCGACTTGAAGATCGGTCCGGCAGACCGCGCAGGCGCAGACTTGTACCAAGATCTGGCCTTGACGAGGTTTGGGTCTTGGCAGGTTTTTCTCAATCAACTGAGATTTGGCCGACTCAAGAACCATCGCCCGCATCATTGGTGCGTCAGCCTGATTCGTATTCATATCGGGAAAGTCTTACTCCGTTTTCTTGAGGTGATACGTTCGCGGCCATTTCGTCTTCGTCACTCACTCCTTAGGCAAGGAACTCATGCTTCCGATGACGTCCGATGGGCCGGGGATGCAATCTCCTCGACCGTCGGTTAAAATTACTATTTTCTGTGTTCGACAGCTTTTCCAGCCGCCGCACCCGAACCACCGCCGACGACTGCGCCAGCGACTCCGCCGACTGCGGCCCCTACTGGCCCGCCGACGACTGCGCCAACTGCTCCCAATGCGGCTGCACCCACAACCGCTCCAGCCGTTAAACCAAGAACATCCTCTCGAAGGTTGCGAGAACCGTTCGGGTTGTATTCGGCCTTAAATTTATCGAAAATGTCAATGACGGGAGTAGAATCGGTGACACCGTAAACCGCCACCAGCACCTTCCCTTCACGGATCACCTTGTCGTAATAATTTGCCTGATATTCTGAGAAACCACGATCCGTCAACAGATCGCTGTAAACGCCCTCATTTTGGTCATCATCCAATTCAACGATTACTTCGATATTGTGCAAAGGGATGGCTAAATCTTCAAAAGCCGCAACGGCCTTGTCGGCGTTCTTGCGATTTGAGAATGTTCCGCCAATAATTTGACCTTCGTATGTTCTAGCTATTGTTTTGGGCATAATAATCTTTCGATATTTGTTGTTTAAAAAAGCTGTTAAACTGAATTCATCTGCTTGTTGCGGCAAGCGAACCGCCACCAGTTTAATGGGTGTTATTCTGACTTCGGTGATGAATGTCCTTCATGTCCTTGCTATCCGTCGCCGACGATTGTGAACTGGAGGAATGCCTTTCATCTGAAGCACAACCAACCAGCGAAACGAGCTCCAAACCGACAAGACAGGAGAGAAGCAATGATGAGATTCGAATGGACTTAGTTTTCATGTTTATAAAGTCACCATAAACCCAAGATCGATTGAAGCCTATGGGGTGAACACCCCATCCACCGACAATGGCTTTTAAGCGTAAGCTTTGAATCTTAGAAACCGATGCCGCAACGCTTCAATGGATGATCTAAATGATGCTTTCTTTCCTTTGTTTTCTTCTGACCGTTGGCCTCACGGCATTTAGTGCCAGTCGATTTCAGCCTGGTACTTGGCATGAAGAGCTGATTAAGCCGTCTTGGAATCCTCCGAACTGGGTCTTTGCTCCTGTTTGGTCTGTCCTCTATTTTTTCATGGCAATTTCAGGCTGGCTGGTCTGGCTTCAAACACATGATCCCTTTTACCCCGCGCTGATCATCTGGATCTTGCAATTGTTCGTTAATGGATTGTGGTCTTACCTGTTTTTTGGGCGGCATAGTTCCGGTCTTGCTTTGGCCGATATCTTGGCGCTTCTCGCTTTGATAATCGTTTTCCTTCTTTGTGCCCATTCGGTAAGCACACTTGCAGCGCTTTTATTCATTCCGTATTTGTTGTGGGTGATGTTCGCCGCAGTCCTCAACTTTTACCTTTGGCAACTGAATCGAAAGGCTTGAGCGGCAAGAGATCTTTCGCATCATCCCTTAGGCACTCCACAATCCTGAACAGCTAGGCCATGGCTCTTTTCTCGATGTCTCAGGGAAGTATGGGGCCTAACAAGCTCGGCTCTTAAAGTGATGAGAGAAAGTCCTTTCAAGGAAAGCACGCACTAGACGGATCGGGAGCCGAACTGATGCCAGTCGCTTTCTTTCATCTTAATATCGAAATGGTTGGCAGCTTTTTGAATATTCGAAAACGCGAGGTCTCGTTCTGTGTCAGTCACATCACTGACCTGGTCAAACCTTGCCATTGCGTCGCGAACATGCGCTGCATCGATCAATGGCTCTTTTCTGGAGCGGGGAAATGCGAAAGCTGTCGTTGGCAACGAATCTCTCACCGCCGAGGAAAGTCGGCCAGGTATTGCATGGCTAAAAGGTTTCCAAGTAGGGTGTTCCATGTTTTGAGTTTTCGGTACTTCCTTGATCGATAAATGATTCGCCATTTTCTGCTAAACATCAGCATGTTGCAACTGCTAGTACCATGCCTTTCGGCAAGGATGAATGGACACGGCAGGGGAAATTCAAATTACAGTTTATTCGTTAACGCCGATGAATCCTCAAATGCCCACGGAGACACTTGGTATTCCGGTGCTTTCCTGATCGCCTCCTTGGTCACGCTTACGAAGACTTTGGATTCCTCGTAGCTGATCCTGTCGATGTGTTTCGGTGAGATCACAATCTCCTTGCCCGAAAACCAATGGCCGGTCTCGACGACGAGGTGGCAAATAGCCCAATTCATTTCATCAACGATGAAGTCTATGACGTGGCCAATGGCTCCTTCATCAGTCTGGATATGGTAGCCGTTAAGGGCCAAGGTGCTTCGCAAGTGCGGGTCTTCCGGTTCAGATGACGGAGAATGTTCAGCGGCCGATTCGTTCGGTCGTTGATCTACAGTCAGTTCCAAAATCGGAAAGGCGCTATATCCCCATAAGCCATCCCCATGCCAATAGTTCGGCCAGCCATAGTAACGATAATAATCCTCTTCGTATTGTCGCGACACCGGTTTGTGGGTATCAACATCGGGACTATTTTCGATCTGTTTGCGAGTAAGGTTGACACCGCGGCAGACGCCATCGAGAGCAAAGTTCTTGAAAACTTGGGGAGATATCAGAACCATGCGACCTGACAGCCAGGAACCGGTCTCCGCGACCACATAACGAACGGCCCATTTCTGATCATCAAAGTAGAAATCCTTGATGTGTCCGATTTCACCATCGGATGCCCTGAGCGAGTCTCCGTACAACTGTTTGATGCTGCGCAACATAATTTGACCTTTTTTTGGGTTACTGACAACTCAGCGGACGAGAGATCGCTTAAGTGGAACAGCTCATCCGCTAGGTATAACCAAAGAGTACAGCAATAATTTGAACACGGTATGGGGTATAAACCCCATTATCGCCTGACAAGCCGTCCGCGTACTTTTGGGAGAAGGAGTAGCGGAATGGCAGATGGGGTAAAGACCCCATAGCGCGCAGACTGAATCGAGGTGAACCTTCCTCTTCAGAATAACCACAGGACGATTCCGTCCAAACCTCAGACAGAAAATCAAGGATTCCCATTATGAAAACTATCGTTGAAAAAAGTGACACCGAAATCAAAAGTGACGTGCTCGCGGAACTCAAATATGAGCCGAGCGTAAAAGTCACCGACATCGGCGTTTTGGTCAAAGACGGGACAGTAACCTTAAACGGATGCGCTTCCAGCTATGCTGAGAAATGGGAAGCGGTACGCGCCGCCAAACGAGTAGCCGGCGTAACGGCTATTGCGGATGATATCACGGTCAAGCCTTGGAATTTATTCGTCCGTACAGACGCAGATATTGCGACGACCGCCGCCCATCAGATCAAATGGATCACCTCCATTCCGACCGGAAAAGTTCAGATTACGGTAAGTGACGGCTGGATTACCCTGGATGGCGAACTGGAATGGTGGTTCGAAAAAGATGAAGCCGAACGTACCGTTCGCGCTCTGGCGGGGGTCAAAGGCGTTTCAAACCTGATCAAGATCAAACCAAAACTTTCCGCTTCGCAGATCGTATCGGAGATCAAATGTGCCTTTGACAGAAATTCCCAGTTGTACGACTGTGAAATCGAGGTTGAGGCGTCCGGAGGCAAAGTCACCCTTCGGGGCACAGTTTACAACTATTCCGAGCGCGAGGAAGCTGTACGCGTCGCCTGGGCAGCAGCCGGGGTATCTTCGGTGGATGATCGCCTCGAGATCGATTGGTCGGATGGAATGGACGATTAGCACGCTGCATTTGCATCAACCGAGATAAATTCGGTCGTGCGTCCACTGGGTATAGTGGACGCGCCCGCATGATCGACCTCATGCAACTAGGAACGCGCGAGGTTCGGACTCACAGGACTGTAAGGTCAAGGAATCCGTGGTGGCCTACCTCCAGAAGAACCGGAAAGATAAAGCGATTGAAATTGCTAAGTTGAGCGGTTTGAAAGTTACCAGCGTCAATCAGACGCTCTTCCATCTGAAAAAGAGTGGTCACGTCAAAAAGAGTGCGAAGCGCGGTAGTCCCTACGTGCTGGCGAAGAAGTAATCTGAATTGTCGAGGCTGTAGCGCTCTTCTGGCCGATCTCGATCTTTTGGAAATGGAGCTTGGTTACGACTGCCTCATCAAAGGAGGCTGTATTATGGGAGGGGGACAGACAGCTTGGCTTAGGAGAGGAACGCACCGCCATGATCCACACCCTGCTGGGCAGTTGTCGGCGGCATGGCGTAAACCCGTTTGCTTACCTGAAAGATTTGTTCACCGGTTTGCCAGCGGCCAAAATCACCCAAATCAAAGAGTTCACGCCAGAGGCATGGGCCAAAGCGAAGGAGATGGTAGTTGTGGCCGGCGTTAAACAGCACGTCGCCAAGCTCGGCTAAGTCGCACTGACTCAGAATGTATTCGATACCAGAATCGCCCAATTACGGGGCCATGATCACCTTCGGGAATCTGGAACCTGCCTTCGGTATGGTCATTCTGATCGCTAGCTTCTCAAGCTATATCAGAATTCGTAAGGTCTTTAAAATCGAACCTTTCGACATCTTCAGGGGATGATCGAGCGGCCTGTTAAAAACGTGCTTGGCACACGCTCCAGCGTCCTGTCGCCGTGTGGGGTTAAGACCCCATAGCGGCGGGGCTGATTCCAGGTGAAACTTTCTCGTTAGAATAACCACAGGACGATTCCGTCCAAACCCCAAACAGAAAATCAAGGATTCCTATTATGAAAACTATCGTTCAAAAAAGTGACACTGAAATCAAAAGTGACGTACTCGAGGAGCTCAAATATGAGCCGAGTGTAAAGGTCACCGACATCGGCGTCCTAGTCAAGGATGGCACCGTGACCCTCGACGGCTACGCCACCACCTACGCTGAGAAATGGGGAGCGGTGCGCGCATCTAAACGTGTGGCCGGCGTAACCGCCATCGCAGACGATATTAAAGTCAAACTTTTGGATTCACATGTCCGTACAGACGGAGATATTGCCACGACCGCCGCCAATCAAATTAAATGGATTACCTCAGTTCCCACCGGAAAAGTCCAACTCACGGTCAGTGACGGATGGATCACCCTTGATGGCGAGTTGGAGTGGTGGTTTGAAAAAAACGAAGCTGAACGTTCCGTTCGGTTTCTGACCGGCGTCAAAGGCGTCACTAATCAGATCAGGATCAAACCGAAAGTTTCCGCTTCTGTCCTCCAGTTCGAAATTGAACGCGCCCTCGAACGGAACGCTTTGTTGGACGAAAACAATATCCAGGTGGAGGTTTCCGGGAACAACGTCACTCTCCGGGGCACAGTGAGCAATTATTCCGAACGCGAAGAGGCGGGACGACTCGCCTGGGCCGCAGCAGGGGTTGGCTCGGTTGATGATCAGCTAGATATCGACTGGTCGGACGACTCGGACGATTAACGAATGGTTTCGTCATTCAAGCACGACTAATCAGTGGATGCGCCGATTGCAAAGCGGTGGGCGCATCCCGATCTCCCTTGATAATCCATGCCACTAATAATCACACAAAAACCTCCGGGCAAGTTGGCGACGCCTCCCAAAATCGGAAAAGTTGATGTCGCTTATATGGGGCTCTCGCTTGTTGGCGTGGTTATTTTCGTCTTTGCGATGTGGCTGATTCCCCTCTCCATGCTGATGGTCATGGCACAAGCTCCACGCCGCAAGAAGCTCAGGTGATTCCCTGCACACAGAATGTCTTCCTGATCCAGATGCCATGGGGTATTGACCCCATAGATAACTAGATGGCGCAGGTTTAAGTTTAGATTCAAATAACAAAGGAACTAACATTCTTTACTCTCTTCTTGCACTTCTCTTTATCGTGCTGGTTGCCGTAAGCTTTGCTTTTACATCACTGGCAGGACTTGCCGCGGAGATAGCAAAGACTGTCTTGTTCGCATTTTTAGTATTCCTCGTTCTCCTCTTCGTTGCCATGCTTGGAGAACGGCCTCGTCGGTTTTGACGTTACGTGCAAAATTGGGTGGCGAAGGACAACAAATTCAAAACCCATTGCCCTAAATGAGTTGAGTCCATGCTCACTGGTCTACGTTGCTCAGGCGGGAGCACCGTTGACATAACGGTCTATCGTCAGTTCCAGATCGACGATTGGCCTTTTCGATCCTTTTGCCCGAGTTGCAAGAAAGGTTGTGGTGATAAACGGCGGTCTTTCCCGAACCCTGCGCGGTTGAAATGGAGAACCATGGACTTACAATCGTGAGGCACTCCCTTGGTTCAACTGCTAGGCCCGATCAATGCCCGGCGGACGCGAATACCTAATGACTTGGGCTTCCATCGCCAGTTGGAGGATTTTCCCAGCTCCCTTCGCCCTGCAGCCAACATAGGTGGAAGCGATCAAGTCGCCTAAGGTCAAGTTCTTGGTCGCAGTTTGGTTAAACAAAGATTTTATTTTTTGTGAAGTTTTCATATCGGAATAGGGAGGTAATTTACCCCTCAGGCCGAAAGGCAAGCTATGGGGTCTTCACCCCATAGTTCTCGTTCGACTCCCTGATAGCTTCAAGGCATGCAACAAGTTTGTTCGACAGATTACTTAGCCATTATTTTCGCAGTCGCCCGCGCTCATCACCTTAGCCCAAGTCAGCAATCAGTAACGGAGCCTTCCGTCAAGCTCACTAACCCCGTGATTCCAAGGCTAATCAGCGACGAGATGTTCCACCAGCGCATGGCTGCAGATTTCTCGCTCGTCCCCTTGGCGGTCAACACGGCGATCATGGTCGTTTGTG
>Ga0302274_10002109_pt1 | contig 18436 bp, 17 predicted proteins | sample III_Bog_N2_1_FD_198755 | JGI IMG/M metagenome (GOLD analysis project Ga0302274, IMG submission 198755) | Peat permafrost microbial communities from Stordalen Mire near Abisko, Sweden - III_Bog_N2_1 | ecosystem: Environmental > Terrestrial > Soil > Wetlands > Peat | place: Sweden: Abisko...
CGCCGAATGTGCTTATCAGCGGATTCTGTTTTTACGATGCTCACGCAGGAAACTCGTCGCTTGATCCCGCACTTGAAAAGTTCCTGAACGCAGGCGAGCCGCCGATTGTTTTCACCCTTGGCTCGGCAGCAGTGCTCGCTGCGGGCGAGTTTTACGAGATTTCCGCACGGGCTGCCAAAATGCTTGGCGCGCGCGCGGTGCTGCTCATCGGCGACGATCCGCGCAATCGCCCCACCGAGCCTTTGCCGGAATCAATATGCCTTGCGCAGTACGCGCCTTATTCAGCGCTTTTTTCTCGAGCCGAGTTGGTGGTTCACCAGGGGGGGGTGGGCACCACCGCGCAGTGCCTCCGCGCCGGCCGCTCCATGCTGATCATGCCCTATTCGCACGACCAGCCCGACAACGCCCGGCGCATGGTGAGGTTGGGAGCTGCTCGCTCCATCATGCGCTCGCGCTTTACGGCAAAGCGCGTAGCCGGAGTGTTGCGTGCGATGCTCGCAGAACCGGAATACGAAGTGGAAGCGCAGAAGGCCGCGCAGGAGATTGCAAGCGAGAATGGAACACGCACAGCGTGCGACGCGCTTGAAGATCTCTACCGGCGCAAGACTACATAACGATAGACGTCGAATCATCAGATTCGTTGCAAGATTCAATGTGTCCTGATTCCACGATATAAAACGGACGCGCCTTCCTTCACAATCAAACGGGAACTCTCATGCCCGCTCTTCCGTCTTAGAGAATAGATCGATCATTCACTCCCTGCCTCATGCAAAGTCGCAGGTCCCATCCATTTCATTCCAGGAGATACTCGACATGAGAATTCACAACAGCTTGATTATTTCTCTTTCATCCGCTTGCCTTATTCTCGTCGGCGCACAACTGAGTGGGGCGCAAGGTCCAAGCGAAAGTGCCGATACCGCGACAACCGGCAGCCACGCAACGGTCGGATTAGTGCCCGCTGAAGTGGAACTGAACAAGACCCTTGATGCGCGCAAAGACCAGCCTGGCGCAGCCTTCGAAGCCACGCTCAAGTCCGCCGTACATCTGAAGGACGGAACCGAATTGCCGAGGGGTACAACGCTTGAGGGCAAGGTTGCGCCTGCCGATGCGAAGAGCGGTGGCGCTTCGCAACTTGCGCTCGTGTTTACCGATGCCAAGCTGAAAGGCGGCAAGGACATTCCGATTCAGGCCACCATTTTAGGCCTCGCCGATCCGATCGTCGGAACCGACTCCAACTCCGCGTATGACGGACCGACTGCGTGGAACGGCACTTCAACCCAGATTGACTTAACTGGTGCGCTAGACAATGTTGATCTGCACAGCACCATTGGCGGTGAGAGTTCAGGCACGCTGGTTACTTCGGGCAAAGGCAACGTGAAACTGAGTGCAGGCAGCCGCATGTCGCTGGCTTTGGGCGAAAAGAGCGCCAACTAAGACTCAAAGTATTCATAAGCCGCGAGGCTGCTTTGATTTCACGCTGGCGCCTGCATCTCCGGGTAATCGAACTTTGCCCGGAGATGCAGATTCGCGCAATTCAACATTTGGCTCCAGCTTGAGCGAGGGATTTCTTCAAACCCGCCATGCTCGCGCGACTTGATGCCTCGGGTGTTCCCGCGCCGCGCCAGTGTGTTTCAAGACTGACGGCGTAGTGGTAGCCATCGCGCTCAAATGCGCGAAATTGTCCCACCCAATCGATGATTCCGCCGCCCACTGGCGCCCATTCAAATCCACCTCCGGGTTTGCGAATCGTATCTTTGCAATGGCAGTGGCCGATGCGATTTTTGGGGAGCAGTTCGTAGTCGTTGGGATATGGCGTGTCGCCGGCAAATGTTGCGGAATTGCCCGGATCCCAGTTGAGCATGAAGTTCGGCTCCTGAACCTGGCTCAGTGTTACGGCTGCTTCTTTACCGGTGCCTGTGTTGCAGTCCATTTCATTTTCGAGCAGTAGGACAATGTTGTGCTTGGCACATTCGCGCGCTGTCTGGCGCAGTTTTTCGTTGATGGCGGCGCGGTACGGCGCAGGATTCTCGAGACGCCAGAAATCGAAGCATCGAATGCGATCGGTTCCAAACGCTTTTGAAAGCTCGATGCAGCGGCTGAGCACTTCGTCCTGATTTTTAAAGTCGAAGTCCGCGTGAAACTGGTCGCGCTGCGGCCCCTCTTTTGATTGCGGAGCGCCCGGCCAGTGAACTTTGAAGAGCGGGCTTGCAAGGTCGGTCACGCGCAGCTTGTATTTACTCAGAATTCCTCGCGCGCGGTCGACGTCGGCATCGCTCATCTGGGCAATGTTCTTTCCCCACATGCCGCGAATTTCGATCCACTCCAATCCGAAGTCGTTTGCGGCCACGCTGCACGCATGTTCAAAATCATCTGAGATTTCGTCGTTGATGATGGAGAGACGAAAGGGGCAACTATCAAGCGCGCTCAGAGTTCGCGGAGCAGTGGCAAGCGCGCCAGCCCCCGCGAGTCCGGCAATAAATGTGCGGCGAGTAGAGGACATGACTCTCTCCTTCATTATGTTCGTCCCGGATATGCGTTCAACGTGCGGTTGCGATTATAGCGCTGCACATGCCATAGGGTCGTGCTCAACGCCAAGCGCGAGCACATGCAGCGCCGACGCCGCCTTACTTGGCTGGATACATTATGGTTTGGCCGGTCCGGCTGTTGGTGATGCTGAAGCTGCCGTCCGCCGAAGCCTCCACTTTGAAATACGCACCGTCGCTGCCTCCTTTGATGTTGGCAATCAGGTTTTCCGCACTGTTGTGCGCGGCATCGCTGCCTTCGGCTGTGTGCAGCATGTAGAGGTCTTCGAGGCCCTTACTCTCATGGACGGTTTGCCACGCTTCGGGGCTGCCGGCCTTGTGGGCGCCGTTGTTCATGATGGCGACGCGTGGATGAATTGCGTCCACAAATGCGCGCGAATTAGAAAGATTCATGCCGTGATGGTTGACGAGGTATAAATCGACATTACCGATGAGATTGTCAGGGCAGACCAGCGGAATTTCCTTTGCCTTAGTAAGGTCGCCGAGGTCGAGGAATCGAAACTTGCCGTAGCGCACAAGGATTCCCGCAGACCGCGGATTTTCCGACGAGTCAAGATCCCAATGGGGCTCGCTCGCACAATAAGGATTGGGTTGCGGCTCAACGCCCGGCACTGCGGAGATATGCTCACCGTCCGCGGTCAGGACGATTGCCGTCAGGCCCGGAAAGTCGATGGTGTCGCCGGGATGAACGACGCGACGGGGCGTGTTTCCGATTGCCTTGATGTACGCAGCGTAATCGTGACGGGTAATGTCACTGTCTTCGCGATTCACACCATGGTCGAGAAACTCGCCTACCTTTACCTTCTGAACGAGATTCGGCACTCCGCCCACATGGTCGACGTGAAAGTGGGTAATAAGTACGTAGTCGAGCTTCGAAATGCTGGCATCAGCCATGGCGGCCTGAATGCGGCTGACGTCGCGGCCATTGGCGCCTGGCCAGCCGGTGTCGACGAGCAGAGACTTGCCTGCTGGCGACACGAGCAGCGTGGATTGGCCACCCTCCACGTCTATGGAGTAAATGAGCAGGTGGTTGGGGCTCGCTTGACCGTGGCCGACGTATGGCCAGACAAAACAAAACAACGCAAGACTCCATGCAAGCAAATGAAAAGCGGGCCTAATGCTCGGATGGCGATCTGACACTTTGGAAATGCAGAGAGCAGGGGATCTCATGGCAATCGAAGTGTAACTTACTCGTCTCGACTGAGGAAACCACCGTTCCGGCTTACAAGGCGATTTATTCCTGCCCCGGGCTGGCGACAACTTTTGAAGATCTGCATCCTAATACCTTGGGAGCCTTAGACAACAAAAGGAATACAAATGATGCAGCGTTTTACTGGAAAGGTCGCCATCGTCACCGGCGCGGGCACAGGAATCGGCCAAGGCATTGCAAAACGCCTCGGGTCGGAGGGTGCGAAGATCATCGTTGACTATATCGGCGATCCGGGAGGCGCTGAAGAGACGTGCGGCGCCATCCAGCAATCGGGCGGCGAGGCGATGACGGTTGAAGCCGACGTGACGAATCTTGACGAAGTGCGCAAGCTTGTCGACGCCGCGTGGACACGGTTCGGTTCGGCAGACATCCTGGTGAATAACGCGGGCATGGAGCATAAAGCCGATTTCTGGGACACGACGGAAGCGGACTACGACAAGGTGATGTCGGTAAATCTGCGCGGACCGTTCTTTCTTACACAGGAATTTGTACGGCGACTGCGCGACACAAAGAAGCCGGGTCGCATTATCAACATCAGCTCGGTACATGAGGACATGGTGTTTCCCGGGTTCTCAACCTATTGCTGCAGCAAAGGCGGGCTGCGCATGTTGATGCGCGACCTGGCTGTAGAGCTTGGAGCACTGGGAATTACGGTCAACAACGTCGCCCCCGGAGCCATCGCTACGCCAATTAACAAAACGCTGCTTGAAGACAAACCCAAGCTCGATGCACTGCTCAAAAACATTCCGCTTGGCCGTCTGGGCACTCCTGACGATGTGGCTGGAACTGTCGCGTTCCTTGCGTCGGAAGACGCGGCGTATGTTACAGGTGCAACCTTTGTTGTAGATGGCGGATTGATGCGCAACTATCGCGAGCAATAAAAACAATGGCTGCAAGAATTGAAGACTACGCACTCATAGGCGATATGGAAACCGCCGCGCTCGTCGATCGCAAAGGATCGATTGACTGGCTTTGCTGGCCAGTCTTTTCTTCGGCTGCATGTTTCGCTGCGCTGCTGGGAACGAAGGAGAACGGCCGCTGGCAGATTGCGCCGGCAGAAGGCGAATTCACAACCACGCGACGCTACCGTGATCACACGCTCATTCTTGAAACAAGGTTCGATCAGCCGGGCGGTTCAATTCGCCTGATTGATTTCATGCCTCCGCGCGGAGTTCATTCCGATATTGTGCGCGTTGTCGAAGGCGTTAGCGGCAGCGTAGCAGTACGCATGGAACTTGCCTTACGTTTTGATTACGGCCGCACGGTTCCCTGGGTTACGAGTATCAGCGACGGAGTGCGGGCGGTTGCTGGTCCAAATCTCGCGGTTCTGCACGCCTCGGTCCCAGTCTACGGCGAGAATCTGAAAACAATGGCGGATTTCACAGTGCGCAAAGGCGAGCGCGTTTGGTTCACACTGACCTACGGCCCCTCTCATGAGCCCGATCCGAAACAGATTGATTTTCATCGCGCGCTGGAAATTTCAACCCGCGACTGGCGCCGATGGAGCAGCCGCCTGCAGTACAAGGGCAAATATCGCGATGAAGTAGAGCGCTCGCTCATCACGCTCAAGGCGCTCACGTTCAGACCAACGGGCGGTGTGGTGGCTGCTCCCACAACCTCTCTACCCGAACATATCGGCGGCACACGTAACTGGGATTACCGGTATTGCTGGCTGCGCGACACAACATTTACGCTGCTGGCGCTGATGAACGCCGGCTACTTTAAGGAAGCAGAAGCGTGGCAGGATTGGCTGCTGCGCGCGCTGGCCGGAAGCGCCGACCAGGTACAGATCATGTATGGGCTGTATGGCGAGCAGCAGCTCGTCGAGTGGCAGGTCGACTGGCTGGCTGGTTACGAGAAATCGCAACCGGTGCGCGTCGGCAACGCTGCATCCTCGCAACTGCAGCTCGATATTTTCGGCGAAGTGCTCGATTCGTTCTTTCATGCGCAGCACGCCATGAAACGGCACAATGAAGACGATTTCCGCGTGCTGGCGCTTCTGCTCGACCATCTTGAGAAAATCTGGCAGCATCCCGATCATGGAATCTGGGAGATACGGGGCCGAGCGCAGCAGTTCACCTATTCGAAAATGATGGCGTGGGTTGCCTTCGACCGCGCCGTATTGCTTGCCCAGCAATTGAAGTATGACGCGCCTATCGAAAAGTGGAAGTCGATTCGCAACGCCATCCATAAGGAAGTGTGCGAAAAGGCTTTCGATAAGAAGAAAAAGTGCTTTGTCCAGGCATACGGGTCCAAGCAGCTGGATGCAGCACTGCTGTTGATGCCGGCCGTCGGTTTTTTGCCAGGCAGCGATCGGCGGGTGAAGTCAACCGTAAAAGCTATCGAGCGTGAATTGATGCGCGACGGTTTGGTGATGCGTTACAACACCGCGGAGGTGGGCGATGGACTGCCTCCGGGTGAAGGCGCCTTTCTGGCATGCAGCTTTTGGATGGTTAGCAGCCTGAAAGCAGTTGGCCGCACTCGGGACGCAAATGCTCTCTTCAAGAGATTGCTCAAGCTGCGAAATGATCTGGGGCTGCTTTCAGAGGAATACGATGTGGGCCGCAAGCGGCTTGTAGGAAACTTCCCGCAGGCGTTTTCGCATATCGCACTTGTGAATGCAGCCTTCTATCTGCAACAGGACACAGGATTTCGGCGACGCGCTCACCGTAAATTGAATGATAACGTCAAAACCTCGCCGAAGAAGGCTCTCGCCAAGTGAGGGTTCGTCCGCAACAACTTCAAAACCGCGTGGATGGTAGAATAGAAACTAGCCGCGTCGCGCGGTTGTTGGTTGAATTTACGCTCAATCTCCCAATCTCACGGCACCGAGCAGCCGGATTCATGCAAAGGAAAATGCATTTGTGAGCCAGACGATACGCAATATCGCCATCATCGCCCATGTCGATCATGGTAAGACTACATTGGTTGACGCCATGCTGCGTCAGGCCGGAACATTCCGCGCCAACGAGCAAGTGGCCGAGCGAGTAATGGATTCGAACGAGCTCGAACGCGAGCGCGGCATTACCATTCTTGCCAAGAACACGGCCATAAACTTCGGGGGCGGCAAAATCAACATTGTGGATACGCCTGGCCACGCCGACTTTGGCGGCGAAGTTGAGCGCGCACTGAAGATGGTGGACGGAGTGATGCTGCTGGTGGATGCAGCAGAGGGTCCGCTGCCGCAGACTCGGTATGTGCTGGCGAAGGCGCTTGAGGCCAAGCTTAAGCCCATCGTAGTGATCAATAAGATCGACCGGCCCGACGCGCGTCCGCAGGAAGTGCTGGACGAGATTTACGATCTGTTCATCGATCTTGATGCGGAAGAATCGCAACTCGATTTTCCCGTGCTCTATGCAGTGGCAAAGAACGGCCAAGCGTCCCTCGACCCTGCCGTTCCCGGCGTTGACCTGCAGCCGCTGTTTGAAACCATCGTCTCCACCATTCCCGAGGCAACCGGCGACGCTGAAGGTACGCTTCAGATTCTGGTCACCAACCTCGACTACTCCGAATACTTTGGCCGCATCGCCATCTGCCGCGTTTTCCAGGGAACGCTGCACGCCGGCGACGACGTGACCATCTCGAAGCGCGACGGCTCGCTGATGAAGACACGCATCACCAAGCTCTTCACCTTCAATGGCCTCAAGCGGACCGAGACGACCGAGACCACCATGGGGGACATTATCGCCGTGGCCGGTGTAGAAGGCATAACGATTGGCGAGACCATCACCAGCGTGGAGAATCCCTCGCCGCTGCCGCTGATTGTCATCGACGAACCGACCATTGCAATTCAATTCAGCGTGAACAATTCGCCGTTTGCGGGGCGCGAAGGCACGTATGTGACCAGCCGCAACCTGAGAGAGCGACTTGAGAAGGAACTGCTGACCAACGTCAGCATTCGTGTGGAAGAGACCGGCTCCCCGGACACCTTCAAAGTGCTGGGCCGCGGCGAACTGCAGCTGGCGATTTTGATTGAGATGATGCGCCGCGAGGGCTTCGAGCTCTCCGCAGGACGCCCTGAGATTGTGACCAAGACCGTAGATGGCCAGCGCATGGAGCCGGTCGAGCATCTCACGATCGACGTGCCCGAGACTTACACGGGCACGGTGATTGAGAAGCTTGGCCCGCGCAAGGGCGAGATGACCAAGATGCACAATCATGGGTCGGGTCGCGTGCGTCTGGAATTTCGCGTCCCCAGCCGCGGGCTTATTGGTCTGCGCAGCGAGATGCTGACGGAGACGCGCGGGACGATTGTGATGAACGCGCTATTCGACGGCTACATTCCCTATCAGGGCGAGATTCCGCAACGGCCCACCGGCGCGCTCATCTCCGACCGCCAAGGGCAGACGACGACATACTCTCTGAACGGCCTGCAGGAACGCGGCACCCTTTTTGTCGGCGCTGGAGTTGACGTGTACGAGGGCATGATCGTTGGGGAGCATAATCGCGATAACGATCTTGACGTAAACGTGGTGCGCGAAAAGAAAATGACCAACATGCGCGCCTCGAGCGCCGATGAGGCCATCCGCCTGGTTCCCGTCAAGGCTCAGAACCTGGAGCAGGCCATCGAATTTATTGCCGACGATGAGCTTGTCGAGGTCACGCCGAAGTCGCTGCGCCTGCGCAAGAAGATTCTGCAGGAAAACAAGCGGCCCAAGCGGTGGGAGAAAGCGGAGCAGCTTAGTTAGCTCTCGAAGCACGGCGAAAGACCGGTTATTACAACCGCTTTTTCGCCTCCAGCACCCGCTCCAGCGCTTCCTCGGCCGTCGTGCCGACGCTCGATAGATGCCCCATTTTGCGCCCAGCACGCGGCGCCAGTTTCTCATACAAATGCAATCGTACGCCCGGCACGCTTAGCGCCTCGGGAAAATTTGGCTCGCCGTTCCGCCATACTTCCCCCAGTAAATTCACAATCGCGCAAGGCGTAATAAGCTCAGTCGATCCAAGCGGCAAATTGCACGCAGCGCGAACAGCCTGCTCAAACTGGCTCGTGGCGCAGCCGCGCTCACTCTGGTGGTAGCTGTTGTGCGGCCGCGGTGCAAGCTCGTTCACCAGCAATTCGCCGTTACGCGTGACAAACATTTCAACGCATAGGAGGCCCTCAATGCCAAGGCCAGCGACGATCCCTGCTGCAATTTCTTCTGCGCGCCGCTCCAGCTCATCCGGCACGCCAGCGGGCAGCACGCTCCACGCAAGAATTTGGTTTTCATGATGATTCCGCGCTGCAGGATAGGTCCTTACTTCGCCCGCCGGGTTCCGCGCCGCCATCACGCTGATTTCGCAATCAAGTTCCAGCGCCTTCTCGACAATGCAGGCCCCCCCGCCCAATTGCCCCCACACCACTCCAAAGCCAAGGCCTTCCGCAGGACCATAAGGACGGATGCGCGCTTGCCCGCGTCCGTCGTAGCCTCCGCGCCCGATTTTCACGAACACATCACCGCCAAGCACCCGTACTGCTTCCTTCAACTCAGTTTCGCTCTTCACAACGGCGAACGGTCCCACCGGAAACCCGTGCTCCGCTAGCCACGTCTTTTGCAGCGTCTTGTCCTGGATAACGCGGATAGCTTCAACGCCCGGCCGCAGCGGCGCGAGTTGCGCAACCGCTTCAAGCGCGTCAACACCGATCTGCTCGATCTCAAGCGTGACCGCGTCGGCGCCGGTCGCCAGTCGCCGAGCAGCCTCCACGTCATCCCACTTGCCCACGATGGTCTCGTCCACAACAAGACTCGCCGGGCATTTTGCTTCGGGATCCATGACGCGCACACGATAACCCATAGTGCGCGCGGCCATCGCCGTCATGCGGCCTAGCTGGCCGCCGCCGAGAATGGCAAGCAAGCCTCCGGGACGAACGATCAAATTTTCTTTGGGATTTGGGGAAGAAGAGAGCGTCACCCCGGCAACTCCTGATCGAGCACTTCCTGGGTGCGCGCGATGCGCCACTTGGTCAGCCGCTCATAAAGCACGGAATCGTTCACTGCAAGAATTTCAGCTGCCAGTAGCGCCGCATTCGCCGCTCCGGCCTTGCCAATGGCAAGCGTTCCCACAGGAACGCCCCTCGGCATCTGCACTATCGAGAGCAGCGAGTCCATGCCGTTCAGTGCCGTGGCCATGACCGGCACGCCCAGCACCGGCACCAGCGTCTTGGCCGCGAGCATTCCCGGCAAATGCGCAGCACCGCCAGCACCGGCAATGATTATGCGCAACCCGCGCTCCCGTGCCGTTTCAGCATATTTGAAAAGCCAGTCCGGGGTCCGATGCGCGCTCACCACTTTTGATTCATAGGGGATCTCGAATTCGCGCAGAATCTCGACGGCAGCCGAGAGCGTCTCATAGTCGCTCTTCGAGCCCATCACAACGCCAACCAGCGGCTGCTTGCTCATGGGCTGATTATACGAGGACTGCTCTACCCCGGGCGTCGACCACTTATCGAATGTGAGACTGCTTTAGGTGCGTAGGAAAGTTGAATTCTTCGTAGGTCCACCAGCGCTTTTGGCGAATGCCTTCATTCTCCACGAGAATTCCATCCACTGCGTCGCGCAAGTCCTGAACCTCGTTCTGCGTATCAATGCGCCGAAAGAACCGCCAAATGCGCGGCTTCGGCGGCACAATAAAACAAAGGAACCCGCTGTCACCGTAATTGGCGCAACCCATCCAAAGCGAGGCGTTTCCCCCAAATTTTCGGGTTGATTGCTTTTTCCTCCCACTCAAAGGCAGGGAACCGATCCGAACGAAATTCGACATGAGTCAGCATAAGGGACGCCATTGCCGCGAGAATAAACTTGGCTTACACGTGCGTCAAGTTGCCTGATGGGTCTTATGCTCAGCAGGTTAATGCCGGCGCCACGCATCAAAGGCCACTTCTATAACCGCAAGCAGCACGCTCATAGCCGCTGCAAATCCCTTGGCCCGCTGCCAGTTCTGTTCGTGCCTGTCCATGCGCCGCTCCAGATCAGCGAGCCGCCCGCCATTGCCGTCGCCCGTCAAGCCCGTCATCTGCGTTTTCAGCACACTCAGATCGCTCAGCACCTGAGCTTCGAATTCATTCATCATCCGCATCTGCCGGACTCCGATGTCAAATCGATTTTCTTTGTCTTTTCTAGAGGTCTACTGCCCGCTCTTCACGGTCAACTGCTTGACGGAAGATTGATGAACACCGCCGCCGAAAACTCCGAGTAATTAGGCGGAGTCGACCCGTCGTACATTCTTATGTAAAACCGGTCTGCGGCCGACACCCTTGAGAACGTTAGGTTTTGTTGCCCGCCTCGCATTACCAGGGTTGGATCTTCGCCCGGCATAAACGCGAAATCCCGAAGCCTGATCTCGAACCCTCCGCCGCTGGGAGGCGTAGCTCCGGTATTCAGCGTCACAGTGCTTCCATTCAGCGCAGTCACCGTCAACCCATTCAGGCTTGGGAGCACCGTCGGCGCCACCGGTGCTGGAAGCCAAGCATCTTCCGGAACCCGATTGCCGGTCTTAATGGCTAAATCATCGGCCCAATCGTTGGCGAATGTAACATCATAGTTCACTAAGTCGGGATAACTCGCCGTATAACTTAGCTTCACGGCCCGTGCTACGACTTGGGCATTCAGACTTGCCGATGGCGCATTCAGTTGCAGCGCATCTCCCGGCCAGACGTCTGTCGCAAATGACGTGTTGGTTCCTTTGTAACTCCCGCTCCACAATGCGCTTACACTCGCCGCCGCCTGCTCCATCACGAATGCCGCGTTCCGGCAGTCAGCAGAACTGCGCGCCGCCGGGTTGGTTACCGTTCCGATCCAGGCTGCAACCGACGGCGAACCCGCCTGCGCGAGCGCCTGCTGGCTGGCCGTGTTCACTGCACGGCCCACGGCCCTGCTAATGGTGCGATAACTTACCGCGATTTGCTCGCCGGCTACAGGAACATACCCCATGTAAAATGCCAGTTTCCCGCCACTCTCAACGTGGCACTCGGCTTGTTCAGCTGTTGTGCCTACGCGCCTCGTGTAAGCCGTCCCGTTAGGTGGCGTGCTCACTACCCATCCGGAGCCAAGATTGTTCAGGCTGAATGCGCGCATTGATCCAATCAGGTTAATGCTACTGGCAGCTATAACCTGGCATACACCTGGAAGGCTTGCAAGCGAACCGTTGTAGACAGTCACCGGAGTCGCGCCAATGCCGTTCACAAACTGTTGAACTTCCATTTGGATTGAGCACGGCGCCAGAACTCCTTGCCCGCCTGCGGAAATCGGCCCATTGTCGCCAAACGCGTAATACATTGCGCGAAACCGCTCATTTTCCGGGCAATGCACGCGAATTCGTAACGTGTAACTGTTCTGCGAATTGACCGAAAACGTAATTCCAGCCGCGCAGCTTTCAATAATTGGCTGCAATGTAACTGCGCCAGTGCCCTGCTGTGCAGTCACTTGAAAGCCTGCGATGCAGTCCGCCGTGGCAGCACCACCGCTAAAGAATCCCGCAACAACACCTGTGCTGCCCGGAGATAGATTTACGCCGCTCGCCTCAAGTAAAAGCGTTCCTCCCATTTCCGCCGCGTCGATCCAGGTTAGTGCAGTTTGGCCGTCTATGCCGTTTCCGCCATTCATGGCCAGGCCCGCCGGTCCCAGGTTCAGATAGCCCTGGCCACCCGAAACGCTCCAAACTGTCTGATTGATCTGCGGCTCACTGAACTGTTCGTTGATGATTCTTGCTTGCGTACTCGGCAGTAGATACGGGTTTGCGGCGAGATTAAACGTTGTCGTAATTCCATCGCCCAGGAAATACTCCGTTACGTAAGCGGCCGGCTCATCGTCCCCGCATACTGTCACATCGTTAGCTAAGGCACGTTTCACGTTCGCGGTAAATGCCAAACTTGAGAGGTTCAAGCTGCCGTCAGTTTCACTTAACGGGTGAACTTGCGCCTGGATCGGTGAAAGGGTGAGCGCTGCATCGAGCGCCCTGTAAGCGGCGCGCGCCATCCCCGCAATCTGCCCCGCACGCTGGCTCCATGTGGCGCCGGGAGCGGGAACAAAGTTGCTGACGCACGTGTTGAGCGTCAGCCCTTGCACTGAAAGTGCGGTCGATCCCGAGTGACTTACCAGCGAAGCAATCAGAGCCCCGGCCATCTCTCCTGAAGTTCCAGCACTTGGAGGCATCAACAATTGGTCCAGGATCAACTCATCGCTTACCGCCTGAATTTGAATTCTGTATCTTGGACCCTCGAGTCCCACGCCCGCATACTCATTCAGCGGACTTACCGCGATATATCCCGTGAAGTAAGTTGTCCCGTTGTCTCCGGCGACCGAAAGAGTCTGATACCGAGTCGGCGCCGGCAAACTGTCATTGGCAGGCAGGCTCAACCAAAGCTCGCACACCGATGGCTCGTTCAGCTTGCGTTCAATTGTCAAAGGCCGTGACGAATCGAGCCCTGCCGTATAATCTTGCCCCTGAATTATGATCTTCATATCGCTTCTTCATTCATCCATTGCCGTTTCGCAGACATGCCGATCTCCTGTCGGGCCGGCTCCCTGCGTGGTTACACTAGAGCGTTGGCCGCAGGCAAAAAGCTGCGGTAACATACCACCCGCTCATTGTCTAAAGGATCGGTAACCGGCATCGCAATGAACCGCCCGTTTAGCAATACTCGCGAATGTCCATTCTGGTTCTTGCTGCTCAGTGGTGTTACTGTCTCTTCCGCGCCAACTGCAGCCTGCAGCCTCGGATAATGGAAAAATATTCGTTCTCCCTGGCTGCCTTCGAGCAAAAACAGAGCCGACCACTCTTGATAGAAACTGCCTCCTTCGCGATCCACAAATCCCGTCACGGCTTGCACTCTGGCTCCTGTTGCCGGCGCGCCACCTGGCAACGGCTCCGCAAGAGTGAGTCCGCTATTGCTCACTGCCGAAACCAGCGCCACGTTGAACGTCACGCGTCTCACATAGTCCACGTCCGTGATTGCCTGCCTCACATACGCGCCCGCGACCGGCGAACCCACGTACCCTGTTTGCCCCGTGTTGTCCACATCAACCGCAACGATCGATCCGGCTTGAAACTTTTGAGCGTCGGCGGCAGCTAACATAATCTGCGTCGCACTCGATCCGCTCTGCGGAGTTACCGCCGGTACAGCTTGGGCGCCATCCGCCGAGGCGGCGCCGCCGACGGCTGCTGCCAGCACGTTCATGTGTTGCGAGTCGGTCGCCAGTGCCATCGTCAACTTGGTCCAGCTTAGAAACTCAAGACTCACTTGCGCCTCAAGCGTCTCACGAACCTGCTCCAGAGTTGCAGCCGGAATTCCAGTCAGCAAAGGTACGCTCTTGCTTAACGGCTTCCGCGCAAAATTCTGAATCCAACCCAGGCTGATCCACGGGGCAGGCGGCGCATTCAGGCTGAATTGGCCCTGTTGTGCGGGATCGAAGAGTACTGGTGCCTGAGTGCCGCGATTCACCGGCGCAAAGAAAGCGCGCACTCGCCGCGCAACCGGTGCGGGCGCTTGAAACCATGTCGCTGACATTTACTCTCCCTGCTCCTGGTAGCTGTACACCAACATAGTTGCTGTGCGGCTAAGCTTGTCACGCTGAATGACGATCGGCGCAAATGCTGGTTCATCCCAGAACACTTGCGTCAACATTGTTGCCGGGGGTGTTGCTGTGTAATTTAGCTTCGGAGTATGGTGGGGAGCCATCATCGCCAATAACTCCTCATCCATTTCACACAGTGAGCGGCCGCGGTCAAGACCGCCGAAGCTCTGCGTCCCGCATGTCTGGTAAATAATCTCGCATTGCTCGCCTGTCATTGTTGCTGGCAGGTCGCTGTCTGTCCCAAGCCCAAGCCACCTCAACACAAATACGTCATTCGGCAACTGGTTTATTGGCGCTTCGGCTTCCTCCACTACGATCCCCGGTCTCACTGCGCCGCGCAGCAGGATGCTTCGCTCGGGATTGACCGTCGCCAATCTCGATCGCAACGCCATGTAAAAAGTGTCCTTCGCATTCTGCATGTCTGCTCCATTAACTTGCTTTGTTCTTCCAGGGCCTAATGGCATCGTGGAGTATCTGATCTCTGTTCCCTGTTCTCTGTTCTCTGTTCTCTGTTCTCTGCCCTACAAAGCTTGCTGCCCAGCTTCCCGAAGTAACAACCGGTATAAGTAGATCGTTCCAAAAGCCTCGTTTGTCGCGATGGTCTGGATCAGGTAATCCTGACCGCCCACGGTGATTGCCAGCGTCATTGAGAACAACGCCTGCGCCGAAGGAAGATCGAGAGCTTGCACCTGGGCTTCAACCCCACTGGCCGACATCATCAGTTCCCACTTCGAACTTCCGCCTTCTTGCCATGTCGGCCGCAGTTTACGCATCAACACCGGACTGATTGTCACTTCCGAAAAATTCGTCGGCAAGAGTCCCACTTCCGACATGCTGGTGTCCGCATTTGCTCCCGTCACACGCAGCAGTGCAGTCGTTCCAGCCACGCTGCGCAACAACGCGTCGGCTAGCATCCGCGGTGCTCCTACAGGATTGCGAGGCGCCGTATCGCTCATCGCTCACCCCAGCCTGTTCGCGACGTACGGGTTCAGCCACGCTTGCACCGTCTCGTCGACCAGCGAACTTGAAAAGTACTTCATCTGCATCGTGTCAATCTTGCTCATGCTCGCATTCAACGCCGGCGTCGCTTGAGCGTTGCGCACAATCTGCGCACATGCTGACTTCACGTCGTCTCCGATGGTTGCAAGTCCAGCGGTGTACGTCACCTGAACTTCGTTGTATGGCAATCCAAACAGGTTCCATGGCAATGTCAGTTCACCGGTATTGGGATCAAAGTCCATCTGGCTCGGATCGATCACACTCCATTGCCCCGGCAAAGAGAACGCACAGGCGATCTCCAGCATTGGCATGTTGGGTAACTCCCCGCGGCGAGGCTTCGCATATCGCGCCTCGATCCCCACCAGTGGCGTTGTGGCAGGCGCCAGCGCCGACAAAGGCAGATAACTCAGGCGCACAGTCTGCACGCCGGCAGTTATTCGCATCCGTTCCGTGTACTGAATAACATTCAGGTCCGGCCTTTTGCAGTAGCTGTTAATAAGAGCAGTCGCCGCCGTAATCCAGTCCGCCGTAGTTCCAGGCGGCAGCCCGTAATTCGAATATTCCATTGGCTGCAGATAGGGCATAATTTGTCCTTTCAGACCCGTGAGTTATCAGCGATCAGTAATCAGCATGTGATTCCTGAATTAAACAGACTGCTGAAATCTTCAGAAAAACATACCGACCACTGATCACTGACAGCTGATAACTGACTTTCCTACCTCTGGACCAGAACCTGGTAATGGGCAAAATTAGCACCCTTCACTACTGGCGCGCCAAACTTCACCACCACATACTGGTAGCTGAGCGAACTCGGCAGGCCGAGTTGGAAGATGCGCGGCGTCGGATCGCCGAGCCAGTGGTACTCGATCAAGTCCTCGGTCACGATGTAGGCCGGCAGAACTGCATTACCAGTTCCCGGCGTGCCCGTGTAGCTCAGGCTCCAGTCGGGAATCAATGGAATGTCGCCCGCCTGCGTCGAGAGCATCTTTACGCGGAACCCCGCCGTGATCTGATCGGTGTTCAGCACCACGTTGTACTCGCTCTTCATCTCCTGGTCGATCAGGTCAAGCAGCACCGGGTTTGCATAGATCGCTGTGGGACGCACATGATAGCCACTGCTCGCGCACATCTGCGCGATCGCGGTTTTCATCGTGTCAACGATCTTCATCGCAGTTGTAACCGTAACGATGTTGCCTCCGGCTGCAATCTGCGCGGCGCATCCCATGTATTGCGTGGTCGTCGGCGCGCTCAGGCTCGTGTCGGTCCCCTGCCATAACGCCACATCGTGAGCAACCATCACGCCGCTCACCGTGTCCACAAGGTCTTTGGCCTGTAGATATGCAAACTGCTTCTGTTGATCGCCCAGTTCAATGTCGAACAGGTTGTAGTTGATCTGCGCCACAATAGCCTTCAGTGGCACGCTCAACTCAATGCGCGTCGGGCTCACCACTGCCGGGCTGATGCTTCGGGGATTCACAAAGCCCGCAGCGCCCGGATTTGGAATAGCCGTCTGCTCAAAAAAGCGAGACGGATGACCCGTTGCCGGAATCTGCTTGATGCGCTGCCCAAATGGGCTCGAACGCCGGCAAATGTCGAAGATCTCGGTTTGGTACAGCGGAACTTCAATGGCGCCAGGCCCAATGTAGTCTGCCGCCGCGTGAATGTCAGTAAAGGTTGCGTTCATACTTTCCGCCCCCTCCGTGGGGCCTTCACTCAGTTAACAGTTGTCAGTAATCAGCTCTCAGTTATCAGCAAGTAGTGAACAGTCACTGAGTGGTTCTGGCCACTGATCACTGATAACTGACAACCGGCTTTACGCGATCGCGCCTGACCGCAGTAGTTGGGTCTTCACAGCGATGCGCTGCTCAAGGCTTAGTCCGCTTAGCGCGGCGTCAAGTGTGCGCACATCCACCGGCGCGTCGCCAATTCCGTGTTTGGCCAGCATTTCCGCTGTTGCTGCGGGCATAGTCCTGCGCAGGGGATTCAACACATTCTGCGGGGCCGCGGCCTTCACCTCAGCCAATTCCCGCTCAACAGCAGCCAGTTTGTCTGCCAATTCTGTCTCCCGGCGTGTCTGATCCACCGTCGCCGAAATTCTCTCCACCTCGCCTGAAAGCGCATTCACGGCGATGGCTTTTTCATCAAGCCAACGCAGTGTCTTTTCCAGCAGTGTAGTCGCAGCTTCTAGCCGCTCGGTCAACTCCTGTTCGTTGTTCTCCATGCTCTTCCTCTCTTTGTTCGATTGCTTTCGCGTGCCCACAAAAAAGCTCCACTTAAGGAGCTTCTATTCAGGGCCGTTTTGTTCCTGGTTACTGGATAACTAAGTCCGCCGGCTTAGCTAACTCGGCTTTTGTTGGCTGACATCCGGAAACTCGTGGACCGGTAAGCCGCTTTCTCCCGAAGCAATATTGCTGCTCCGGTGAAAGTAACTCGGGTTAGTTTCCAGACCTCTGCCCGCATATCTTCCACGCGCGCGTCGGCCAACTCGTAACTCATCCCCATTGATTCAGGCGCGTGAGCCTTAATCGCCGTAGCCACCTCGGGAAAGTCGCGTGCGTAAAGATACCCCTTCACGACTAACCTCTGTCCAATCACGTTGGCTTCAGTCAATAGCCCAATCTTCCGCCGCGCATCATGTCCGTCCCAGCCCGGCCGGTAATCCACGGCCATTCCCAGCAGCGAAGGCAACGCTGTCTCTGCCGCTTCGCCCGTCAAGACCACACGGTGACCGCGCGCGCCCGCCGGCGCCTTGTCGCTCGGCGCGTTCACCATCGCCAGCACTCCCTCAAACGGCACCCTGTTCGGATGACCTTCCACATGAGGAAACTGCACCGCCATTGCTTCCAATCGCATGTCTTCTCCACCCTGATTCCGCTCGAAATCCGCAGATCACTTACTCTCTATTCCCCAGTCCCTGCTCGTTCACTTGCTCCATCGGCGCCAGGCCTCGCATCGCTCTCACCTCGTTCACTGTCAAAACTCCGGCCTGCAGCAGCTGCACCTGGACCGCCAGTTCCGTCGCTTCGTCCCGTGCGGTCAGTTCGTTGAAGGCGAACTCAAATTCCGGCCACCCTATGCACTTTCCAAACAGGTCCCGTGTAATGTGCTGTCCAAAAAGCATTGCCAGCGGT
>Ga0302274_10002129_pt1 | contig 18357 bp, 17 predicted proteins | sample III_Bog_N2_1_FD_198755 | JGI IMG/M metagenome (GOLD analysis project Ga0302274, IMG submission 198755) | Peat permafrost microbial communities from Stordalen Mire near Abisko, Sweden - III_Bog_N2_1 | ecosystem: Environmental > Terrestrial > Soil > Wetlands > Peat | place: Sweden: Abisko...
ATCTTCAGTGATAATGAAGCTAATGTTAGCAACGGATAATGTTGTGTAGGGCTGTTAAGGGCAACAAACTCGCGTTGTTGTAAGCTTCTCAAAGCCTAGGTGCTGTATAGGCAACATAAACGGCCGTCGATAAAACGGCAGATGTGTTCATCCGCTAGGATTAATGGTCGGATTTGACAGTGTGGCCGTCTCTGCCTTTATCGGTTTTGATCCCCTTGGCAGAAAATTCAGAGAGACAGTGTTAAATATTGTCTTTTGATTGTATGTTTATTTTCTGGGGGGTCAGACGAAGACCGGAGGCGGCTCCTGCTTCACTGGAACTTCCTTCTTCATGATATTCAGCATCTTCATTAACATTCCAGACATCATGTTTCTCAAAACCCGCAAGGATATTCTCAGCTGTTAAAAATCCGGTCATCATGGAGTGGTCCTGGTTGTTATATTTATGCATTCCATTACGACCAATCATATGAAACGTCGGGTAATTCTCTTTGATGTCGCGCCTTATATTTTGAACATAAGATTTGTAATGATCGTCATAAACCGGATAAGCCTTCGGTTGTCGAACAACGCACCCATCGGTTATCGTTTGGCTTGAAGGAATAAGCTTAAGGCTAAGAATTTCGCGTTTGGCGAGTTCAATGAGGTCTTGATCACGGGTGTTCCACAAGGAGTCGTTTTCGAAGCAAAAATATTCCATACCGAGGCATCCAGTGCCTGGGTGAGGAACCATGGCGGGTGACCAGGCTACAAAATTTTGAATGCGACCTACTTTAACTTTAGGATCGTGGATATAAATCCAATTATCTTGGAAAGAAGGGGCCTCAGGAAGCAGAAGGGCCACTGTCAAAAAATCACGATAAGAAAGCTTGAGGGCATCATCAGCTGATGGAGGGCGCGGATAAATATGAGGGATTGTTTCGGCAAGCGGAGCTGACGAGACGAGATGTCGTGCTTTATAGAGCTGGGTCGTCCCGTCGTTTGATACAGCTTCAACCGTCCAGATCTTTTCATCGGCGGACCACTCAAACCGTTGCGCGCGCACGCCCATAACCAATTTCCCGTTAAGAGCTTGAATATTTTTGGCAACTTGCTCCCACATCATGCCAGGGCCGAGACGAGGGTAGTGAAATTCTTCGATCAATGTTTTAACAGAAGATTTGCCCCTCAGACGCAAAGATCGACGCAAGCCCGAAAGGACGGCCTTTGTTAAATTAAGACCGCGTATGCGTTGCGCGGCCCAATCCGCCGAAATTTCATCGCAGCTCAACCCCCATACTTTTTCTGTATAGGATTTGAAGAAAATACTAAAAAGACGTGAGCCAAAGCGATTGCTGACCCAAGCACGAAATGATTTCTCGGGTCGAAGCGGCCTTATTTTGACACGCACATAAGATAAAAAGCATAAGCCCGACTCCCAAAGACCTAAATTTTTTAAGGCTTCAAAGGCTTTAAGGGGATAACTATAAAATTGACCACCATAAAAAATACGCGAGAGACGATTGCGTAAGAGGAAATCATGAGGAAGTGTTTCTTTCCAGAAAGCCACAACACGCTGAGATTTTGAAAAAAAGCGGTGACCGCCGATATCAAAGGCATATCCTTTATATTTTTCCGTACGACTAATGCCGCCAACATATGTGGGATCTGCCTCAAGAACAGTCACAGTTTGTGAGCTGTGTTTCAGAAGTTCGTAAGCCGTTGTAAGACCGGCAGGACCTGCTCCTATTACCAGAACATCGTCAATGATCATCCATCACCTAAAAGTAAAGGGGTTGTACAACTTTCGTAAAAGGACCTTCCTGTGCCGAAGTAGGGTAAGTGTATAAAAGAATGATTAAAGGAATGGATGAGCGAATCGCACTTTAAACTTACTGTAGCAACTTTGAGGAACCATTCATTTCAAAACGATATCGAAATAATATGGTTATAGATTAGTAAATATTCACTTTGGCTTGTTAATGATTATTTAATGGATTTTTGGTAAGAATCAGGCAGTGTAATAAACCATACACAGCTTGGGGAGGAATTATGGTCGAAGTAGTAACGCAGAAAGATTTATCCGTGGAACAACAGAAGAAGAAACGCGGGTTTACTCTAACAGAAATTGCCATCGTTCTTGGCATTATCGGATTGATCCTTGGCGCGATTTGGGTGGCAGCAGGTGCTGTTTATCAAAATCTGCGTGTTTCAAAAGCACAAACAGAGCTTTTGCAGATTACGCAAGCCATACGTACCTTGTATGCAACGCAGACCGTTGTTGACACAGCGGCAGCTGTAAATCTAACATCATCGTTGATTGCCGCAAAGGTTTTTCCTTCAGACGCCGTTCTGAATGCGACGACAGTCAATGGGCCATGGGGTGGAAGTACGATTAATGTTATCTCACAACAAGCAAGTGCAACAACTGTCCCAGGGGATTCATTCTCTGTTGAGTTTGATAATATTCCGCAATCTGCATGTATCGCTTTACTTACAAGTGCGACAGGTTCGGGACGTGATCAAGGATTGCTTGGTGTTGCTTTTACAGCAAGTGCTGCGGCACCTTCGATTGTTAATGCAAATATGCCTGTATCAGTTGCTACAGCTGCTACGAACTGCACTCCTGCGACGGTGCCAGCTTTGTGGTTTGAATTTACTCTACGTGGGGATTAATATTTAATCCTTGTTATTCAAAGGCTGGGAACCAAAATTCCCAGCCTTTTTTATGGACAAAGCTAAAATAAATTTTAACAATTCGCGTCGCAGATTCTGCGATGTTCAAACTTTTAACGGTGATGAAACTTGCGAATTCTCCATATAGGCAGAAAATGAGACCGACACAGCTTGGCAAAATATTGCTGGCTCCTTTTACCCCCCCTTTTAAGGGATTATGGCTCGTTGTTTGGTGCTATTTCATTATCTGCTTTTTACTCAATCCCAAGAGCCCCATTTTAGATGGAAAACTTCCCGATACGGATGACTATATTTATCTTGCCCAAGCGATTGATTGGCTGAAGGGACAGGGTTGGTATGATTTTTTTCAGCACCGCATGAATCCCCCCGAAGGTACTTATATTCATTTTTCTCATCTTTTAAGTGCGCTTTATGCCGCTCCCATTTTTTTATTATCGCCATGGCTTGGCTATTCGGCGGCTGCGATCCTCATGGCCGCTCTTTTTCAGCCCTTGCTTTTTATCGTCTTTCTCTTCTTAGCGCGTTGGGCAGCTCTTCCGTTGATCGGCAGAGAATGGTCGGGGATGACGTCCTATATAGCTCTTTCGGCCATTTATCCGCTTATTCTTTTTAGCCCGGGCCATATTGATCATCATGGGCTTGAAATAACATTGGCACTGTTGATGTTGGGCGTGTGCTCAAAAATGATTTGTAACCCATTAAGCGTGTTGCCGGCGATGATGGGTGGTATCATCATGTCGACCGGTCTTGTTATCGGCCTCGAATTCTTACCCGTTCTTTTGGTTGTCACAGCTTGGTTAGGCCTTTGGTCGATTGTTGAAGGAAAAGTTGCGGCCCGATCAGGTTTGTTTTTTAGTTTGTCATTATGCGTCGGCAGCTTTGCTTTTCTTTTGTTGTCACGTGAGCCTTCCGAGCTACTTAAAAATGAAACATTTTCTTATTCTATCGTCTACGTTGTTCTGAATGCGGGTGCTGTGCTTTGTTTTATGGGCGTCTTTCTGGCTTCTTATGCGCCACGACCTATTGTTCGTTATGCCGTTGGCGTTTTTCTCTCTGTTGTGCTCGGGGGCCTTTTTTTGCACTCCTTTCCTCTGATGATGAAGGGACCACTGGGCGGAGTTGATCCGGAACTTGCGCGCCTTGTGCTGGTTGATCTAGGGGAGAATCCGCCCATTATTCGTAGTGATAATCCCTTGTTCCGAGAGATCATCACTCTTTTATGGCCAACCATGGGACTCGTTGCGAGCGGTTATTTCTTTATTATATCGTCCGAATCTAAGCGACGCTGGTTATGGGGTTTGCAAACCCTTCTTTTGCTTACAAGCGTGTTGCTCGCCGCATTCTATCAAAACCGTGTTCTGGCCTATGCCGAAACATTTTGCATAATACCCTTAGCTGCCGCTTTTCATCTTGGTTGGATGAAAATAGGGGAATCTTATAGGAATCCTGAATCTTATTCTTATCGCTACTCTTATCGGCTCTTTCTCCTTTTTCTTATAGGCCCCTTGCCCATGGTTCTGATACCCGCCTTTATGGATGGGCGTCCTTTTAATACGGGGGTTGTTCTTTATCCTAATCCATCCACCCCATCTCCGTGCGACATCCAAATGTTATCTAAAATTCTCGATACGCCGTCTCTATACGGGGACCGTCCAAGAATTATTATGAACACGATTAATGAAGGGGCTGAACTTATATTTCGTACCACCCACTATGTTTTGGCAGCACCATATCATACCAATGTCAGCGGAAACCTCGATAGTGAAAGGTTTTTCACGACGCATAACGCCGATGAGGCAGAGGCCATTGCGCGTCGCCGAGGGGCTGAGCTTGTCGTCATGTGTAAGGATATCTCGGATATGTACAAGGATACATCTGAACAGAAAATCTTGTTTGGAGAAAACGGAATTCGCCAGCATAACGAGCAGACTTTTGCGGAACAACTCATTGATAAGAAGGTGCCTCCCTGGCTTAAACCCATTTCTTTTCCACTTTTAGGTAATATGATGTTGTTTGAAATTAAGAAAAAATGACAATATTCCGACTCTGAGAGTCAGAAAATCCGTTCTTTTATTCATTAAGATCGATATTAAAGGGCTGCTGTCGAAGCCTATGTTTTGGGTTTCGCTCGCCCAGGGCTTTGGAGTATAAAGAAGCTAGGCTTTCTGAATCGGGCAGACCTAAATGACATCCTCCTTAAAGTTAACGCGACGGCGTTTCTTGCGTCTTGGTCTTATGGCCTCTGCCATGACTGTTCAGTGGTCTCTACCCTGGAATGCATGGGGAGCAACTCGTCAAGAGACATCAACGTTTTTGATTCCTCCCCATAAGCCGAGGCCACCACGCATTCTTATGATTGATCCCGGACATGGTGGCCGTGACCCTGGTGCCATTGGTCATCATGGAACACATGAAAAAGATGTAACATTAGATGTTGCGCGACGAATGGCGGATGCTCTTTCGGCTCAACCCGGTGTTACAGTTCACTTAACCCGTGACGATGATACTTTCCTTCCGCTTCAAGAACGCGTTCGGATGGGCCGGCAGGTTCAAGCCGATATGTTTGTTTCGATTCATGCCGATAGTGCACCCAATACGACGGCGCGGGGCTTGTCTGTTTATACCCTTTCCGAACACGCATCTGATAAATTCTCAAAAGAATTAGCTGAGCATGAGAATGAAGCGGATCTCATGGGAGGTGTTGATCTTCCGGTTGCCGATAAAGAAGTGACGGCTATACTCATGGATCTTGCCGCGCGACGGACACGCAACACAGCGCAGCATGTAAAAGCTAATTTTGTCGAAAGCATGAGCCATAACTGGCATTTGCTTGAAAATCCCATGCGGGCCGCTAATTTTGTCGTATTGCGGGCCCCGGATATTCCCTCCATGTTGATTGAAACAGGATTTTTATCAAACACGCAGGATGAGCAAATTCTCAATCAACCTCTGCAGCGCGAAAAAATAGCTCGCTTGATGGCCAAAGATATGTCGGCCATTTTGGACAGCCCGTTGTTTGGCTAACGTTAGGCCATAGCAAATTTATTATGTTTTAGAAATTCATTCTCTTCGGGCGTTGGCTCGCGTCCTAAAATGGGATTGCGTTGTGGAAAACGGCCAAAGCGTTCAACGATATTGAAATGATCTTCAGCCACGGAGAGCCATGCGTTCTCTTTGGCGCGCTCACGAATATAAAAGAGAGCCAGACGTTGATCGCTTAGATTTTCGGAATTCAGAAAAGGAAGATAAAAGAGCAATTTATATTCGGTCGCGATACGGTCATCAAAGTGGTGAATAATGGCCATGCGTGCAATCTCAAGCGCTTGTTCATCTGTTGCAAAAGCGCGAATAGTGCCGCGAAACATACGGCGCGGAAACTGATTAAAGAGCAACATGAGAGCGAGAGCTGCTTCAGGGGTTGTTTCCCATGATGAGAGTTCGCCGGCCTTGGCTTGCTCATAAATTTGGCCAAAGCGCTGTTTTATGTCAGCATCCAAGGATTGATTGTCGTCGAACCAACAATCACGATCAATTTCAAGGAACCAATAATTGAGGATATCTTCGGGTGTTATGGCCATTGTATCAGTAGACTAACCAAGGAAGGTTACAAAAAAATTACTACCAGGGTCAAAAACAAGATTTTGGCAATAATATTTATTATGAACCCATTAGATCTATGTAAAATGTTAAAAAACCCTTATCCCTACGACTTTTTTCCACAAAAAATGAGCTTTTTGTCATTTTAAGGTTGAAAAAGAAATTCGCGCTGTTGACTAAAAAGATCAGGCTTTTTCAATCCATGTTGCTTCACGACCTTTGGCCGCGGAGTGAACATTCATATTGACCCGTTCGCCTGATTGAAGCTGCTCTATACCGGCTTGTTGCAGAACGCTGCGATGAACAAACACGTCTCTGTCTCCATCATCCGGTGTAACAAATCCAAATCCTTTGTCGGGTTTAAACCATTTAACAATACCTGACATTTTAACCCCTGGACCCTGAGGGACTGGGTGACTCCTATCATGAGAAGACGGTGGAATTACTCCCATACCTAAAACATTGAGGATAGCGGCGACTTGACGCCCTTTAGGACCATCTGTGATTTCAACCAGAAGTTTGGTGCCTTCTGCAATTTCACGTAATCCTGCGCGATTCATGACCGATGAATGCATAAAAGCATCCGAAGAACCATCGATAGGGGCTATAAAACCAAAACCTTTGGGGAGGCTAAACCACTTTACAACGGCCTCCATTTGAAAACTATGGTCATGGGAGGTAACGGGATCAAAGGACGACACAACACAACCCTTTCTTCTAGAAACACATAAAAACCATCGCAGGATTTCGACGAATAATCTGCAACAGCGACATAGATCACAGAATTAGGACAAAATTAGGGCGAATTAAGGCAGTTCAGGATTTGTTAGCTATCCGGATGTAGAATAAAGAATCGATAAGGAAGCATCGGGAGTAATGAAGTGCCTAATTTAGGTAAAAATCGATATCTTTTAGGCTCTTCCGGGCTGCTTTTCTGCGCTTTAGCTCTGGGGATTTGTTGGCCGGTTGATAGCCAAGCCGATGATTCCGCTCCATTCCAGGTTGAGCAAGGACGCTGGATGTCCCTTGATTATTATAAGGAATCTATCAAAAATACGTCGGCTTTTCAAGGAGAGCAACCCAAGACACGTGCGGACGTGCCTGATATTCTTACTCCTCCCACCCTCGCTGCAAAGCCGCAAGAAGTTGCTTCGACCGCTTCTGTCGCTATGCCCACCCGTCCTCTTGATATTCCGCTTATGCCGGGTATGAATAAGGCACATTATGTGCCCGTTGAATCGACCGTCAAAGAAAAGCTGGACGAAATTTTACAACCACAAACGGCGGAGAATAGGGCGGCTTTTGAATTGCCATCTACGCGTTGGCAGAGCGCTGCCGATCTTGTCAATCGTAAGGACAAGGGAGATGATAACGCGGAGGATGATGGGGATAACAAAATTATGATACGTATGACGTATTTGCCCGATTCACGCCAAATACCTGTTCCAAGCCCTGAGCGGATACGTACGCAAGGACGTGTCGCCGCCAATACACCTCTTAAGACTGAAGCAGTCAAGAAACCACCCGTTGACTTGGCGGCATGTGCCGCCGTTGATTCCTATAAGAAAAAACAATTAGAGGCTATCCAAAGTGACCGCGAGACATTGAAAGCCTTACAAACAGCTATTTCTCAATTGGGGCTTCAAAAAGAGCTTAGCTTTATTACGGGAGCACAAAGCAATGTGGCAACAGCTTCGGGTGGTGATACGAATAGCGCATCTGAGCCGCAACAAACGATGGCGCGCTAATTCCCAATCTATTCTCATTATGTAAGAAAATAAAAAGTGTTTAAGCTATCGTCTTTGTACTCGTCGTTGCTTGGGTCTTTTGAGTAGCCTGAAGATAGGCGACGGCCGCTGCTGAGGGATCTTGGCCTTCAACATTACCTTGGTTGTCGACATATTCAGTGATGATGCCTACGGCTGGGCTGAGAATAAGCTTTTCAGATACGCTCTGACTCTTGACAGTTTCATGAGCGGGCGTTTTGGATGCGTCGACTTTGAGCGGATTAGGTTTTGAGCTATTTGTAGAATGTGAAGCGTTTGATGCCGTTGGTAAAACGGGCGCAGTCGTAGCAACAGCACTTGAATAATTTTTTGTGCTTAGAGTTACCCCAACTGATCCTACCGTCGTCGACATTGCATCAAGCCTTCAATAATCGTTATTCTGATCAAGCGTCTTAACTTTACGTGTCATCAAATAATGGAACACAACTCATGATCTAATCTAAACTTTTGATAAGACTCAGTATACCTCATAATTTTATTCTTGACAAGGATAAATTTCTGTGAATCAGCTATTTTTTGGGCTAATTAGTTGATAAATATATTTATTATCAAGAGTTTGGTGATTTTTGATCGTTATGTACCCTCTTTGTTCCATAAAAAACCTTGATTGATTATTAATTAATTCTTAGCAGATTGAAGTAGGTTTATCTCTCTCTTTAAGGCTGAAATCGTGCCTCCTTTAACATCCTTGGGTATTAGTTGGGTTTTATCAACCGTTTCTGGTTATGGCATTTACGGTGTGCAAACGGCGTTGCAGTTTTTAAGACGTGGGGGTCAGCAGCTGGTTTTGACGCGAAGCCCTTCTGTATGTTCTCTACCTCCTTTGGCCGAGTTACAGCTCGCCCATCATTTTAGGCTTGCCTCCAAGATTGAAGAGTTTACGTCCCAAAACCCTGACGAGATATTAGCTTTTAAGCATGCGGTTTTGCATGGGTGCAGCAGCGATTTCTCGGGTTTTCTCGGACAAGATAAAATATGGGGCAGCCCTAATATTGCCTGTGCGGCGATTGAACAACTTCATACGACGCCCCATGGAATGAAGATCGCAAAGAACTATGATATGTTCATCGCGATCTCGCAATGGAACGCGGATTATCTCAGAAGCTTGGATGTTGGCCCCGTACATCTTTGTTATCAAGGCATTGATCCAGTACTTTTCCATCCCGGGCCAAGATACGGTTTTTATCCCAATCGCTTTCTCATCTTCTCTGGTGGAAAGTTTGAATTTCGTAAGGGGCAAGATATTGTGCTCGAGGCTTACAAAAGATTTCGAGTTCGTCACCCCGATGCTTTGTTGGTTATGGCGTGGCAGAATTTACTTATGTCGGAGCCCGATGCTTTTTGTCAGGCTGGCTATTGTCAGGATGTGCCTCAAGCGGCCCAACCGCATGGGCTTGACATAACGCCCTGGCTTTTACGTCAAGGATTACCACCGGATAGTTTTATTGATATGCCCTTTGTGCACAACCAGCTTATGCCCTCGGCTTTACGTGAATGTGATATTGCTATCTTTCCAAACAGGTGTGAAGGCGGGACAAATCTTGTGGCTATGGAGGCCATGGCGTCGGGAGTGCCTACCTATGTCTCTTATAACACTGGGCATAAAGATCTCGTTGATCTTATAGGTTGTGAAGCCTTCCGCACTCAGCGCGCCGTTCGTCCGTCATCGAGTATGCCTTATGTTGACGATTGGGGCGAAACCGATGTTGATGAAGTCGTTGAGGCTCTAGAATATGTTTATACACATCGTGCCCAAGCCCAGAAAAAAGCAACCAAACTTGCGATGAAAATGAAAGACTGGGAATGGAGTGGCCTAAGTGAGAAATTGTTGCAAATTATAGATGGTGGAAAAGGTAACAGATGACGCGTCCTCTTATTGTTGTTGGCACCCCTTGTTTTGGAGGGCTTGTTACACAAGATTATACAATGTCCCTGTTGAATTTGACGGCGGCAGCGCCAAAGGTAGGGTTTGATGTTGCCGTGGTGCTCTTGGGCAATGATGCCCTGATCACACGCGGGCGTAGTGCCATTGTGGCTCAATTTTTAGATAGCTCTGCAACACATCTGCTTTTTGTGGATGCGGATATAACTTTTACGCCTGAGATCGTTATTCGGATGCTCCACTTTGATAAGGATTTTGTGGCAGGGCTCTATCCCGCAAAGATTATAGATTGGCAACGTGTAAACCAGCGCGTTGGTATGACCGGAGAAGCGATTGAGGAATCGGGTTTGGCTTATGTAGGCGATGTATGTAAAGGTTCGGAACGCAAAGACGAAGATGGTTTTGTGACGGGCGTTTATGCAGGGACAGGGTTTCAGCTTATAAAACGTCAAGTTTTTGAGCGTATGATAACGGCCTATCCTGAAATGAAGTATAAAGCATTGCATGCCTTTCCACGCCCGCTTCACCCCAGTCAAAATCTTTACGCTTTTTTTGACTGTATGATTGATCCAGAAACAGGTGTTTATCTCAGTGAAGACTTTGCCTTTTGTCGTCGTTGGCGTGCTCTTGGAGGCGAAATATGGCTTGATCTGACGAGTCAACTGACGCATACGGGAAATTATAGTTTTCATGGTAACGCGCGTGCCCATTTCGGGCTTCCCGCGAAAGGGAAGTAATAATGGCTTCGGATCAAACTCTTGTCGCGATCGGTGTGCCCTCGGGCGATATGGTGCATGCCGATTTTGCGATGAGCCTTGCCAATCTTAGCCGTCATCCTGGGCCGCCATTTTTTTTAATGAATGCAAAGAGTTCCTTAGTGGCCATAGGACGTAATCAATGTGTGGCGGCAGCTCTGTTAGCCAAAGCAACACATCTGCTTTTTCTTGACTCCGATATGACTTTTCCCGTTACGACACTGACGCGCCTCTTAGCGCATGATAAAGATGTTGTTGGAGCGGTTTACAGTCAGCGTGTGTCTCCTTTTCATCCTTTAGGAGTTACCGATGCGGGGGAACATAAACATATTACAAAAGGCATGCACCGGATGAGAATTATTCCGACGGGGTGTATGCTTATTCGTACAGCGCTCTTTGCGAAGATTCCCAAACCTTGGTTTAATACGATTGCAGATGGTGATCATATTCTGGGCGAGGATTATTATTTTTGTGAGCAGGTGCGACGCGCGGGATTTGACGTGTGGTGTGATGGTGATCTTTCGCGCGACATCGGTCATATTGGCCAAACCGTCTATAAACTTCAGGGATGATGTCGTCCCCTGGCTAGGCAAAAATTGCCGCCCTTTGTGCGTTTTGAGTCCTCAAGGAAGTAAAATTTACCTAGTGTGGATGTTTCGTAACGGCAATGACGTGGATAACAAGCTGATTTTGTCACCTTTTACTAAGGATATAAATGGATAAAAATACAATTTATATCAATGAGATAGATATAGACAAGGTTTGAGAAATCTTTTGATAATGAAATCATGATAGCTTCTTAACGATTTGGCACATTTTTCGCATTGTAGTCAGCGTTGTTGATGAGATTATTGCCTAGGTAATAGCTCGTTCACAACATTCTAAACCAGTGGAAGAATGTCCACGATGTACTCTTGAAAGGAGTTCTTCTATGTCAGTTAATTCCGTATCACTATCCGCCGCAACCTTGCAAAATCTACAATCATTGCAAACGACCGCTAACCTCTTGAATTCAGTTGAGAACCAACTATCGAGTGGCAAACGTGTTAACAGTGCTGCAGATGGTGCAAGTGCCTACTTTTCGTCTCAAGGGTTTCTCACAAGGTCAAATCTATTGTCCAACCTGCAGAATAACTTGTCGACGTCACTCCAACAAGTGTCATCAGTCAGCTTATCGATCAGCGACATAGCATCGACCGTTACACAGCTTACAGGTCTAATCAGTTCGGCTCTGGCTTCTTCAAGTACCACAGTTCGCGCTGGTTATGCTTCGCAGTTTAACGCTCTTATGTCACAGCTCGATCAGATGGTGAATGACTCGGTGTTTAACGGTACGAATCTGTTAAACAGCACCTCGACAAGTCTTGTCGTTTATTTCGATGAGTCGAGTACGACATCCTTAACCATTTCCGGTGTGAATATCACGTCGGCAGGTTTGGGTATTACAGCTCCTGTTGGGGGATTCTCCACAACGACCTTGATCAACACGACAAACTCGTTGTTGACCACGGCTTTGAATACTCTGCAGACAGATGCTGCTACATACGGGGGTAACGTTACTCTCATTCAGACACGTCAGAACTTTACGACCAATTTGATCAATTCACTTCAAACGGCGTCGAATAATCTGGTCTTGGCTGATACAAACTTGGAAGGTGCAAATCTTATAGCGTTGCAGGCTCAAGATCAATTGGGTATCTCGGCGTTAGGGATTTCTGGCCAGTTGGCTCAAGCCATCTTGCATATTCTTCCGTAAAGCCTACGGGGATGGGCTTCGGCCCATCCCTTCTTTTTATTTTTTTCTCGAAGGATTCGGGATCATGCCCTTAAAAATTCGCGTTAAACCAGAAGGTAAGATTTTTGTAGGGGGAGCTGTTTTGAAAAATGCCGGGACACGTCCGGCAGATTTGCTTATTTTATCTGATAGTATTGTGCTTCGTGATAATTATTTAATGAATATTGATCGTCGTGATGAGTCTGATGCATCTAATGTTTATTTTTTACTTCAAGTGCTCTATTTATTTAAGGGCAAAGGTCAGCCCATCAACGCGCTCGTCATTGATACCATTCGAAGCTTTCAGAAATTATATCCGAGTCTGAATGAGGATGTGGATCAAATTGTCGTCCATCTTGAAGCAGGAGAGTCCTTTAAGGCCCTTAAAATTGGACATAAACTTTTGGCCGCTCAGAAAGGTCTTGTGCCTGAAGGGGCTAACAATTCATTAAAAGCGTTACCCGAAGCAGCTTTTTAGCGGAGATCTCTATGTCGTCCAATCATCAGGATAAAGTTGGCAATTATAAGAGTACACATAATATGACGATCGATAATCGTAGTATTGATGCGCAGGCACTTTTAAATTGTGCCTCGCGTTTACGTATCGCGATTGATGGTAAGGGCAAAGATATGATGGCTTATGGAGATGCTGTTCGTTACAACCAGCGGCTTTGGACAGTCTTTCGTGTTGCTTTGAGTGAGCCCGATAACCCTTTGCCCACCAGCTTAAAAAATACTTTGTTTGATTTGGGTCGCTATATTGATCGTGTCAGTTTTCAAGCCGTGATGTCCTATTCTCCAGAAATTCTTGATGGCCTCATTAATTTAAATCGGATGATAGCGGCAGGCCTCCAGAAGGCACAACCCTCCGCACCGAACATGGATACCAGCAGTATGCAAGGGTCTTCAGCGCCTGTTGCAGGGGTCATGACATCGGCTTAAGGAAGAGTGCGCGTTAGATTTTTAAGTTCATTGTCAACACATGCAATTACATCTGCCCATGCGCCAGGAGTTTTCTGACGGAAAAGACGCATTGTCGGATACCATGGCGAGTCCTCCCGCTCACGTAACCATCGCCAATCCGCGATCGATGAGAGTAAAAGCCAAACCGGTTTTCCAAGGGCGCCTGCTAAATGAGCTACGGATGTATCAACCGTGATGACCAAATCAAGATTCATAATGGCGGCCGCGGTGTCGGCAAAATCACGAAAGGCCGCGGGAGATCTTACACAACCACCAGAAGCTTTAAATAGATCTTGATGGGATGCCGAAAGCGGATGCTGAAGATTGACCCATTGAATAAAAGGGTGATCAAGGAGCGGTTTCAGTTGAACAAGATCAATTGTACGTGTGGTATCGCGTTCATGAGAAAAGCGTCCAGCCCATGCAAGACCAATGCGCTTTATTTTTTGTGGGCCCCATGAAGCCATGGTTGTCTCCCATGATTTTAGATCATCAAGGGAAGCGGTGAGATAGGGGACCTTTGCAGGAATTGTCTCAAGCGTTGTATGAAATCCAAGGGGTAAGCTTAACATAGGAACATGATAATCAAAGATAGGTAATGTTTTGCCGCGTTCGTGAATGACGATGGTTGAGGGCAGCGATTGAAAAAGCTTTTTAAGTGGGGCTTGCACCTCGATGATAACCTTGGCGCCGGTGGCCTCAAGAAGCGGGGCATACCGTACCATTTGAATACTGTCACCAAATCCTTCTTCCGCATGAAGAAGGATAGTTTTTCCTCTAAGAGCATCCCCGCGCCATAACGGTTGCGTGAAAGAACGATGAAAAAGACGTGCTTCTGTTCGTTGCCAGCGCGCTTCAAAGAGAGGCCACCCTTCCGATAATCGACCGAGCGTTAAAAGCGCTAGTCCTTGATTAAGCAGGGCAATGGAATCTTCCGGATTGATTTGGTGCGCCGTTGTAAAAGCCTGAAAAGCCCCATCAATAAAACCCAATTCTAAAAGGCAATATCCAAGATTATTGTACCCCGGTACTAGACCAGGGTTACGACGCAGCGCTTCGATGAAATAGGGGATGGCCTCTTTATATTTATATTGTCGGGCAAGAACAAAACCGAGATTGTAATAATCAATCGCTTCATTAAGACCATGCGCAATACAGCTGCGGAAACAAGCCTCAGCTTTGGCATAATGTTTGCCGTCACATTGGATCATCCCTTGCTGTCGTAATTTTTCCACATCCACGGGTTATTCCACTAACTTGAGCGCGTGTTTGTTTTGTTTGGCGGGAACTGACGTCCATAAGGTGGGAGTGAGAACTTCACGATTACCATCCATATATTTCTTGAGCTCGAGAGCCATTCGATCAATGACGTCCGTCCAATGGGCTGGCTTTGTTTGACGGAAAAGACGCAGGGTCGGATACCATGGGCTATCTTCACGATCAAGCATCCATCGCCAATCAGGATCAAACAACAGAAATATCCATACAGGTATATGGAGTCCTCCCGCAAGATGTGCAACCGATGTGTCAACCGTGATGATCAGATCAAGATGTTGCATAAGGCAGGCGGTTGAGGCGAAATTGTCCAACCATGGATCGGCATCGACCAGATGAGCTTTTGTAAAATCAGCCTGTTCTTTTTGGATACCTTTTTGCAAAGAGACAAAGTGACCTGGAGCCGCCCGGAACAAAGGAGCTAATTGGTCAAAATGAAGAGATCGATTGCAGTCGGTGGGCAAATTAGGATTGCCGCCCCAAACAATACCAATACGTGGGCGCAAAACTGACTTTAGTCTTTCTTCCCACAAGCATGCGTTATCAGCCGATATCTTTAAGTATGGAAATGTTGATGGGATAGTATCGAAATGGGTATTAAAAATGCAAGGTAGCGTCATCATCGGGCAGCGTGCAGTTGCGGCTGGTACCGGCTGGTCGTGAATGATAACAGAAATATGAGGAAAGCTTGTTGTTATAAGTTGAGCAAGGGCATCATTCATAAGAAAAACAGTTATATGATCCACGCGCGCTTGAACCATGGGAAGATAGCGCAGGCTAAAAAGGGCATCGCCAATCCCCTGATCTTCGTAAAGAATAAGATGATCAATTGTCTCGCCTTTCCATTTGGGAAGATGTTCGAAATACTTTTCATACCCATCGGGACGAGTTTGAAATAAAGACCATCCACGGTCAAAATTTCCAATCTTTAGATTCTCATAAGCTTCATTGATACGCACACCTGATAAATAAGGTCGATGTTTGTAGAGCTCAGAATAATAAGCGATGGCTTTTTCCGGATAGCCGGCCGCTTGCCATATATTGCCAAGTACAATAGCTCCTTCTTGAACGGGAGGAACCCCCGGAACGTCTTGGTTGGCCACTAATTTATAGGCGCCTTCGACATCTCCAATCGCAAGCAAAAGGGCTGCATAATTGCTACGAAAGCTCGGATGATCGGGGCATAAAGCCAGGGCTTGAGTATGATGTTTTTGGGACTCTGAATATCTCTTAAGTTGCCGCAATAGATTACCCGAAAAATCCCAGGCATCGGCAAGATTGGGATCGAGTTCAAGAGCTTGGAGAGCGGATTCAAGTGCCTCCTGTTTACGATTTAAAAGCCGTAAAATAAGAGCACGGTTAAGCCAAGCAGGGGCAAAGGAATTGTTAATAGCTAAGGAGGCTTCGATCAATTTTAAAGCGAGCTCACTGTTGCCAAGCTGTTGAGCTAAAGTTCCCATAAGATGTAAAACATCGGGTTGTCTTGGCTGGTCCGCCAGTATAGCTCGGTACAACGCTATGGCTTCACTCAGCTTTCCTTCTTTCTGAAAAGCAATAGCCTGTTGCAAACGATCCATAACTCCACCAACGAAAAAACGGCTTCAACAACAAGATAAAGGTCTTTTATCTTGTTGTTGAAATGTAATGAAGCAGATTAAAAGATGAGGCGCAAGCCATCGTCTTCCAGAAATTCCATTTAGGCAGCTTCAAGCACACCATAAGCGTACCATTGAATTATCGATTTCTGGAGGACGTCTTTAATCATATGCTCGGCCATCTCAGGCGTTAATTCGTCCGTGGTGCCCAAGACATAAGATGCATCACTTGGGTTCTTAGTTAAGCGTACCAGTTCTGGTAAAATAGCTGATACCGAATTAGCTAAGCCTCCACGGTCGATCGCTTGAATGACCAAGGCTTCGCGTGCCGAAACCGAGATAGCGTCCCCGATAACCATAGATGCCAAATTGTGAGATTGGTTGGTGACCTCTGTCTTGGTAAGAAACTTGTTAAAGCTTCCAGTAAGACGAGGTTCATCCAGTGTTTTAAGGCTACCCGAATGCTTCGCCCCGCGCATGGGAAGAGCTATACCGCAAGCAACCAAAATTTGCAAAGCGCCGAGAATATCGAGAGCGGCATAGTTTTTCCCATCCGGATGAGAGAGAAAATCTCCGATGCTGATCGGTGTTAATGTCATGAGCGTGATGAGCTTGCTGTAAAGTGCGGATTTGAGCTCAATCGTTTTACCGTTTGTTGTAACTTCTGTAGGGATTTTTTCGGGCGACATTGTAATGCCAAAAGAAAATTTTCCAAACAGAGAAGCCATATCATCGGACTTAACAACGGGATGACGACACCAAATATCGGATCGTACTGTGCGATTAAGAACAAAATCTTTCAAGGGATCAAAAAGCGGATTGTTGATGCTCTGAAAAATGATCTGTTGCGCTTCCTTGGGGATGGCAAGTTCGACATAATTTGTGGATATCTGCGTATCCCCAGCATAGCTAAAGCCGCGCGGGCGAATGTTAAGCAAAATATCAAACGTCGTGGAAGAAGCTTCACCATCATTCCATAACTCAAAAAAATCGTCAGGTTTCTGAGCCGCAATCGCTTTATCAAGTTTTGCAGCAATGACAGGTTGTGATTCAAAATAAAGTTTACCGAGCTTTTTAAGCTCACCCAAGAACTCAATGGCCTGGTTCGCGGTCATCTGAGGCGCAAATTCACGTACTAAAAAGCGCAGAGCGCCATGCACGTCTTTATGAGGCAGATAGGTAATGTTAAGTAAACCATTGGGTAGAAGCAATTTCTCAGCTAAGTTGAAAAGATCTTCACGCTTTGCTTTATCAACAAGTGAGACGCTCTCATTATAGATAAGATAATTAAGCGGAGGCAGCTTGCCGGACTCAAGAAGTTCGTTCAATCGGCCGTGAAGAAAAGTGACATTGTGCACGCTGCGAATATGGGCTTGGTCTTGAGACTTTTTGCAAGCTACTGGATCTGCAATGATGCCATAAAATTTACCCTCAGGATTGCTCGCTGCAAGACAAGATAACAAATCAGGATTGTGACAATCGGCATCCATATAGGTAAAATGTTCGCCGGGCTGACGCGGCTGAAAGTTACGGAGTGCGGCTGTATAGCTGAGGCTGACGGGGCTTGTAAGTGTTGGGATGTTCATGGTTAGGACTCCTTCCTAGTTGATGCGGGGTTGATTTTATATATACTTAACAAGGCTTAATTGCAAAATAGATCCTGTTGCCTGGTAGGATGCGTCGAGCTGAGCTGTGAGGGACGTGATTTCGGTTGAGACTGTTGCGGTATCTACAGATGATAAATTTAATATTTGAGTTTTCAAATTAGTAATATCGCTATTTTGTGTACTCGTTTCTGCCTGTACACTGTTAATATTCGCGGCGACCGATGTGTTAACGGCATTAAGACTGTTCTGTGCTGTTTGCAAAAGCGAATTGGCGCTTTGCATATCGGTTTGATACGTGGTGGGGTCTGTTGTTCCCGTTGCTTGTAACATTAATTGTACGCCCGCAATCAGTTGTTGAAAGGCTGGATCATTGCTCGTGACCCCATATTGAAGGGGATAGCCACTATCAATATTTGCTGTATCGATGGCATAAGCATTGGCATTTG
>Ga0302274_10002130_pt1 | contig 18354 bp, 18 predicted proteins | sample III_Bog_N2_1_FD_198755 | JGI IMG/M metagenome (GOLD analysis project Ga0302274, IMG submission 198755) | Peat permafrost microbial communities from Stordalen Mire near Abisko, Sweden - III_Bog_N2_1 | ecosystem: Environmental > Terrestrial > Soil > Wetlands > Peat | place: Sweden: Abisko...
CTTGCGCCTCCGGTCGGGCTCCGCCCTCCCTTCAGCACAAGCGCCGGAAACCTCTCTCACCTTGATTGCCGGGGACTCTCACCTTGATTGTCGCGCGGCACCCACGCTCCGCGCCACCACCCGCTGCGAGAGCCCCTGGCCCAACCGCAGCCGCAAAACCTCCCGGATCTTCCGCATTGCCACCCTCTCGCCAGGCATCTCGGTCCCTCGCTCCTCTGCAAAGGACCGACACTACCCACGGTTGAAAGACTGTCAGCGGGTGGCCGGAACGACGCCCCGTCCCAGCGCGATCACGATCACCGGAATCGGTGATCACGATCCGCCGGAATCGGTGATCACGATCGACTGGATTGAGTGATCACGATCAAACGGAATCGGTGATCACGATCGACCGGAATCCGCACCTTCGTCCCGGAAGTCCGCGACGTCGCGGGCGAGCGAGTCGGAGGCGACCACGAACATCCGGCGAAACCGCGAGAGCGCCAAGGTGATCTCCGCCGCCAGCCCCGGCGCCAAAGGCGCTTCCTCTTCACTGGTGCCGATGAGGTGCATCGGCAGCACGCCGATATGGGTGCTGTCGCGGGCGTCGCGCGGCTCGGTCAGTGGCTCGCCGGTCGGCGCGGATTCGTCCAGTGTCCCGCTTGGCGGGCCAGCGGCGGTTTCGCCGGCGACCGGGGCCGGCTGCTCCGCCTTCGGCGTATGGACCGGACGGGCGGGGATCCGGCTGCCCGCCGGGCCGCGGATTTCGACAAGCATCTGCTGGGTTTCGCGCGACGGCGCCGCATCCATCAGGTCGGCGAGCACGGTTCGGCAGCGGTCGTACGCGTGAATTGCCATACCTTTCTCGCCGCGCGAGGCGTGGATGCCCATCAGCGTGCGCCAGGCGCCTTCATGCGCACGGTCGATCTGCAGCAGACGTTGCGCGGCCAGGAACGCCGCCTCCGGTTCGACCTGCTCGCGCAGCACCGCTTCGGCCACCCTGCGGGCGTGGTCCCGCAAGCGCTCACGCTCGCTGGCGAGCCAGGCATCGAACGCCCCACCGATCCCCCCCAGTCCCTCCAACAGATCGCCGTCCAGCAGCGACAGCGAGCCGTGTTGGTCGGTCGTCGCGCGCATCACCTCGTGCACATCGACCCAGACAGCACCGGGCTTCAGCGAGATATGGTCGCGGGTCACTACTGTCCGGTTAAAAATCCAGGAAATTCAACTGGTTATCATCTTGTGCAACTTCGAAACTGGCGGCCTCGCGAGAGAATGCCGTCTGGATCTCGATCTTTTCAAAGACCGCCACCGAAAAGACCTGCAGCAATGTGTAGAGAGGCGCCTCCAGCTGGAGCCGCTTGCGCACGATCGCAACCAGCACATAGACCGAAACGGCGATCCAGATCTGCGTCTTCACGGCGTTCTCCGACGTGCCATAGAACCGTTTGATCCGCAGGTGCTGTTTGATCCATTTGAAAAAGAGCTCCACCTGCCAGCGGCTTTTGTATAGGTCGCAGATCGTCAACGCCGGCAACGCCGTCTGATTGGTCAGGAAGATGAGCGTCTTGGCCTTTTCGACGTCGCGGAAACGGACACGCCGCAGATGTCCGGGGTAGTCCTGGCTGGTGCGAGCACCGTCCAGTGCGATGGTTTGGTCAGCGATCACGCCGGTGGTTCGGTCGGTGGGCGAGGAATAGATCCGATGGGCGTCGAGATTGGACTTGGCTCGCGTGACGAAGAACGCGCCTCCCTGGTGCAGGGTATGGAGCCGGCCGAAGTCGATATACCCACGATCCATCACGTAGATGGCGCCGGGTTCGGGGATAAGCATGTCAAGAGCATGAACGTCGTGCAGCTTCCCGTCCGAGATATGAATGAAGCTCGGGATGTTGCCGCGAAGATCAAGCAGCGTGTGCATCTTCACGGCGGACTTGGTCGTTCGAAAATGTGCCCAGGGGAACATCGACATGCACAAATCAATGGTCGTTGAATCCAGCGCATAGACGCTGTTCGTTAGGTCCACCCCCAAGCTTTCGTCGGCGTATAGGCGTCTGGCCTGAGCTATCAGCCGTTGGGCGAACTCGGCGTAGATGCGCCAGTCGCGTGACTCGTTGGCATCCGCAAGCGTGGAACGGCGGACCGGTTCGCGGAGACCCATGTGGTAAAGCTTCGCCGTTTGTGCCGACAGGCACGCCTCGATGTCGCGCAAACTCTCGCGATAGGTCAGCTGGGCGAACGCCATGATCTGATATTGCGCGGCGCAGGACAGCTTGCGCACGGCGCGATTGCCTTCGTAGCGCGCGACGATCCGGTCGAACGTACTCCATGGCAGGAAATCCATGAGCTGCGCGAATAGCGTCTTGCCGATGTTCATGACCACCCTCTCCCCGCGCCATCGTCGGGGAGAGCCGCCGGCAATTCAAATCCGCCCCAGCAACGAAGTGCCGAAAAGCCATGTGTGTCAGTGGTTTATCCGGAAACTCGGTTCAACGAACCGGACACTAGTGGTCGCGGGTAATCTGCAGGATCTCACCCTTGGCCGAAGCCAATGCCGCCAGCAAGCGATGGATTTCCTGACGCAGCGAGGCACGGGCTTGCTCTTCCGGCCGGCAGCTCCATAGCAGCTCGGCCAGATGCCCGCGCAACGCCGGGCGCGGCGCCGACAGGGCAAGGATCGCCAGCAGCGCGCGAGTCTTGCGCCCGGGGGGCAGGACATTCTCGCTGTTGAGGCTGCGGGCCTCCATCTGTCCGATCAGGCGAAGCCTCAAAATCATCTGCCCAGACACCTGCGCTGGGGGTAGCAATGTGGAGAAAGCTGTGAGACGGCTATCGACGGCCTCTTCGATTTGCATGGACTGCATGAGGAGCTCCATGAGCTTGCCCAACTTTGCCGGCGATGATCGAACCTCCAGTGCTGGTTGGACTGCGGTTGCCACGATGGGTCTGACGGCACTCACAAAGGCGACGACATTTGGAACGGCGACTAGCAAATATGCAGACTACAAACCTAATCTGCGGCGATGACAGGCTCGGAATCTACCCATGATTCCGGCCGCGAGCGCCACGACACACCGTCCAAATCGTAGCCAACAATCCAACATTTGAGAGTTGCAGCCTGGCGCCGGATATGCTCGTACGGCGCCCGAAAGGTCTCCCCAATCGACAGCCCCCCGCCATCCTGCTGCGCGAAAGCTATTGCCGGTACTGCAGGGTTGGAAGCGCACTCTGCAATCTCGCGGACTGGCCGAACGTCGAAGGTTTGTCCAGGGTGCTAAAGAGCGGCCGTCATCCCCGCCGAGCAACAGCCATCCGCATCGAGCGTTCGCTGCCGCACGGCCATGTCGCCGCCGCGCTTGGCACCGCGCGCAAGATCGGCCTCGATGTACTGCTCGGTCCCGAGGAAAACCGGCGTCGCGATCTGATGCTGGCGCTCGTCGTCCGCGGTCAGAAGCCCATGTCGCCCATGCCACCGCCAGGGGCGCTGGCTGGAGCCGGCTTCTCGGCAACCATCGCCTCGGTGGTGATCAGCAATGACGCGACTGATGCGGCGTGCTGGAGAGCCGTGCGGACGACCTTGGTTGGGTCGATAATGCCGGACTTCACCAGATCCTTGAACTCGCCGCCTTGCGCATCGAAGCCGTAGTTGTAATCATTCTTGTCCAGCACCTTGCCGGAGATCACGGCACCGTCTTCGCCGGCGTTCTCGGCGATCTGCTTCAGTGGCGTAAGAACCGCTTTGCGCACAACCTCGATGCCGAAGCTTTGGTCGTCGTTCTCCGCCTTCAGCTTGGACAGGATCAGCGAGGCACGCGCCAGCGCCACGCCGCCACCCGGCACGATGCCTTCCTCGACCGCGGCCCTGGTCGCATGCAGCGCGTCATCGACCCGGTCCTTGCGCTCCTTCACCTCGACCTCTGTCGAGCCGCCGACACGGATCACCGCCACGCCGCCGGCCAGCTTCGCCAGCCGCTCCTGCAGCTTCTCGCGGTCGTAGTCCGAGGTGGTCTCCTCGATCTGCGCACGGATCTGCGCCACCCTGCCCTTGATGTCGTCCTTCTTGCCTGCGCCCTCGACGATCGTGGTGGTCTCCTTCTCGATCAGCACCTTCTTCGCCGTGCCGAGCATTGCCAGCGTGACGGTCTCCAGCTTGATGCCGAGGTCCTCGCTGATCACCTGGCCACCGGTAAGAACAGCAAGGTCCTCCAACATCGCCTTGCGGCGATCGCCGAAGCCAGGCGCCTTGACCGCCGCGACCTTCAGCCCACCGCGCAGCTTGTTCACCACCAGCGTGGCAAGTGCCTCGCCATCGACGTCCTCGGCGATGATCAGCAGCGGGCGGCCAGATTGTACCACTGCCTCCAACAGCGGCAGGATCGGCTGCAAGCCGGACAGCCTCTTCTCGTGGATCAGGATATAGGGCTGATCGAGATCCGCGACCATTTTCTCCGGGTTGGTGACAAAATATGGCGAGACATAGCCGCGATCGAACTGCATGCCCTCAACGACGTCGAGTTCGGTCTGCACACCCTTGGCTTCCTCGACCGTGATCACGCCCTCGTTGCCGACCTTCTGCATCGCCTCCGCGATCATCTTGCCGATCTCGGTCTCGCCATTGGCGGAGATCGTGCCGACCTGCGCAATCTCTTCTTGGGTGGTAACTTTCTTGGAGCGCTGGCTCAGTTCGTCCACCAAGGCGTGAACAGCCTTGTCGATTCCGCGCTTCAGGTCCATCGGATTCATGCCTGCCGAGACCGCCTTCGCGCCCTCCCGGACGATGGCCTGCGCCAGAACAATCGCCGTCGTGGTGCCGTCGCCCGCGATGTCATTGGTCTTACTGGCAACCTCACGAACCAATTGCGCACCCATATTCTCGAATTTCTCGCTAAGCTCGATCTCCTTGGCGACGGTCACGCCGTCCTTGGTGATCCGCGGCGCGCCGTAGCTCTTGTCGAGCACGACGTTGCGGCCCTTCGGACCCAGCGTCACCTTCACCGCGTCGGACAGAATATCGACGCCGCGCAGCATGCGCGCGCGAGCGTCGGTGCCGAACCGTACGTCCTTGGCTGCCATTGTCAGTGTTCCTTGTTCGTGAACGTCGTCGCGAAGCCAGCAGCCACCTCAAGCAGGCTTCTTCTTGGCCGCGCCGCCTTCGATAATGCCCATGATGTCTGACTCTTTCATGATCAGTAGCTCTTCGCCGTCGAGCTTGACCTCGGTGCCAGACCACTTGCCGAACAGAATGCGGTCGCCGGCCTTCACGTCCAGGGCGACGATCTGCCCCTGGTCGTTGCGCGCGCCGGGACCGACGGCGATGACTTCGCCTTCCACCGGCTTTTCCTTCGCGGTGTCGGGAATGATGATGCCGCCCGCGGTCTTCTCTTCGGCTGTCAGCCGGCGGACCACGACCCGGTCGTGGATAGGACGAAATTTCATCTATTTTCTCCCGAATGGTAGCGCTTGTAAGCGGAACGATCGCCACCACCAGCGCCGAGCGTAATATCGACACTCGATGGGCGCGAGGCCCGAATAAACGCAGTGTGGTCGAGTTGATTGAATCCTTCGAGCCGCGTGTGCCGTATGATGAGCCCAAGACCGGAGCCGCGTGGCAGTCGTACTGCGGCAATTCATGCGATGGCCCGGATTCTAGCCGGCATGTGACAGCAACGCCCCGACACGTTCTCCGCTTGCCAGATGTCGCACAGGGAAGCTGATTTCCGCGAGGGTGCCGCCGCCTGTGGTGGGGCGGTAGACAATCTCCGACTCAAGAAGTGCCGCAAGATCGGAGGCAATGCCTTCATGCTGGTGCGCTCGATACTTCGGCCTTCCCCAGCCGTCGTCGGCCACAGCCAATAGTGCTTGCCAGGGCTCTGTCCTGCTCAGCGTGACCGCGATACACCCGGAACTGCGGCAGCCAAACGCGTGAAGCAGGGAATTGACCACCAGCTCGGAGGTGGCGAGCACAATGGCCCGGCCCTTCTGAGCGGGCATCTCGATCGGCTCGATCCAGGAGCTGATGTGGATCTGCCCCACGACCGGACCGAACAGCTGAATCAGATTGCGAACCGTCGTCCGAAGTGCGCTCGCACAAGGCAACGCTTCTGCCCCGTCGTTTAAGCCGAGGGAGCGGACCAAGGCCGCAAGCTCCGCGGCGAGCCTGTACTCGGTGGCAATGCCGAGCGGATACCTCATGCCGACCGGCATTCTGTGCTCAAGCTCGCTGACCAGGCGGACCATGCTGTATGCCCGGTGCATCGCTTCGTTAGCCCAAAGCGGCTGAAGATCCATAAGCCCATTGGACGAGCACGGCAGTATTCGATCAAGGAGAACGCCAAGCACGGCTTGACGCTGTATCGACATCACACCCACCGAAGCCGCCATCCGCTCGATCCGGCAGGGCTGTCTCTGAACGGTATAGGAATGAATGCCTTCGCCCACATGAACCTCCCGCGCGGCGATGGGGGCAGCACCACGACTTGCTATGCAGAGGGCCTCGCGCCTGATTGGCGATCAACGCCGACCTGTTCGATCATAGCCAACAAGACGCACTGAAAAAACTTCGGAATCTACTCATCCCCAACACCGCTAGCCGTCGCACCGCTCTGTCTGGTACCCGGGACGGTCGCCGCATCGTGGCTCGGGAGGGCCGCGATCGTCGGCACGTTCAACGCCCCGCCGACCGTCTCAGCCAGTCCGACCGGCATTGCGGTCGTTAGGACCGCCCTGCCCGTTGTGCCGGCTGATAGAGACGCGGCCTTGGTAGGGTTGGAAACTACCTACAGGCTATCCGCCGGGCAGCGGCGACGGGAGATCCGGCTCGAACGAGGGCTCGTCGTCGGCTTGCCAGGCGGCGGCCAGTGCCAATCTGGCCAGCGCCGGAAGGGATTTCGACCCGGTCTTTTGCATGATCGCGGCACGGTGGTTTTCGACAGTGCGCTGGCTGATGCCAAGATCAGCGGCAATGTTCTTGCTGGGGGCTCCGGCGAGGACCAGCGCCATGATCTCCCGCTGTCGCGGAGTCAAACCCGCGACATGGTTGGCAGCGTCTTCCCGCACCGCGACCAGCCTGCTGGAGTCGCGGGACTGCTCGACAGCACGCTCGATGCTGGCAAGCAGCTCGGCACGGCCGACCGGCTTCTCGATGAAGTCCGCAGCGCCCGCCTTCATGGCTTGAACCGCGATCGCCACGTCGCTGCTGCCCGTGAGCATGATTGCCGGCAGCCGATGGCCCGCCAGCCGCCTCAGCAATTCGAGCCCGCTCATTCCCGGCAGGTACGCGTCGATCAACAGGCAGGCCCCTGTCCCGGGGCGGTAGTGTTCGAGGAATGCCTCGCAGGACGCAAAGTCCACGACCGTCCAGCCATCCTGCTCGAGCAGGCTGCGAAACCCCTCGCGCACGTTGCTGTCGTCGTCGACGACAAAGATGAGCGGCGCACCCGCAGAGCCGCCCGGTTCAGACGGCGGAGCGCCGGCCTGCGATACCGGCAACAGCCGCTGGATGACCTGGGTCAGCTCGCCCAGCTTCACCGGCTTGTTAAGATGGACACAGTTCTGCAGCGCGATCTCCCGCAAGGTAACGGTCGAGATATCACCGGTCAGGATGATGACCGGGATCTCACGATGAAGTCTCTCCCGCACCTTTCCGATGAACTGAAGGCCGGTCAGACCGTTGGGAAGATTATAGTCTGCGATGATGAGGTCAGGTCGGATCGGACCTCGCGTCACCAGCTCAAGCGCTGCGATGCCGTCGGGCGCCGTTGCCGCGCGATGGCCGTCCTCGCCGAGCACGAGTTCCAGCAGTCCGCGCACTTCGGGATCGTCTTCGACGACCAGGATGACGCCGGTCCGGCGAACAGCGTCGGTGCTCCCGTTATCGACGCCATGCCCATGTTGTTCCAGCTCCGGTGCCATCTCGCCCGGTTGAAGGACGATCTCGATGGCGAAGACCGAGCCCTTGCCCGGACGCGAGCGGACGCGCACCCGATGGCCCAGCAAATTCCCGAGACGCTGCACGATGGACAGGCCAAGACCGAGGCCACGGCTCCGCTCACGCGCGGCGTTGCCGAGTTGATGGTACTCCTCGAACACCGCTTGCAGCTCCTCGTCTGGGATGCCGACGCCGGTATCCCAGACCTCGATGCTGAGGATACCGCGGCGGCGCCGGCAGCCAAGCAGCACCTTGCCGTGACTGGTGTATTTCAATGCGTTCGATAGCAGATTGCGGATCATCTGCTCCAGCAGCAGCGGATCGCTCTGCACCGGAAGGCTGCACGGGACCGTGCGAAACATAAGGCCTTGCGCATGCGCGTGATAGGCGAACTCATCCCTGAGCCGGCTGAGCAGATCGTCGATCGGGAAACTGACCACCTCGGGGCGGACGTTGCCGGCCTCGATCTGGTTGATGTCGAGCAGTGCGTTCAGCATGCCGGTCATGGCGCCCAGTGTCTCGTCGAGCCGCGCGACCAACTTCTCTGCGCGCTCGCCTTCGACGGTCTTCGCCAGGAGCCCCTGCAGCAGGGCAAGCGTCTGCAGCGGCTGACGAAGATCGTGGCTCGCGGCGGCAAGGAAGCGCGACTTGGCGGCATTGGCCAGCTCCGCTTGCCGCATGGCTGCCGCCAGAGCGTCAGCCGCGTGTCGCCGGTCGGTAATATCGGCAAAGGTGATGACGACGCCCTCGACTCCGTTGTCCTGGGCCCGATAAGGCAGGACACGACGGTTGTACCAAGCGCCGTTCTGCGCTTCGATCTCCCGCTCGATCGGCGCAAGGGTCTCAAGCACCGCCCGGGCATCGGTCAGCAGCGCGCCATCGGCAGCCAGCGAGTGCAGGTCTTGAAGCGGCCGGCCGACGTCGCTGGGTATGACGCTGAACAGCGACTTGGTGGCTGGCGTGAAGAATCGGATATTCAGGTCGGTGTCGAGGAACAGCGTTGGGACGTCGGTGCTGTAGAGAACGTTCTGCAAATCATTGGATGTCGTGCGCTGCCGTTCCAGGGTCTCATGGAGCTGGCTGTTGAGGGCGGTCAGCTCCTCGTTGAGCGATTGCAATTCCTCCTTCGACGTCAGCAGCTCCTCGTTCGTCGATTGGTATTCCTCGTTGATCGACAGGGCCTCTTCGTTGATCGCCTTCTGCTCTTCGCTGGAGATCTCGAGGCTTCGGATGGCGCCTTGCAGCTCAGTCCGCGTGGCTTCAAGCTCCTGCTCAAGCCGGGCCACCAGCGACGCGTCGCCCGCCGTGACGAGGCCCGCTTGCTTGTCCGGTTGCAGTGGCGCGTCAACGAAGCAGATCAACAGCAGCTTATCGCTATCGGCCGTCACGGGGCGCACGTCGATGTTGAAGGAAGGCGCGTCGCCGTCGCGGTTCGTCCGGCCACCGGCGACGACAACGCGCGCGTTCTGTTGGATGGCTTGTTGGATAGCCGCCGCAAGTTTGCCGCGCAGCCCCTGGCGGGCGAGTGCCAGCAGATCATGCGTCGGATGACCCGGCGCCACGCGCAGATAGCGGTCTGTCGGTCCCAGCGAATAGAGACATTCGTGCCTGTGGTTGACAAGACCGCCGCCGGGGCGTACGCCTCCATCACCAGCCGCCGACCGAGGTCGCCAAGCGCGGCTTGTCGCGAGAGCGCCCGGCCTGGTCCCGGACGTGCGTGGATTCGGCTGCCGTCACCGGTGAGCGAAAACCCGGCGTCTCCCGGCCGCGCGCGGACGACATGCCGGTACAGCCGCTCCGACTTGGCGATCGCTTCGAAGCGGCCTTCCGCGTCGCCGACCGTCTCCGAACTGCCAAGCAGCAGAATGCCGCCCTCGCGCAGCGCGAAATGGAACAGGGAGATGATCTTGGCCTGTGCCTCCGGGGCCAGGTAGATCAGCAGATTCCGGCACGACACCAGGTCCAGACGGGAGAATGGCGGATCGGCCAGCACGTCCTGTACGGTGAACACCACCGCCGCGCGCAGTTCGTCCGAGACTCGATAACCGTGGTCTTCGCGCGAAAAGAAGCGTTCCAGTCGCGCCGGCGACACGTCTGCCTCGATCGCCTCGGGATAGAACCCGTCCCTGGCATGCGTGACCGCATCCGCATCGACGTCGGAGGCGAACACCTGCAGCTTGGTGTTCAGCTTCGCTGCCACGATTGCCTCGCGGAACAGCATGGCGAGTGAATAGGTCTCCTCCCCCGTGCTGCACCCCGCAACCCAGATGCGGATCGGCTGATCGGACGCGTGGCCGCGGACCAGGTCAGGAATGATCTTCTCAGACAGAAGATCGAACACCTTCGGATCACGGAAGAAGCTGGTGACGTTGATCAGCAGGTCCTTGGCAAGCAGGTCGAGTTCGTCCGTGCCGCTGCGCAGGATCTGGATGTACCGATCCATCTGGCCTGTGGTGATCCCGGCCAGCGCCATGCGCCGCTCGACGCGACGCCGAAGAGTGCCTTGCCTGTAGAGTCTGAAATCGTGGGCCGTTTTCGTTCGCAGAAGCTCGATGATCTCGGGCAGGGGGAGCCTTGCCGCTGCCTGCGGAGGTGAACTGCTCTGCGCCTGTCGCTGACCATATTCGACCAGCGCTTGCGGAATTTTCGCCGCCGGAAGGACGAAGTCAACCGCGCCTGTCTTGATCGCGCTGCGCGGCATGCCGTCATAGGCGGCTTCGTCAGGCTCCTGCGCGACCACCAGCCCGCCTTTCTCCTTCACGGCCATCAGCCCAAGGCTGCCATCCGCGCCCGTGCCCGAAAGGATCACACACGCGGCGCGCGGACCATAGTTCGCGGCCAGCGAGTACAGCAGGAAGTCGAATGGCAGCCGCGCACCGCGGCGCGCCTGCGGTTGCGAGAGGTGCAGGGCGCCGTTGCTGACGGACAGGTAGGTGCCTGGCGGGATCACATATACGTGATTTGGCTCGATCGGCACACCGTCGGTGGCTTGCTGCAACGTCATCGGGGTGTGCCCGACCAGCAGATCCACCATCATGCTTTCGTGAGTTGGATCGAGATGCTGAATCAGGACGAAAGCCATGCCGTTCCCGGGAGCCAGCGCGCCCAGAAGTGTCCGGCAGGCCTCAAGCCCCCCCGCCGATGCACCGATTCCGACGATCGGAAACGCACCAACCCCGCGCGGGGCGTCAGGCGCGGCCAAGGGGCGCCGGCTCGATCGCGGTCGGGCCATTTTAGCCTGATGCGGGGGGCTATCTGTCATTCTTCGGCCGTATCCGATGAGTCTGCGGATCGAGACCGCATCATTACCCTATCACAGCCTGATTACGGCTGCGAGACAGTAGGTCGTTGACCAGCTCATCTGGCTGATGAAGCGTCGTCTGAGTAGTTTCCGACTCTGCGCATGGCGATCTCCCTTCAGCTATACACATCCGATCGTCGGTCCCGCCGATGCGGCGGGTGTCCGAGGAACCCCGGGGAGTTCCCCCCTGGGGCGCGTTTCCTCCCCTAAACTGGAGCCCTGGCTGACAGGCCGGGGCCCCTCTTTCAGGGTATCAGGGCGCAACAATGCAAATATTGGAGCCGATAGGCCAGCCGATGAGAACGCTTCGCGTCCTCGACCGAGGCCGGCGCGGTTGCCACCGCCGCGCGATGGCGACCGCAACTCATGATCGTCGATGTGAAGCTGGGCGTTGGCAGCGGCGTCGCCGCCGTCGAGGCAATAACACGAGACGAGCGCGCGCCCACTCCGCACGTGTTCATCAGCGGCGATATTTCCACGGTTGCGGCGGTCAGGCCGGGCGCGGTGGCCATTCAGAAGCCGTTTCGCGGACCGGACCTGGTTCGGGCGATGCGCCGTGCGGATGAGGGCTTGACCATCCATTGAGGTTTCCAGGCTCCCGGACGGCAATTGATGTGGGACAGGTCGGGTGATGTGGAACAGGTCCGGCCAAGCTGCAGGATGCAGGTAGATCATCGGCTTCAGGTTGCGCGAGGTTCGATAACCGCGCGCCTTGGCCTTGGCTGCCTGGACCAGGCTGTTGATCCCTTCGAGGATATCGTTCGCGATGTGCGCGCCGCCGGTGGGGCTCACCGCCGTCTCTGAGGAAGAGGGGTAGTGGCCGTCGGGTGGGAGCCCCGGATTGGCAAAGCCCGACCACAGAGATCGTCTTTATTTGCCGGATTTGAGTAATTTCCGAACCTGGACGCGACGATCTCCTGCCAGCTATATGTCACTGCACTAGGTCAGCGCTAGCTTGGTGATCGTACCTTTGGAGCACCGGCCCGACCATTGACTTCGTGCCTAAAGGGGCGCAGCGCACCGAATATACCTCCCTACACATCGTTTTTGGTGTGCTGCTTGGCTTGGTCTTGTTCGCGCGGCTGCCCAGCCGAACGGGCGGATCGAGATTACGCTGTCGAACGGCGTGTCGGTGTGTGTTGATTCGAAGGTGGATGGCGCTGCATTGCGGCGTGTCGCTGCAATCAAGCGGACATCCAGCGTCGACGATGATGTGCAAGGCGCCAACAAAATGAGGAGGTTGCGATCAAGAAACCGTAACACCAAACCAAAGGAGACGGTTTATGGCCACAAGTGATTTCGTTCACACAGCCGAAACGCTGATGGATGTAGCGGAACTGCATTGGCGAGCCACACGCAAGGCAGCTCAGGCAGCGCAGGACGAGTACGATGTGGCGCGGCGCCTTTATGCCTCCGCCCGGCGTGATTACACGGCAGCCGGGCGCCATGCCGGCGCAGGGGTTTGTGCCGCCACGGGCCGAGGCGATTAGACTGAACCGCCCGTCCATAGTCCGAATCAGTAAACGCATTCGGCATATGCATAGCAAGGTCGTGCCTACCGTTTAATGGAAATTGAGTCAGGTTGGAAGGCCTGATGTGCAAGGAAGGTCAAAAAATGCTTACCGTGACCGGTCGTATGACCCAACTCCCTCCTTATTCCGCCTTTATGTTCGGTTCCCTTGACGCGGACAGCCTGATTCCGGAGTCGGCCGTATCTTTGGGCGAAGCGATTCTTGCTGCACGGAACGGCGCTCGGGCTATGCCTGCCGTCTCCTACATCCACCGGCATGATGGCCTGGCGGCTGGCGGGAATGGCGCGTTCATGTTCGGCGTGCACCCGGAGCAGCCAGTCCGCGCAGCCCTGGATGAACTCGCCATGGATGTCCTGGCTTCCGAACAGACCTGATACAGCGCGCAAGACGGGAAGGACGCCGGGATTGGTACGGCGTCCAGGAGCCGGAACGTTGACCGCACGCACCGGGACTGTCGCCGCTCGCCGAGGGCCGCCAAAACACCGCCGAGCGAGAGCATGACGACGTCGTCGGCCACCAACCGAGACGCCGGGGCGGCCGGCACCGGCGAGGGCCTCGTCACGCGCGGATGTCGTGCAGCGCCCCGAACGCCTTGAACAGCACGCGCGGATCGAACTTGCCCTGATAGACCGCGGGCGGCTCGCGCCTCAGGCCAAGCAGCGCGTTGACCGCCACCTGCGCCGAGCGGATCGAGTATTCGACGGTGAACACCACATCCAGTGGCAGCTCGCAGAACTGCCCCATGAACGCAAGGTTGGTCGATCCCGCGGGCACGATCTGCGGCCGGTCGCCATGCTGGCGCGGCAGGAACTGGCTGGTGATGAAAGGCATCATGCAGGGGACGCAGATTGCCGATCGCAGAATCCGCGCCGCCTCCGAGTCGATGCGCAGGTGACCGAGTATTTCGGTCATAATCTCGCGGCCGGTGCAGGCCGACATGGGCTTTTCGACGAAGTTCCCGGGTTTGTCGACGAACAGGCCGTAGCCCCAGAACACGCTGACGTCAGCAGGTTGGGCCATGAAATGCGGCTGGTGCGGAATGACGATCGAGGCCAGCCATTTCGACTGCGGGAAGGTGATCAGCCCGCCCTCACCAGGCACGTTGCCTGTGGCGTCGCGGATGAGGCGCAGCAGAGTCGGGTCGTGCAGCGTCGTAGTGAACGACACCCATTTCGACTGTTCGATATGGTCGCAGAACACCGAGGGATGGCCGAATGCAGGGCGGCCGGCCGCGATCTTTTCCCACAGCGCCCAGGCGCCGCCGCGCTGTTTGCCGTTGAGCACCGGCGCCGTGTCCATGCCGCCGAGGCTGGACGCCTCGGTCATCGATCCGAGGGTCACCAGAACGCAGTCGCCGGCGCCGACCGTGATCCTGCCGGGTTTGCCGTCCTGCTCGGTGGCGATGTGCGTCACTGTCGTACCGCCGGCGCTCTCGCTGAGGCCGAGATCGGTAACACGGGTGTTGTACTGGATCGTCACGCCGCGCGCATCGAGCCATTTGAGCAGCGGCCGCACCATCGAATCATACTGGTTGTAGGTAGTGCGCATGATCCCCAGCAGGCGGTTGAAGCCACCGACCATATGGGCGAACCGCAGCAGATAGCGCTTGAACTCGATGGCACTATGCCAGGGCTGAAACGCGAAGGTGGTGCACCACATGAACCAGAAATTGGTGGTGAAGAAGTCGGCATCGAACTGCTCGGCGATGCTCGCCTGGCCGAGCAACGCCTCCGGCTCCAGGCCCAGGCGCTCGATCGTCAGGATGTGTCGCTCGCTGAGGCCGAACTCCGGCGCCACCTGCCGCTGGCCGTCGCGGAACAGCCGCGATTTCGAGGAGGTCTTCAGCGTCTCATTCCATGCGAAGATCTCCTGCATCACCGATCGGGTGTCGTCGAGGCTCGGAATCGAGGAGAACAGCTCGAAGGTGCAGAGATACTTGCTTTCGAACATCCGCCCGCCGCGCAGCACATAGCCGTGCTCTGCAGAGCCGGAGGCGTCGAGACTACCGCCGGGCGTATCGAGTGCCTCGAGGATCGTGATGTTACGGCCAAGAATGTCGCCGTCGCGTATCAAGAAGACGGCGGCCGCCATCGAAGCGATCCCGCTGCCGACAAGCGTGAATCTGGCGGCGTTGCGGTCGACTGGATTGGGTGAATCGGGGATGTGCTCGGCGCGATCCATGAAGAAACTCCTTGTGTTGGTGGCACGCCTGATCCCGACGGTTCAGCCAGGACGAACGAGCGCAGGCCGCGCGTGCTGTGCAATCATCAAGTTCTTCGTTGGTCGGGATGACCCACGCCGACACGCGGCTGCCGGGCTGGAAATGCCTGGTCCATTTGCCTCGTTGGCCGCCGGGTCCGCGGTCACGCCGGCCCACGCCAGCTTGCTGCAGAGGCCGCGCGCCGGCGCGGAATGCTCGCCTGCCGGCGGTGAACACCAGGGCGTCCGAGGCCGCCGAGCACAGCCACATAGGCGCCGGCATATTTCGTCATCACATTGGCGAAACCGTTGACGGCAGCGATCCCCGCGTGCTCGGTGTTCTGGTGTAACGCCCGCATGTCGCCTCTACTGCCTGACCGGCAAAGCGGACCCGCGCGCAATCCGATGTCCCCCCCCCGCAATCACGGCCAGCGGGGCGCTCGCGAGCGCCCCGCCAGACCGTCCCGTCGGCGTTCGATCACACGACTTCGATGTCGTTCTCGACAGCAGTGGTGCCCTGTGCCGACCACGCCGTCTCGGCGGCGACCTGTCGTTCATGGTACGACTGCACGGTCCCGGTCAGGGTGACCTTGCCGCCATCGGCTCGGACCTGGACGTTGTCCGGATCGAAGAACCACGAGCGATGCAGCGCGTGGGTGATGTCGTCGCTGAGACCGCCAGTGTCCACCCGCGGCTTGATGGTGGTCTGGTTCGAGACGCCGACCACGCCGTGCAGCGGCCTTATATCGTTCTCGGCGGCTTCCTGCTGATACCACCAGTCGACCTGCCCGGTCAGGGTGACCCAACCGTTCTCGACCTGCACCTGCACGCTGTCCTTTGGCACCGTCACGTTCCAGGACAGGCGCTCGATCGCGGCCGCCGCGATCTGCTCGTCCGACCGCTGAGAGTCCATTGCCAATCGGACCTCGATATCCTCGGCAACGGCCCGCACGCCCTTGACCCGGCGGGCAGCCGTCTCCGCGGCATGTTTCTCCGCATAGCTGTCGACGTAACCGGAGAGGGACACGACCCCGGCATTCGCAGTGACTCCGATGTGGCCGGCGGATACGCTCGGCTCCCATTTGAAGGCCGCCAGAACGGACTCCTGAAGCTGACTGTCTTGCGACATCACGATCTCCTATGCGGGTGCCGAAACCTGAACGATCGCCGCTCACCATTGCGACCGTCCGGGATCCAGCCGCTTGTTATCGAAAGTCTCAAGCTAAGTTCACCGATGCCATCACGGCCGTTCGGCGCGTGCTTTGATTGCCACAGGATTTTCCCATGTCCCGGCATAGCACCAAAACCGTAGAAATTCCCGCCCATTTGCTAAACCGATTCGTGGAGACTCTATGCCTCGCAGCCTGAATTGCGGAAAGCCGAGCTTAGCTTCGGAACAGCGGCCTCCGCCCCGGCGCAGCGTGCCGACCCGGCGCACCCCCTTCGCTCTCCCTGGGTTCGCAATCTGACCGGTCCGAGTCTACGTCCTGTCCTTGTTGCTGACCGGCCTGCTCTTCCATGACCTCTTCGCGCCCGTCGTTCAGGCCAGCCCTGGTTTTGTCGTCGGCCATACTATCATCTCCTGTCGTTTCAGAAGCCTCGATCGCTACGGCTAGGCGGATGCTTCATGCGCGCTCCTTGTCTTCATTCGGCTATCCGAGGACGACGCGAACCCGATGGGAGCGGATCGGCTCCGCGTCAGCCTGCGCGAAAGTGGACGACCAACGGCCGAACACAGCGCCGATTGCGTATCGAAGGTTCGCGCGCAGCTTGGCATTGATGGATTGTTCCGAAAGCGTGGCACCGTCGTCCAACGAAATACCTTCGCCCAGAGACCTGCTGTGCGCCGGGACTTGGCCTCCAGAGGGCAGCTTGGTCATCCATCGTCCCCGCTTTCATCGTTGATGGGCAAGAAGCGGACGAAGCGATGTCCGCGCGGGCCGAAGGATCGTCGCACCTATCTTTTCGAAAGTTAGCGCCGGAAACGGCAGGTCCGGCAGCCTCGGAAACTACGCAGGCCGCACCGGGGCGGCTGGGCTCATGGAGGCGCTGTCCAGCAGCTTGCGGACCGGGCCCGTGCGCAGCACCAGCAGCAGGCAGAACCGCGCCGCCGTCACGGCCCCCTCGGTCCGCGCCTCGCCCAGCAAGCCGTCGCCGCCGAACGTCGCGCCGCTGGGCAGCCGCAGCCGCTTCCCGTCGTGATCGATCTCGACCTCGCCGGAGCTGATCAGGTAGAGCGAAGCCGCACGGCGCCGGCGCCGCAGGATGCGCTCGCCCGGCAGCACGAAGCGCAGGGTCAGCGTCCGGGCGACAGTCCGCAGGCGCGCTTCGGGCAGCGTGGCGAAAGGCGGAAGCTGGCTCACGCGCCGGATCAACCCGGCCTGCAGGTCGAATGTCATCGGCCGGCCGGCGGCATCGCGCCGCGCCTCGATGTCACGGGAGATTTCCCGGAACAGCTCCTCGCTGAGCAACGCCTCGTCGCGCAGCGCAACGTAGGTGTCCATTTCGAAGCGCAGCCCGATCCGTCGCAGCATGCGGGTCTGCAGGACATCGGCATAGGCGGGATACAGCAGCCCCAGCGCCTCCGTCGCGTCATCCAGCAGCGCACGGCGGCGCTGCACGATCTCGCCCATCACCTCGGTCACGCGCGCACCTAGCACCGGGGTCATCCGCTCGCGCATGAACTGCAGTTGCGCGCGAAACACCATCTGCATCACCAGCAGCATCTCCAGGCGTTGCGCCAGCAGACGGGTAAGCGGCTGGTCGATGCGAAACCTGCGGTGCAGCCACTGCGCCAGCCACAGCGACCGGCTCGGCCGCAGCCGCCCTCTGGCTGCGTGCAGATAGCCCAGCCGTCCGTCCGCGCGCGTCGCGTCGATGATCGCGTCGGCCATTGGCAGCAACTGCTCCATGATGGCGCGCGAGAGCCCCCGCTCGCGGAAAATCTCAAGCAGGATCGCCCTTTCCTGCGAAGCGAAGGTCAGCAGCCCAAGCTTCAGACGATCGCGGTCGGTCAGCGCCGCGTCGAACGTGTTGGCGGCGGCCTCGGCGGCGGCGCGTCGTTCGTAGCGGTCCACCGCGCGCTGGGCGGCTTGCGGCAGGAAGCCGAAAGCGGCGGCGGTCTGGCGCAGGCGATCTCGCACCGTCCCGAGTCCGAGTGCCACCACCTGGTGGCGCAGCGCCTGGTCGATCCGCGACAGCCGGTCCAGCCTGAGCCAATGCACCAGGAAGCGCAGCGTGGTGCCATCGGCGCCCGTTCCCGACAGGACCACACAGATGGCGCCCGGACCGCAGTTCTCCGCCAGCGAGTACAGCAGGAAGTCGAACGGCAGCCGCGCACCGTGGCGCGCTTGCGGTTGGGAGAGGTGCAGGGCGCCGTTGCTGACGGACAGATAGGTGCCTGGCGGAATCACATA
>Ga0302274_10002139_pt1 | contig 18325 bp, 19 predicted proteins | sample III_Bog_N2_1_FD_198755 | JGI IMG/M metagenome (GOLD analysis project Ga0302274, IMG submission 198755) | Peat permafrost microbial communities from Stordalen Mire near Abisko, Sweden - III_Bog_N2_1 | ecosystem: Environmental > Terrestrial > Soil > Wetlands > Peat | place: Sweden: Abisko...
ATTCTAGAATATTCGTCTTACCTGCGGCGTTTGGTCCATAAAAAACTATAAAATTATCAGTGAATTCTATATTTAGTTCCTTATGGCTTCTAAAATTTTTGAGTTTTATCGATTGAATTTTCACAGAAATACTAGATTCTAATAGGCATTACCAAATAAGTATACCCTGGCATATCCGGACTACAAATAACTCCAGGTGCGTTATTATTTATTATCTTTATTTTGACCTTAGGCGTACCTATAACAGAAAGGCAATCCAATACGTACCTATGGTTAAAAATTATTGAACCAGCCTCTCCTGTGACCTTAGAAGGTATGTTTACATCACTCTCCCCTATGTCACTAGAAGAAGATGTCACAGAAAAACTATCAGGCTCTTTAAAAGTTAAGTTTACGTTATTTCCAGCTTGGGTAAATATTCCAGCTGTTCTCATCGCCGCAACAACATCGGATGTGTTGCACTCTATTTCTGTTTTAAACTCTAATGGAATAATCTGCTCATAATCAGGATATTGAGCATCTATCAATCTTGATATTAATTCCGTATCTTGTGTTTTAAACATAATTTGCCCTTGAGCAAAGAAAATTTGAATATCCTCACCTTCAGCCAAAGACAAAATCTTATTCAACTCCTGTACAGACCTGTTTGGTATTATTACGTTTTTACTTTCAAAACTACTTTCAATAGCTAATTTCTTTTCTGCTAAACGATACCTATCTGTTGCAACAACTTTTAATTCTCCATTTCCAAAAGACAAGAATATTCCAGACATCTCTGGCTGTGTCTCGCTATACGCCGCCGCAAAAGATGTTTGAGAAAGAGCCAACCTTAGAGCGTTAACGGGTATATTCCCCGCGCTTTGTTGATCCAATTGAGGAATTAGAGGAAACTCTTCTGAATTCAAACCGCGAATTTTAGTCTTAAAACTTCCAGATTCAATAAATAACTCCAAGTTTTCCGTATAAAGACTTATATTTCCAGATGGTAAATTATTTATTAATTCACTAAATGTTTTTGCTGGAATAGTTATTCCACCATCTTCTTCTATTTTACAACGTACCCATGTATTCACAGCTACTTCTAAATTCGTCGAAGAAAGTTTTAATAAACCATTATCTGTTTTAATTAAAATATTATTTAATATAGGTAGTGTTAAGTTTCCGCTTGATACTCTTGTAACCAAACCTAAACTTTTTTTAAGATTCTCGTGTGTGCAGATTACTCGCATAAGTATTTAATAAATAATTAATTTAAAACTAGTTGTAGTAATAAGGATTGTTGATAAGTGGAAAATGTTTTTTATGGTTGGTGTTGTTGGTTTTTTAAACGCAAAATATTTTTTAAATTGTGTTTAAGTTTGTGTCACTAATTTGTATAAGTATATTTTTTCTTAGACAAGTTTTTTAACACTTAAATCATCAACAGTTTTCACCACCAGTAAGCAACAACTTAATCTACTAGATTTGAACACTACATGTACAACTTATTAACAATCAAATCAATTTCTTGCTTCATTGATTCTTTTTCTTTTATTAAAGTTTTAATTTTATCAACAGCGTGCATTACTGTTGTGTGATCTCTCCCGCTAAAATGTTCACCTATGCTTGGAAAAGAATTCTCTAATTCTTCACGCATCAAGAACATGGCTATCTGTCTAGGTTTTACATATTCTTTTCTTCTTGATTGTTTTAATAAATCCTCAACGGAAATATTATAAAAATCAGAAACAATTTCCATTATTTTTCTTGCGGACAACACTTTCTTCTTAGCAGAGGCAACACCAGCTAATACACTTTTAGCCATTTCTACTGTCGGTTGGGTGTTATTAAGTTGGCAATAGACAATCAATCTATTAAGAGCACCCTCTAATTCTCTGATGTTGTTTTGAATCGCTTCGGCGATATAATTCAATACATCTTGTCCGACCTCATAATGCTTTTCTTTTGCTTTGGTTGTTAATATCGCAAGCCTGGTTTCAAAGTCTGGAGCTTGGATATCCGCAATCATTCCCCAACCAAATCTGGATATCAAACGGTCTTCAATCGCGGGTATATCTTTTGGCAAGCGATCCGAAGAAAGTACTAACTGTTTATTATTCTGATGAAGAGTGTTGAATGTGTGGAAAAACTCTTCTTGAGTTTGCTCTTTGCCTGCCAAGAACTGAATATCGTCAATCATTAAAACGTCTACATTGCGATAGACTTCTTTGAACTGGGAAATCTTCCCTAAACTGATGGCTTGTACAAATTCATTTGTGAACTTTTCACTAGTCACATATAAAATTTTAGCCAATGGATTATCTTGTAAGACTTCGTGCCCAATAGCTTGCATTAAATGGGTTTTACCCAAACCAACTCCCCCGTACAAGAATAGTGGGTTGTACGCCAATCCTGGTTTGCGCGCTACTCCAATTGCGGCGGCATGTGCCAACTCATTATTTTTTCCAATAATAAAAGAGTCGAACTTATATCTAGGGTTAAGCCCGGAGTTTAATATATTAGGACTGACATGAACTGTTGGTTGTGAGGTAGCACTACCAATCTTCACAGAGTCTTGGACCTTATTTATGGTATTTGACTGCTGCTGTGGCTGACTGCTACCTGCCACTTGGTACTTTATCTCTCTGACTTCTGGGGATATGGCACGCAGGGTTTTCAATAACTCCGCATTATATTTATTTTGTAACCATTCTTTAGTAAAAGAATTTGGAACGCTAACAATGATGTAATCGTCACTCTTTTCTATAATTGACGTATTTCTGAACCAGGTTGTGAAGTTTGCCTTGCTTAAGGAAACTTCTATATTACCTAAAACAGCCTGCCATAATTGCTGGTTGGTCATTTCTATTTTGTCTCGTTATTATGAGATATGCTTTTTAATGTAAACACTTAATCCACACCCTGTATAGACTGTGCACTTAGGATCACAAAGGAGGCATATAACATTTTTTAAAAGTTCTGTTTTTATTAACTAACTCTATAAGGATAAGTTATCAACAATACAAAAAATATGCAAAACATTAATAATCACTAACATATTATAAACTAAAGTTTATAATATGTGGACATCATGAGGATATTTAAATAGGCTAGAAATACTTGCCTAAAATGTCAAAATACAGTATACTTCCGAAGTTAATAATAATATTATTTTAGGCAAGAAAGCAATGAAGCGAACCTATCAGCCAAAGCGAAAACACAGAGCACGCATCCATGGTTTTATGAAGAGGATGGAAACCAAGAATGGTCGCAACGTTTTAGCTTCCCGCAGGGCAAAAAAGCGCAAAAAGCTAACAGTTTAATCAAAACTTAATAAATGTTGAATCAAATTTCCAAAAATAATGGAAGAATCAGCAAAACCAGGGATTTACAGAAGGTTTACCGATTAGGTAAAGCCATCCATGCAAATACCCTGGTTATTAAATTTATACTAAATAAACCCAACACTCCTCCACGTTTAGCCTTTGTTATTTCTAAAAAGATATCAAAAAAGGCTGTGGTTCGCAATAAAATACGTAGAGTCTTACGAGAAGAGCTTAGGACTAAATTACTAGCTAACATGCCTAGTGCAGATTATGTCATAATGGTTAAGTCCTGTGCATCAAAGACAGATAATAATGGGTTACGTCAGGATATTGATATGGCAGCCTATAAGTTATTAAGGGCTATAAAGCAACCAAGATGAAAAAATTGCTAATATTAGCTATAAATTTATACCAAAAAACCCTATCTCCAGACCATGGAGTACTTTTTCGTGGGCGCTATCCTAATGGTTATTGCAAATATTACCCAACATGCTCAGAATATGCAAAACAAGCAATAGCCAAAAATGGTTCCATAAAAGGGACTTTAATGGCTACAAAGAGAATAATTAAATGTAATCCTTTGTCTCGTGGTGGATTGGATCCAGTATAAAAATATATGACCTATTTATTTAATTTGATTTTAGTTCGCCCCCTACTTAACCTGTTGGTTTTGGGTTATCAATATATTCCAGGTCATAACGTAGGTTGGGCTATAGTCTTACTGACTATTTTTGTAAGACTTCTTTTGGCTCCTAGCATGTTTAAGGCTTTGAAAAATCAAAGAGACTTGATGGTAATTCAGCCAAAAATGAATGCTATCAGAGAAAAACACAAAGAAGACAAAGAGGCCCAAGCTAAAGCCTTAATGGAATTGTATAAAGAGCATAATTACAACCCACTCTCCTCTTGTCTGCCGACCTTGATACAATTACCAATACTCTTGGCTTTATATAAAGTATTTGTTATAGGTCTAGGAACCGCTGATCTTCAACAATATTTATATCATTGGGTGTATAATCCGGGTGTGATGAGCCCATACTTTATATTTGGTTTGAACTTGGCACACGTAAGTCTTGTTTTGGGTATAATTGCTGGAATCTTACAGTATTTCCAATCATGGATGATAATCCAAGGAACTCAACGCAGCACCGACCCAATGCAAAGCGCTATGCAATCACAAATGATGTATGTTTTACCGGTTGTAACAATCCTTATTTCTTTAAGAATTCCTTCCGGACTGCCATTATATTGGATTGTTACTACCCTCTTTGCGATTGCTCAACAATTTTATATAATAAGAGGCCAACCTAAAAACGAAATAGTTGTTAATCCTATAAAATAACAATTTCCTTAAAGGCTTATTTATATATTAAAAGAAAGGTACAAATATGATTACAGAAGAACAAAAACAAGACATAACAGAACTTCTGCAATTATTATTGAAATCCATGGGTATCCAAGCGCGCGTAAGCCCAGAAGATAACCTCAGAGGCACAGAATTCAATATATATACAGAAGACTCTCGTTTATTGATTGGACAGCGTGGTGCTAACTTACAAGCCTTACATTTTTTAGTTAACGCGGCAACTTATAAAAAATTCCCTGGAATTGAACGCTTTTATATCGATATAGACGATTATAGAAAACAGCGAGAATGGCACCTGAGGGAAATTGCAAAGAAGGCTTTGGAACAAGTAAAAACAACCGGCAAGCCTGTAAAACTGGAAGCAATGAATCCTTACGAACGTCGTATAATTCATGCCTATCTTTCTACGGAGTATGGAATCGATACTGAAAGTATCGGTAGTGAACCTAACAGACGGATAGTCATTCGACCAAAACTTAAAGGTGAAATCTAATACTGGCTCTTCCAATTTTGGCCGATTTCATCTGTAAAAAATAAAAAGTACCATTCGCCGTACCAGTAAGTACGTCTCATGGTATTTTTTATTTTTTCCAGCGAACTCGACTCAAAATTGAAAGAGCTAATGTATTCTTAATTATTACTACCTAATAAAATTATTTTCCCAATCAGTCTGGAAACTTAAAAGAAAAGACTTTATTAGTCCTGGACGCGAAAGGGAGAACTTCTTATGCAGCTTGCGACGCCCTCGGCGCTTGGTGTTGCTGCATAAGAAGTCCTACCTTGAGCAAGTCAGGACTAATAAAGACCTATGTTTGTAAAGCCAGACTGATTGGGAGTAATACCATGACAGTGTCTGAGAGTAGTAGCTTTTACTTACTGGGTTTGGATATCTTTAATATAACGATTGGGAAGATTAGATAACTGTTGAAGCGAATATCCAGAAGACTAGGGCTAAATCGTTTTTGAAGTATGGTGCATCTGCCATACCGTGCGCATATAGGGCAATTATAAATAGAATAATAGCCAGACCATATAAACTACCTTTTAGAAATTTTTGCCAACCTAACCAGATGATAGAAATTGATAAACCAAGAAAACTTATAAGACCTAGCAATCCGGTTTCTACCCAAAAATTCAAGAAAATATTATGAGGGTAATCTAATGGCGCCAAACCAGGATCTGTGTTGTAAAAATTAAAATCTGTTGCAAAACCATTTAGCCCTTTGCCTAATATTGGGGAACTCGAAATCATTTTATCTGCGGTTTCCCAGAGGGAAAATCTGCTGACTGTAGACTTCTCACCTTTGAACGGTAATAGCACTCTATATCGCAAATTTGGAACAACAGAGAACACAATTATAACCAGAACGGCTACGACTCCAAGCTTTTTCCATAAATCCTTTTTAGCACTAACTAGAGCGAATACAAATATTGCAGAAATAAATCCAATCCATCCGCCTCTGGATAGAGAAACTAAAAGTCCAAATAATCCAATCAACAATAACCACTTTAAGTGCTTATTTTTTTTGTCTCCAGAAAATACAATTGGTAAAGAATATGCTAATAGTGGTGTTATAAACAAAGCAAAAGCGTTTGGATATTCAAAGATACTTAGTGCTCTCTTTGGTTCAGCGGAATTTCCCCACCAAAGTTTAGGTAGTCCAGCTAAGGTTAGATATTGGATTAAAGCATAAACTGATAATAAGGCAATATAATATAAAACGAATTTTAAAAATCTGTTTTTATTGTGGTCTTCTCGTAGAATATATCCGGCAAAGAAGAAGGTAATTATTGGTTCTACAAAATAAGCTAATAATTGTCCAAACGCCCTATCCTTTGTTGGTGATATTAAAGTCGATAATAAACTAGCCAAAAAGAAGATTGCTGTAAAAATAAGAACCGATTTAGGTATCGATTTGCAAAAAGAGAAGAATTTATCCAATTCTCCTTTTTTACTCAATAAGATTAATGCCAATATCCAAAATATAGGTATTAATACCTCAAGCAAATTCAGTTTAAGTGCGCCAAAAGAAAACCTCACTACATAAGATGGTGATAAGGCGAATAATATTTCTAATAAATACAGCATTATTTTGTATTAATTGTGATGCTAGTATCCCCGGTATTACCTTGATCATCTACGACATGCAACGCAATAGTATGCTGTCCATCGCTCAAACCATTTAGGTTAAAAGAAGTTGTAGATGTATTGTTCACACTTTGCAGAATTGAGCCGTCTAAAAGCAAATCCATTCTTGTTATATTGTTCCCATTTGAATTGTCAGGAATTCCTTCTACGGTAATCGTAACTAAAGAGCCAGTTTCGGCGCCATCTCCAGGAGACAAAATTTTTGCTTCCGGAGGATTCCCGGGATTTTCCGGAGCTTGAGGTTGATCATTATTTGTATTGTTGTTTTGTGTGTTGCCGGTATTGTTGTTATCGTTTGTCGGAGTATTTACAATATTACCTATTGGATAAATATATCCATGTGCTGTCGCCCATGATTCTACTGGTTGCTCCCATGCTGGATCATTCGGCTTTTCTGATTTTAAGATTGTATAAACCCCAGAAGCCGGACAATTATTGTACTGGGAGCATAAGGTTTCTGATGAGGGGATATGTATATTATCAGAAGTTGTTGGAACAGAATAACTGGCAAATACATCCGTCTTTGTGCTCGGGGAATACTGTGTCGGCAATAAACCTGATAAAGAGTCTATAGTAACAGTTTGTATCCCTTGCGGCACAGGAAAATCTTCATTAGGTGTGTTAGCTAATGCTTTCTTCATAAAATCATTCCATATAGGTGCGGCAACAACAACACCATCTGAGCCGCCTTTTAAATTCGTTCCATCGTTATTACCTACCCAAACCCCCGCTGCTAGTGATGGTGTAAAGCCTAAAGTCCAACCATCGCGATAATTTTGTGTTGTTCCTGTTTTTGCCGCAACTGTCCTACCAGGAATTTGTAATGGAGAATTCGCTCCGAATACGTAAGCTCTCGCGCTATTATCAGTTAATATATTATCGATTTCGTAAGCGGCTTGTGGATCCATAACAGTAGAACTCTTATCTTTGTATTCTTCTAATGTGCTGCCGGAGCTGTCTGTAATTTTAAGTATGCCAGTAGCTTGATGATGGACTCCTTCTGTGGCAAAAGTAGCATAACCTGATACATGATCCAATAAAGTAACTTCGCAACCTCCAAGAACCAAAGACAGACTACAACTGCTTAATGGTGTTGTAATACCAAAATTCTTCATGGTTGTAGTTGCTGCACTAACTCCAATAATGTCCAACGTTTTTACAGCAGGTATGTTCAAAGAACCATCTAGAGCCGATCTTACAGAAACTGGTCCACGTTCCTTCAGATCATAATCTCTTGGAATATAATCTTTACCACCATAATTACCAAAATCAGTAACAACATCATACAAAAGACTCGCTGGGTTCATATTGTAAGGTTGCTCAAATGCTGTGCCGTAAACATAAGGTTTAACAGATGATCCCGGTTGGCGCAAAGAAGTGGCAACATTTACATTAGGCTCAAATGTGCAGTTCAATCCTGGTGTGCACCCTGCCGGTTCTGATGTTCCAAAATAATCTTTAGATCCAACCATCGCCAAGATCTGTCCAGTTTTAGGATCTATTGCCGTTAGGGCCTCGTTATTACCATTATATTTTTTAGTATTTATTGCAGAATAATCATCTATTGCTTGTTCAGCATCTGTTTGGAGTTTCGGATCTAGAGTGGTATAGACTTGTAATCCGCCATTTTCCACAGTGTCAGCTCCATATTTCTGTTCCAGATAATTTTGGATGTAGAAAACAAAATGTGGAGCTATGATCGAATTTTGACTGCGAACAAATTTAGCCTGTTCAATCTTTGCTTGGTCGTGTTGTTGTTGATTGATATAGCCTTGCTGCAACATTAAATCTAAAACCGTATTCTTGCGATCATCTAATTGTTGTCTGTAAGGTCCAAAAGGATCGTAATGATTCGGAGCTTGAATCATAGCCGCTAAATAGGCTGATTCTGCTAAATCCAGATTTTGGGCGTCTATATTAAAATATGATTGGGCTGCTGCTTGAATCCCATATACATTTCTGCCATAAGGAATTTCGTTTAAATAAAATTGTAAAACTTGATCTTTACTATATTTTTCATCAACTTCTATAGATAAAATTGCTTCTTCAATTTTTCTGGTAAAAGTCTTTTTTTGAGTAAGGACAGCATTGCGTACGTATTGTTGTGTAATAGTACTCCCACCTTGACTAGCTCCTAGGTGAAATATGTCCACAACTGCGGAACGAAGTATCCCACGAATGCTTATGCCACCTTCGTTGTAAAAGCTTTTATCCTCAACGGAAATGGTCGATTGTTTAACATTGCTATTCATTTGGGAAAAATCTATAACTGTTCGTCTTATATTTCCACCAGATTGATATAGTAATGTTCCATCTCTAGCGAATATCTTTGTAGATTGCAATACGTCACGATTAGAGAATTGATCAGCACTTGGCAGACTCCTGGAAATCCATAAAAACGCCACAGCAAAAAATACTAAAAGCAGGGCAACTATTCTTATTGCCCATTTTCCTAAAAAACCCTTGGTTTTCGCATTTTTAAATAAAGATATAAACTTTTTGAATAGATTTGTAGCACCCTTCCATATAAAGGAAGCGATTTTTTTGATGTTTTTTCCCATGGCTGGATTATACCGCAGGTACCATAAAGTTGCTATAATAAAGTTACTATGAACGACACAACAGACATAATTAAAGAAATATTGACTCGTGGTGTTTCTGAGGTTATTGATTATAAAGATCTAGAAGAAAAACTGCGAAGCGGGCGAAAATTACGTTTGAAGATTGGAATAGATCCGACTTCCGGTAATATCCATATTGGACGAGCAGTACCTTTGTGGAAACTGCGTTATTTACAAGAACTTGGCCATAAGGTGGTTTTTATCGTCGGAGATTTTACGGGTTTAATTGGTGATACGTCTGACAAGGAATCAGAAAGACCAATGTTAAGCAAAGAGCAGGTCGCAGAAAATATGAAAGGTTATATCGCGCAGGTCGGTAAGATAATCAATATGGATAAGGTTGAAGTACACTTCAATTCTGAGTGGCTTTCTAATCTTGGATTTTTGGAGATAGCGGAACAGGCAGATGAATTTTCTTTACATGAATTTATTTCCAGAGAGAATATAGCCAAAAGGCTAAAAGCAAACACTCGTGTATCTTTGCGCGAATTGATTTATCCGCTGATGCAAGGATACGACTCTGTTTCTATCAAGGCTGACTTTGAAATCGGCGGGACAGACCAACGATTTAATCTGTTGGCAGGCAGGACATTGCAAAAACATTACAAACAAGAGCCACAGAACATAATGATGGTCAATCTGTTATCTGGTACTGATGGCAGAAAGATGAGTTCATCTTGGGGAAATACCATCAATGTCACAGACGAGCCAAATGATATGTACGGCAAAGTCATGTCTATATTAGATTCGCTGATCATTGAATATTTTACGTTATGTACAAAAGTTTCTCTGGAAGTTGTCGAGGGATACAAAAAGCAATTAGCAGAAGAGTCAGTGAATCCTAGAGACATAAAAGCAATTTTAGCAAAAGAAATTGTCGCAATGTATTATGACGAATCTTCGGCTCTAGCTGCTGCTGAAAATTTTGATAAGATTCACAAAGACAAAGAAATTCCAGACGAAATGCCGGAATTGAATTTAGCTGGAGAAACAATCTTAAAAGTTTTGACCGAAAGTGGAATCGCTAAAAGCACTGGTGAGGCCAAACGTTTAATAGACCAAAAAGGTGTAAAGATAAACGGGAAAGTCATCGAAGCTTATGACTCAGTAGTCTCTGTTGGGAATGTCGTTCAGTCAGGCAAACGCAATTTTATTAAGATAATCTAACCTTTTATTTAGATGATCTTTTCCAATCGTTATCTTAAAGATAACTTAAACCCAGTAAGTAAAAGCTGATACTCTCAGACACGGTGTCAATTTGCCCAGCGGCAAATTGCACCTCGCTCTCGACCCGAAACTTTGCCTTCAGAAGGCAAAGACCATGCTTTCGGGTCTCCGAGATGGTCTTCGAGTATCACTTTTACTTACTGGGTTATTTATATATAACTATAACGATTGGAAAGATTCAACCAAAACTAAATTCCAATCAGTCTGCAGTATCAAAAGAAAAAGGTCTTTATACAGTCGTGTACGCGCAAGGAAGAACTTCTTATGCAGCTTGCGACGCCCTCGGAGCGTGGTGTTGCTGCATAAGAAGTCCTACCCGAGCAAGACACGACTGTATAAAGACCTAATATTAGTACTGCAGACTGATTGGGAGTAACTAAATAACAGAAGGAATCTATTTTTTAAATGCTGAACAAAGTGCTATTGCTAGTGCGTCTGCCGCATCGTCTGGTTTGGGGATAGATTTTAAGCCAAAAGTTTTTTGCACCATATACTGAACCTGTTGCTTATCAGCTTTTCCATAACCACAAATACTAGATTTAACTTGTAACGGTGTAAATTCGCTAAGATCAATATGGTTTTCTTCTAGCAACAACAAAACTACTCCCCTAGCTTGTGACACCGTCATTGCCGTCTTCACGTTTGTCTCAAAATATAATTTTTCCACACCGGCTCGTACTGGCTTAAACTTTTTTATAATTTTATTTAAATCTTTTTTCAACTCTAATAATCGTGAAGAGTCTGTATTGGTTTTTGATGTCTTGATCACTCCAAAATCAATGACATGCATTTCTCCCGAACGCATTTTATCTATTATTGCGTAGCCGGTTGTGGCTGTACCTGGATCTATTCCTAGAATTATCATTTATAAATTCGCCGAAGTATGTACCGCAACCACATCTTCGTCGTCGCTTAATGCGTCAAAAAGTTTTTGTACTACAGGTTTTTCTTCATCGGTTAAATCAGTACCTTGTGAAGCCTCTTTTATTATTTCCGCTTGGGCAATATTCGCCCCTGCTGCTACTAGTGCGTCTTTTACTTTTTCCAATCCTTCTGGTTTTGTATAAACCTCTAAACCTTCTTCGGACTCTCTGACGTCATCAGCTCCGGCATCTATTGCTGTCATTTCAAGTTTATCGATATTCGCATCACGTTCAACCAATATCTGTCCTTTAGTCTGGAACATCCAAGCTACGGTGCCTTGTGTGCTGATGTTCCCGCTATTTTTTGTGAAGATGTTCCTGATATTTTGATATGCTCGATTTGGGTTATCACTAGCCGCTTCCACTATAAAAGCGGTTCCAGAGGGACCATATCCTTCGTAAAGCAAACTTTGGATCTGTATCGACCCATCCATTCCTGCTGCTTTTTTAATCGCTCTGTCTATATTCTCTTTAGGCATTACCTGCTCTTTGGCTTTAAAGATCGCCAAACGCAACTTAAAATTCATATCAGGGTCGCCACCATCACGAGCAGCTAAAGTTATTTGTTTTGACAACCTGGAAAAAAGAACGCCTTTCTTCTTATCCAATATGCCTTTAGTTCTTTTTATTTGTGACCATTTTGAGTGACCGGACATAATCTAAATCCTTGTTTACTATTTAAAACTAAGAACAACCGTAATCTCGCCTTTTATGCTTGTCTTTGTAGAAAATACTTTTTTTACTTCTTCAGCGCTTCCTCTGGTAAATTCTTCGTGTAATTTTGTCATCTCTCTGGCTATTACCATCTTAGCTTCGGGAAAATGTTTTACTATATAATCCAAAGTCTTTAATATTCGTTGTGGTGATTCATAAAATACGGCGGTTGCTTCGATATTTTTGGCTTCTTCCAAAAGTTTGATTAATTTTATTTCTGTTTTCGGCAGGAATCCGAAAAAGATGAATTTATCAGTCGGTAAGCCAGAAACAGACAAGGCGGAGATTGCCGCGCTAGGCCCTGGTATAGGAGAAACGCTTATTCCTTCGGCAATGGCTGCTCTGACAATCCTAAACCCTGGGTCGGAAATTCCAGGTGTCCCAGCATCGCTCACCAATATAGCGTCAGTCTTTTTTAATTCTGAGATAATTTTAGGCAGGATGGAACTTTCGTTGTACTCCGCGAATTGGATAAATCTTTTTTTACCCAAATCAAAATGATCTAGAATTATCTTTGAATGTGTTGGATTTTCCGCTATAACCAAATCGCATTTCTTAAATGTTTCTTTAACACGTTCTGACGTATCATCCAGATTTCCAAGTGGTGTCGCTGTTACATAAAGCATTTATTTAGTCTTTCGTTTAAGCACTGTTTTATTCTTGGTAAGTTTAATCGCTTCAGAACAAAGTTTGCGAATCGCTGGATAATCATTGCATTTATCTCCTCGCGCACTGCAAATTTTTCTTCCGAATAATATTATCTGGTCAGAGAACTTTATCCAATCTTTCTTAGCGACAAGCTTCATCAAATCCTGTTCGACTACTTTTGGATCGGCCGAAGATGTTAAACCAAATCTTTTAGAGACTCTTAGTACGTGTGTATCGACGACAACTCCAGAACGTATATTGTAGGCATGCCCCAAAACGACATTTGCTGTTTTTCTGGCTACACCAGGTAATCTAATCAGTTCATTGATTGTTTTTGGCACTTCTCCATTATATTCCTTCAGTATGATTTCCGCAGTAGATTTTATGGATTTAGTCTTATTATTATAGAAAGTAATAGGATAAACATCTTTTTTTAATTGCTCGATATTTGCAGTCGATAACTTCTTAGAGTTTGGATATTTGCGAAACAATTTTAAGGTAACTTTATTTACCAAAACGTCTGTGCATTGAGCTGATAATATCGTAGCAATCAATAATTGAAATGGTGTTTTGTATATCAACGCGGTTGTTGCGTTTGGGAACTCAGAGTTAAGGAACTTCTGTAATACCCCGTAGTTTTTAACTGCTTTTTTGCTTGGCATATATTAGCATTTTAACACAATTTTAATCTGAAAAAATCAATTAAAAACCCCGATTCTATCGGGGTTTTTTAAAAGGGTCAGACACGTGCCTGACCCTTTTAAAACTATATATGTTTAGTAATCATTGATTCTAACTGTGTTTTTGGGACAGATCCTACTATTTGGTCGACAATCTTACCGCCTTTAAATAGTGCTAATGTCGGTATGCTCATAACCCCATATTGCATTGAAAGTGGGCCTTGCTGATCGACATTTATTTTGCCGATCTTGATTTTGCCCTCGTATTGTTTTTCCAACTCTTCAACAATTGGAGAAATGGCTTTGCATGGGCCACACCATTCCGCCCAAAAATCAACCAATACCGGTTTATCTGATTTTAAAACTTCGGCATCAAAATTTTGTTGTGTGACTTCCATAGGTTTATCTCGTCGTTATTAATTATTTTTTATTTTTCCAAACCCTCTCTTAATTTTTTATAATGCTCGGCATATTTTTGTAATTCCGCCAGTTGTTTTTGGGATATTACCGATAATTTTTCTGGTAAATTCCCATTTGCATCAAACGCTTCCCACACATAAGGGATATTTATTTCCGTAGGGATTACAAAGCTTTGCATATAAAAGAAAATCTTCCTTACGTCTTCCGCCGCTCTTACTCCTCCAGCAGAAGCACCATAACTTATAATCGCCACCGGTTTATTTTTCCATTCTTTGGCTAAAAAGTCAAAAGCGTTTTTTAAGGCGCCTGGTATAGCGTGATTATATTCAGGAGTTATGATTATGAATCCATCAGATTCCCCCATTTTTTGTTTCCAAAGTTGTGCCGCCGGACTTTTAGGCGGGACGTCGGCCATCGGAACCGCTGCTTCATCAAACATTGGTAAATTTAGTTCTTTGAGATCCACAAGTTCAAAGTCTAGACTATCAAATTGAGATAATTGTGGTTTTAACCAATTCCACACCTTCTCTCCATTGCGACCTTCACGCACGCTACCTAAAATGATCTTTATTTTTAATTTATCCATTTGTGTATTATTAATTTTCTATTTTTTGAATATCTTTTAATATTGTAGATACAGTTACAAGTGACAACTCTTTATTCATGGCTTTCTCTGCTTGCAAATAATGTTTAGACAATACCGTACCAATATTTTTACCTACAGAACATGACTCACTTGGTTTATTAGTATGCATCGCAAAAATAGGTTCATTTTCTTCTAGGATGGAATAGATTTCTCCTAAAGTTATATCTTCAGGCTTTTTAGCTAATTGCCACCCTCCGCCTCTGCCAGATTTTGACTTAACCAGACCTTTTTCTCGCAATACTCCAAGAATACGCCGAACTACCACAGGATTAGTATTCACGCTCTTAGCAGCCTCCTCTGAATCACAGCCTTCACCGTGATTATTGCAAGCTATAAGCGTTAATAGATGTATGGCAACTGTAAATTTACTATTGTACATAAATGTAACTTTATTTGTTACAGTTTAACATTGGTCAAAATCATTGTCAAATAGTTGGTATTAGCCTGCCATTATTTCTCAATGTCTGCTATTATTTATGTATGAGAATAACTTTTTATGGTGCGGCACAAGATGTTACTGGCTCTAAACATTTAGTTGAAACACAAGGGAAGAAACTTCTATTGGATTGCGGGATGCATCAAGGTCCAAGGTCTTCTACCTATGCCGCAAATTCAACATTACCTTTTAAACCAGATTCTTTGGATTGGGTTATTCTTTCTCATGCCCATCTGGATCATTGTGGTCTATTGCCTTTGCTTGTTAAGCAGGGATACAGCAAAGATATATATTGTACTCATGCCACCGCTGAAATATCTAAATTTATTATGGACGATGCCGCTGAGGTCCAAAAGCAAGACCATGATTATTTAAAAAGGCATATAGATACAATCCAGCCACCTCATCCCCTTTTCCCGCCGCTATACAATTTAGAGGATGTATTTCAAGTCCTTCCACATTTTAGTCAACAAGCTTACTTTAAACTAAGTAAGACATGGATAGACTTAACTCCTGATCTACGCTTTAAATTTTATGATGCCGGTCATATTTTGGGTTCAGCTATAACTTTGATTGAAACCAAAGAAGAAGGTCTAGTTAAGAGACTGGCTTATACTGGCGATATGGGACAATTCCCTGTACCTATGCTTGCTCACCCGGAAGAAATTCAAGAAAGTCCGACTGAAAATTTAATAATCGAATGCACGTATGGAGACAAGAATCATAAACCTAACTCCGAAGCTCTGGAAGAATTGAAGAAAATTATTTTATCAGCCGCGGAAAAAAAGAGGGTAATTCTCATGCCAGCTTTCGCGCTTGGGCGCGTGCAAGAAATTATTTACATGTTGCATGAACTTTACGATCAGTCTGACATCCCAAAGATTCCAATCTATGTGGATAGTCCATTAGCTGAAAAGCTTATACCTATATTTGAAAAACACATAGAAGATTATAGTAAAGAGGTCTGGAACGATTTCGGTTCTAAGCATGAGCTTCCATTAAAATTTGAAAACCTGACTTATGTTGTGACGAGCGAGGATTCAAAGGCCTTAAACCCAAAAAATGGGCCAATGATTATAATAGGGTCTTCTGGAATGATGGAGGGTGGCAGGATTTTGCATCACTTGAAGAATCGTATTGAAGATCCAGAAACAATGCTAGTAATCACCGGCTATCAAGCAGCTGGGACATTGGGAAGAAAAATACAAGATGGCATCAGTCCGGTCAGGATATTGGGTGAAATGCGGGCAGTCAATGCCGAAGTCATCGTCATGGACGAATTCAGCGCACATGCTGATCGCGACGGGTTATTCAATTATGTAAAAAGTGTCCCAGGACTAAAAAAAGTTTTCTTAGTGCATGGAGAATCTGACAAGCTTGATTCATTCAAAAAGCTTTTGAATGAAAAGCTCCCCAATCTGCAAGTCGAGACACCTTTGCCAGGATCAAGTTATGAGGTTTAGTATCTAGACTCCGGCAAAAATATTTTAATTCTTAAATCAATTCAACACTAATCGCAATGATGTTATTAATTTTATTTGTCGTTTTCATATTAGAGGCAGTAATGATTTTAGCGCACGTCTTAATATATAAATCAATCATTTTATTATTAGGAATATCAACTCCAAGCATCTTAATTGTTTTGAAATCAATTTTTGCAGTAGGATCCATATCTTTTTTAGGCTCAACCCTAATCGCTTCTCGTTGGCATAATCGTTTAACTAGGATTTTTTATTTATTAGCGTCTGTATGGTTGACGATAGTGTATATTTTTTTAATAACTTCTGTCATAGGAGTGCTTTGTCTTTACTTCTTCAATCTTGACCCATCACAAAAACTTGTACTAGGTATTTCCTTGTATTCTCTTGCTGCGGCTATAGTTATCTATTCTTTCATTAAACCTATATTAATAAAAATCAAAGAGATTGAGCTTAATTTTTCATCCTTACCTGAATATTGGCGAGGAAAAAAGATAGTATTCATTTCCGACTTACATCTTGGGCCTATACATCACATCTCGTTTGCCAAAAGAATCTCGGCAATTATCCAGGATATCCACCCAGAGACATTGTTGATAGGAGGAGATCTTTTTGATGGAACAGAAGTTAATGCTGGGGACGTGTTAGTTCCGCTTAGTGATATACAGACAACTTATGGAACCTATTTTATTACAGGTAATCATGAAGAATTTGACGGAAGCGCCAATAAATTTATTAAAGCTATTGATTCCGCAGGTTTTAAGATTTTACACAATAAAGCCGTTGATTTAAACGGACTAATTATCGCTGGGGTTGATTATTATGAAACCAGAAAAGCCGAAGACTTCAAGAATATATTGGCATCTTTAAACTTAGATTTATCAAAACCAAACATCCTATTAAAGCATGTACCTTCTAATTTAAATATTGTGGCTGATGCGGGATTTGACGCGGTATTGTCTGGACACACGCACAATGGACAGGTTTACCCGTTTGGTTTTTTTGCGAAGCTATCCTATGGTTATAGATACGGTTTGCATTTGTTGAAGAAGACACAAATTTATGTTTCTAGCGGATTAGGAACATGGGGACCACCTGCACGTATAGCAAGTACTTCAGAGATCGTTCTCATTACGCTTAAAGAAAAATAATAAACATGCTTCCACCAGGGCACATAGCTGCAGGCTATCTTGCTGCGACGGTTTACGAATCTATTTTTCATCCAGCAATAACAATCAACCAAAGCAAAAATTTATTATGGATTGGGGCTTTGTCTGGCTTCGTGCCAGATATTGATATGTTCTTCGCATTTTTAAAAGTAGGTGCCTGGAGAATTGATATAAAAAAAGTTGATCATAGATCCTATCTAACCCACTATCCTTTTATATGGTTAATGCTAACTCTCGTATTATTTTTTATCGGGAAGTTTATATCTGATTTATACATTCAATCTATAGCGGTGGTAATATTTTTGGGAACTTATAGTCATTTCATTTTAGATTCTTTAGATTCCGGTACGGGAATCAAATGGCTCTGGCCATTCTCTGGTAATCTATACACCATGAAGAATAACGATGTGGCTGTAGAAAATAAGAACTTTTTCTCTTATTGGTTTGGCTTGGTAACACTATATATGAAAAGAGCTAAAGTAACATCGGCACTAGAAATTATTCTTATAATTACAGCCATTATGTTTTTGTTTAAATAAACAT
>Ga0302274_10002146_pt1 | contig 18302 bp, 8 predicted proteins | sample III_Bog_N2_1_FD_198755 | JGI IMG/M metagenome (GOLD analysis project Ga0302274, IMG submission 198755) | Peat permafrost microbial communities from Stordalen Mire near Abisko, Sweden - III_Bog_N2_1 | ecosystem: Environmental > Terrestrial > Soil > Wetlands > Peat | place: Sweden: Abisko...
GAAGAATATGCGGGAACTCAAGGGGCCAGTGGAAGGCGCGAGCCGAGACTGCGGTCTTACGGGCAGCGCCAACGAGCGGACCAAATATCTGGCCTCCCTGAAGGACACTCCAAACGTGGCTACTGACTGGGACCAACGGCTGCCCAGGAAATTCAGAATTGCTACTCTCATCTGTAGGTTTTGACTTGGAAATTAGAAATGCAGCGGTGTATAGATCTGCCGCAAGGTCATACCGCGTTAGTTCGGGGTTCGCGCGAACGCTCTGAAATGCTTCCGCACGTTGCGCGATATCCCCTTCTGTGTCCTCCGGAAGCGAGCGCAGAGCTAGCGCAGAAGCCGCTAATGTGGGCGGGATCGGTAGCGAGGTGGGGCTACCCGAGAAGTCCAATCGCCCCTGGCCTCTCAGATCTTCCTTGTTGCGCGCCGCAAAGAGTTTGGCGACGGCTTTGTCATCTCCGGCAAGCGGCTTGTAAGCCGCTTCGGGTATTCCGTTCCGAAGCACATCGAGAGAGAACACTCCTAGCAATGAATCGCCACAACGGAGGTTGGCATCGAGAAACCCGAGTGGCTTTCCCGGTTCAACGGTTTCGATCCAGAGTGCAACGCGCGAAAGTTCAACCGCCATGGGATTGCGATCAACACCATAGATACAGAGACGAACTACATCACGGAGAGCACGGCGGTAATCGTCCTGTGTAGGTACGCCGTTTGCGCGCAAGCGTGCGACGCGTGTAGCGATGCGGCGGGCAGCGGCGAGCAGGAAGTGTCCTGAACCACAAGCAGGATCAATGACAGTGACAGTGAGAAGCCCAGCGGCAGCATCTTCGGACGTTGCCACCGACTCTGCTTCGATGCGATCAAGCACCGGGTCGAGTGCGGAATCGAGCAAGGTCTGCACAAGCGCGTCAGGTGTGTAGTAACTGCCAGAGGTCTTGCGCTCGTTCCCTTTGGTCTCTATGCCTTCAGCGAAGGTCATGGCGCGCCCAGTGTCGGCCAGACGCGGTGTGAGTTCGAGCAGGCCCTCATAGACGGAGCCAAGCTCCTCAGTCTGCATATCACGCCAGTTCACCGGCACCGGCCCGGCGGCAGTACGCAGCCATGCCAGTGAATACATTGCACGAAAGAGTGAGCGATTGGAGAGCGCAAGCGTATCAAGGTCCGGCGTCTGATCTGGCGAAAAAAGACCACCAAGTGCAGGGAGACCGAGTCGTGGTTCTCCATGAGCAAGTGCCCGAAAGGTAAGCCGGAGCCCCTGCCAGCGATCATCAAAGTTATCCCATGCCGCGCGGCGAACTGCGCGGTCGCGAAGGTTACCAGCCGAGTAACCAAGCGCGTAGAGTTCCCGAAGCTGCGCATCGGTGTCAGGCGGATGGAGAAGTTCACGATCTTCGGCGGCAAGTAAAAAGATAAGGCGGTAAACGAGGCGGAGAAGTTGAGAGAAGAAGCTGTGGCCTTCACCTGTTGCGGAACTGAGTGCCAGTGCGCCTGAGGCAAGCCGCTGACGAAGATTATTGTTGGCCGGGTGTTCCAGAAAACCATTGCCCAGTGCGAGGAGCGCTTCATGGACGTTGGCCGCAAGGTGTCGCAGCGCAACTTCGCCCGTCTTAGCCCCGGCTTCGCGCCATCGTTCAAGAGGGCAATCTGAAATCGGATTCTCTGTTTGGCCGAACCGCGTACTGTGCAGGAGCAGCCAAAGCATAGTGAAAGATGCGAAGTCTTCATTCTCGAAGATCTGCTGGAGGTCGAACTCAATAAATGCCGGACGCGTCAGCGAACTATTGTCGCGCAGGAGGCGAATGGCGTTGCCGTTTGTACACAGGCCCCAAAGCGCACCATCATTGACGTTCAACCAGTCTTGCAAGGCGATAGCGGCAGAGCGGCGGCGACCATCGGGGCGCAGATAGGCGCTTGGCGCTTCGAGTCCTTCGACCGGTGGAACCACTACGATAGGAACGCGCCCGCCCAAAGCCTGCAACGCGACTGGAAACTGATGGCCGTCATGCGTCAACACGCCAGCCGGGGAGATGGTAGCGAAACCAAGCACGTTGACCAGCAAATCGGAGGCAAGACGTGTCGTCGCATCGAGAGATGGAGCCGACGAAGCATGGAGATGACGAAATGTCGCTTGTCCGATGCGGAAATAGCGTGCAAGTTCGTCGCGCAGGGTAACACCACGCGGCACGTGGTAATCGGATTCCGTTTGATTTGTGGCTGCGCTGTTTGCAATTTCCTTGAGAATGGCAGGGGCCAGAAGATTGCCTTCAACAGACATCGCACTGAATGAGAAGCTAGCTGACGGTCGAATACGTGACATCTAGTTTCCCTCCGTTGACGAAGGAAGAAGAACGAAAAAGCCAATTACGTCTGGTGGGAGCACTGGCTCTACAGTCACACGGGGCAGATTCGCTCCCGATGCTGTCCGTAAGCGAAGGTGGTCCTGTTCCAGTACCTTCGCCCGCTGTGCAGCAAAGGACGCGAGTGTGTTGGGAAGCGCGGCTTCGACAAATGCCCGTCCCTTCTCAATAAGGCGGTCACGGGCGACATCTGCGATGTTTCCGTTAGCCGGTATCGCAACGATCTGTCGGGCAGCATCCCCAACCAGGGTAGGAGGAGCAAGAGGGTCAGTACCGGAGAAGGCGACTGTCTCAGATTCTTCAACCAGCAAAAGGCGCTCCTCTGCATTACGACTTGCAATCACGGATAGTTTAAACCGCAGTCTCAACAACAAAACTGTAGTGACGGTCACCACAGCAGGCGTGAACCATGCGCCAGTTCGTCCAATGTCTCTTATGTTCGGCTGCTCTGAGACCAGCGCTGATTCCAAGATGGTATCGGCAAGCGTGGCGGTCAGCGGATGATTGCGCACAATGAGCTGCGCTGGCTTGCCACGATGCAGGGATGTAGGAGGTGCGAAGACAATTGGGACAGACCCCTCAAGGCCCTGCGAGCGCAGTTGCTCACGAACAAACTCCGGCAACTCCTTCAGGTGGGCGAGGTAAACATTCTCCGCTTGCCCATCCAATGGTTGACCCAACACGCCCAACGACCGGCTCACGAAAGTCTTCACCTCATCAGGGGTGCCGAGCAGGGAGCGCCAGTGATGCCACTCGGGAAGAACTTCTGCGGGCTTGATGGTGTTTTGAGCAAAACGCGTTCTCGACCGCCGTTCACCCTCATCTGCATTGCGCCAGATCGTATCCAGTGTTTCGGCATCAAGGCTCAAGTCTTGCATCAGCGGAAGGGACAGTTGCCGAGTCTGACCTTTATGCAACAAAACAGCCTTCATCAGCGCCCCGGCTATGGCTGACTGCTTCTCCGGTAGAGGAACGGTGACACCGGTGGCCTCGCGAATCTTGGTCGCTTTTCGCAGGATTACATCGAGCACAGCACCATCGATGGCACTGTCTGGAGAGTAGAGTAGTGCGGAACGCACGATAAGCGCAGGCTGACCGTACCGGTTGACGCGTCCTTCCCGCTGTTGATGGCGCGTCGGATTCCATGACAAATCGTAATGAATTACAGTGTCGAACAATTCCTGGAGGTTGATCCCCTCAGACAGACAATCAGTGGCGACGAGCAATCGCTGCGATTCGCCCGACATGCTTTCCACACGTGCGCGGCGCTCCTCAGGAGTCAGTTCACCCGTGATAACTTCTATGCGCAATCCGGTACGCTTTGCCAAGTCTCGTTTCAGACGATTGCCGAGGAAATCGGCTGTGGCCAAGTAGCGGCAAAAGATAACAGGGTTGGAGCCTGAATCAAGAAGTGGACGGAGAAGGTTAAGCACCTTGTCCAATTTTGGATCAGGAGCTTGCAGCAAATCTTCTGCCTGCCGCACCAGAGCCGCAAGAGCAGGATCAATCTGATCTGAGTCCCCATCAGAAACGCGAGAGGAAGCCAGCCCAATCTCAGGTTCTAGGTCAGGTGTCTCTGATTCATCGTCCTCGTCAAGAAGTTGATCTTCGATCATTCCCGCCTGCGTCTTCGCGCGATTGCGAAGAGCGCTCAGCGCCGCAGCAGTTGATGACCCTACACATCGCATCAGAGCAAGAGTGCCCCAAAACGCAAGGCGACGGCTCTGTGTGGCAGAACCAGCTCCCTCCACGATCTCGGCACAGTAGTTCACCACGGCATCGTGAAACGCCTGATGGGGACCGGCTAGAAAGTACGTAGGCTCACTGCGCTCGGGCGTGGGGAAGACGTGGGTTCCGCCTTCGTCCAGCCATTCGCCTTGCGTGACATCCAGGCGGCGGCGTTGTACAAAGTGACGAGCCAATCGTCTGCGGAACAAGTCGTTCTCCAATCGCTCACCGGCGAAGGACGGATCTAACAATGTAAGCAAGCGATCAAAAGCCGACTCATTTCCACTATGGGGAGTCGCGGTCAATAGCAGGACGTGGCGATTCGCATCTTCAGCCAGACGAGCGAGCAACTCAAAGCGCTGCTGACGACCGCCCTCGACACCAACGCAGGCGTGTGCTTCATCCACGACGACAAGAGAGGGACAAGAGCGAGCGAAGCTTTCTCTTCTTCGATCAGCTTTGATGTAGTCGAGTGATACGACCGTGTATGGAAATGCATCGAATATGGTCTGTGATGCCGGAAGAGAACGCTCCAAACGAGTCGCGGTGGACGCGGTCACAGCGACCGCGTCGATGTCGAATTTGGACCGCAATTCTCCTGTCCACTGTTCAACAAGGTGCGGCGGGCACAGCACGGAGAACTTCTCAACCTCTCCACGGTCTAATAGCTCGCGGATGATTAAGGCTGCCTCCACCGTTTTTCCAACTCCGACATCGTCTGCGATAAGAAGCCGCACGACTGGCAAACGAAGCGCCATGAGAAGTGGAACCAACTGATATGCTCGTGGCTCAATTGCAATGTGTGCAGCGGATCGGAATGGTCCGGCACCACGCCGTAGAGAGAGGCGAAGAGCTTCCGACAGGAGGCGAGCACCATCTTGCGTCGCTTTCGAATTCAAATCCGGTGCCTGAAACGTGGCGGAGGACACATTCTCCAGCGAAAGGCAGATGGTCTGACAATCCTGCTCGCCACCTGTGAGCGGACGCAATCTTAGCCAGCCAGGGGCAGGCGCAGACAAGGTTATCCATTCACGATCTCGTGTACGGACTAGTGATCCTGGTTGAAAACGTGAATCTGCAGAGGCAGAGCTGGTCATGATCTATTAGTCTCGTCTTGAACGTCTGCTGCAACACGAATGCCAAGAAGCTCCAGCAGGTTTGGCGGCGGAGTTTCGCCGGGAGTAGATGGAAGCTCAATAACCGTCAGCCCGAGCGACTCGAAAGTAGCAGCCTGTTCGAGAGATATAGTTTTGGGGCAACCGACCAAAGCCCATTTCTGCCAAAACAATGGCGCACCTACTTCTGCGCTCTCCTCGGCCGGATCGGGTTCTGGAATCTGCCAATCGCGGCAAGCAGCACGCCATCCTGACTTGCTGTGCATTTCGGAAGGAGTGCGATCTGCCACATATGCGAGTTCCGCGTGTGCCATGCGAAGCAGCAGCATAAGAACCCCTTTGTCGGTTCGATCAATCCCTTCGTGATCAGGCTGATTATAGTAGGACAGAAGGCATCGGTAGCAGCCTTTGACGCAGTTTGCGCCTGAATGGGAAACCAGCATTTCCGTGTCAAGTGCGGCAACCGCTTCGCCAACCCGCTCGTAGTGCATGAGTTCAAGCGCTGTACGAGCTATGCCGGCAAGCTCGCCGCGTTCTTTGATAAGACGACTGAGAACTCCTGCGCCCCCTTCGGAAGCCTCATAAAGCAGAATGCATTTGCGGTCATCACGAGAGGGCGTCGGTTCAGTTTGAATCTCACCCTCCTCCAATTGGAAGCGAAGCGTGATTGCCTGTGCCAGCGCATGTTGGAGTGTCGTCATCGTTACTGAAGATGGCGGCTCTTCAAGAAGGCGCAGGATGGCAAGGTTCTTTCTATCATGGACAATCGGAACCACGCGTTCTGGATGTCTGCCTTCGACGGTTGGGTCCAAACCGGCCTCAAAGTCATCGCCGACCCATTGCCCCGTCGCAACAACCATTTTGAATCCACGAATAGCTTTATCGATCCGCCTGCGCAAGCCGTTGTTGATTCGGCTGATCTCTGCTCTAGGCGCGTAATCAAAACGCGCAAACTGAACGCCTCCGTCGCTGGCTATGACAGAGGTCAGGTCGAGTGTGTTCGTCGGCCAGCGGAAGACCGTCTGAATGTCGAATCCCTGTCGCTGCCGGTCCTCATCATTTGCGGTGATGCGCTCGGTAGGCCTGGTCTCAACATTGTCGATTCTAAGGATGCGCGGAATACCAGCTACACCGGCGAGTGATGTCCCACAAGCATGGCAAAGTTCGGGCTTTGCGTCTTCATGGGCACCTCCGCATGATGGGCATAAGTAAAGGGTCCGAGTTCTCAGCACGCCCGCATCCATTGAACGGGACTCGGAAGAAAGCTTTGCTTTCCAAACGCGGTAGGCCCTGCCCTCATGGTAGATCAAGCTGCCCGGTCCAAACTCTGAGATACCAAGAAAGCGTGCGCGCTGGAGGAAGGCCGCCCGAGGGCCGCCCGAACCGACAGCAGGCACATAAGCATATAGAGGAAGACGCGGAAAGTTATAGCCGGGAAGAAATCCCTCCGTGGCAAGATACCGATAGGTGTAAAAGTCTGAGTTGCTCGATTCATCGCGACGTCCAAGCAGAGTCAATTGCTCATTTGCCTGGTTTTGAGTTTGTCGTACTTCGTCTCGTTCTCTCGCGCTTAATCCTCGCATCTCTGAACGCTTGTTTGCATGGGCGAGTTGTTCGGCGGCCCCCCGATATAGTTCGCGCCAGCGATCAAATGCTCTATTGAATTCATCGAAGGAGGCGTCAGCCGTCTGCTTAACAAAAGCCAAACGATCAACCGACCATGGCGCGTTCTCCTTGGTGACAACTGCTTCCTTGGAATCAAGAATGGAATTCAGAATGCGAAGCATTCTGGCTTGAGCCGCATCTGTCAGCGCTTGTTTGGTCAATTCTTCTTGTATCGTTGCCAGCAAAGGTAAAGATAAATCCGAGTTGTCGAGAACCTCGGGAATAGAAGGTTCCAGATGTTGGCCGGACTCCGCCAGCCAGACAGCATGAAAGTGTGCGGAGATCAGGTCGCGATTGGCCAGATCGAGCGATGGTGGCCGAACCACGCCGCTCACCATTTCTTCAGGATGCTCAAAGTAATGCTGATCGTGAGGGCTTTGCGCGGCGCAATAGGTGACCACTAAAGCAGCTTGCCCGGAGCGGCCTGCACGACCCGAGCGTTGCGCATAGTTTGCCGGAGTAGGGGGAACATTTCGGAGATACACGGCGTTGAGCGACGAGATGTCAACTCCTAATTCCATGGTAGGAGAACAGAAAAGTACGGGTAGTCTAGTTGATGGTTCCCCATTTCCAAGCAGGATGTCCCGAGTCTCTCCCAATTCATGCTGATCCTCAGCTCCCCAACGAAATCTCCGTTCCCGAGCAAGACGCAGTTCTTGCGTCACCTGAGCAGTGTGCTCTCTTCCCTCCGCACCGAATAGTGCGCATCCTCCGGCCTGTAACTCGTCAGCAAGAGTCTCGCAGACGGAAACGAAATAGGCGTTCACCGCCCGCTTGTCGTTTCTCTCTTGAGCGGGAAACAACCGAAGGGCTGTTGGCTCAAGTTGCCAACCATCAATGTCAAAGATTGTTGGAACTCTACGAATCAGGTTGTGCCCTGTAGCGATCCGAAGCAAAGAATCGAGAATTATGCGGTACTCCTGAGCTGCAATTCTACGTCCTGCGGATCGTTCCCAACGCTTGCGAAGCTTACGTCCCAGTGCGCTAAGAGGGCCGGCGCGCAGAATGAACGCCTCATCCCCTGCGTTGGTGGCCCGCCTCCGCCCTCTAGGAATATCGATCAGAAGTGCTGCAGCGGAGCGTTCTTTCGCCACCCGCCAGGGATCGCGAAGAACACTTCGGGAAGCGCTTGCTAGGCTTTCGATTTCAGAAGAATCAAGTGATTCGGTAGCAATCGCCAAGGACTGGCGCAACGCTTCCAGCAGCAGAAGCAGAGATTCTTGCCGCTCATTTGGTGAAGCCGACCTCAGAACTGTCCCAGCCTCGCGAAACGCACTATCGTCTGCCGCGAGATCTTCGATGCCAACGTAGCCAGCCCGCAGTAGACCCAGATCTTCAAGATTGGGATTGGTAAACCGCCAGCCACGGCGTTGGTCCGCCCAGACGCGATACGTTATGACACGGCTGAGCGTGCGCTCAGCGTTGGCGAGCGCTGCACCTACCGTCCCTGGGTCGGCAAGCCACTCTTTGCGGCGATCTCGGTTGAGTGCGGTGAACCCGAGTACCGCTTGGACCCGCCTTCCAAAATCTTCATGCGCTAGACCATCTTGCCCTGCCTTACGAACCGCCGCGAGAATAGCTGCCCGAAGCAGCATCACAAAGAGTGTGTCGTTAAAATGACCAGCTTGTAGAGCAGCATCTTGCCGGTTGTCCGTAAATGCAAGGATCTTCTGCTTCTCCTCGTCAATATGAGCGGATGGAGCGTGCATAAAGCGTAGCGCGCTCGATATGAGAAGAGTGGTCGCAGAACTACGTCCTTCAGCGGACAATCCTACGAGCTTGTTCACCTCGCGAGCCTGTGGAGCTGGCTCGTCCAGACAAGCTGGGCAGAGCCGAAACTTTCCTGGAATAAACCAGACCAGTCGGCCAGCGGATGATAACTGGCCGTCAGCGGCAACGCGATACCTTACTGCTAGGTGTGGCTTCCTATTCGATCGAATCCGGGGCTCCCCGTTTGGGGCAGGCTCGGTCCACTCGTCGGGATAGTCAGAAACATTTCCCTCGAAGGAGTATTCGGGATCGTCAATCAAGCTAGGGACCGGCATAAGGTAGCCGTCCTGCAAATCACCGCGAGGTTGATCTGCGGGTGGATCATCAATAGAACGGGGGAGAAACCGGGTTGCTGACCCGTCTATACGAACGACAGGATGAAACTCCTGTCCGCAGTTACGACAGAAGAAGGTGGAATACAGACGAGCAGATTCGTCGCCGGGAAGAAAGCGCTGACCATCAAGGGTGACTGATCGCTTCTCGGCGTGAAGAGTGGTGTACACATGACGCGCACCAGAGAGAAAACGGTGTAATTTGAAGGCCAGAAAAGCGCGATCACCGTGAGAACCACGCTCATCGGCTGGCGAACTCATGCATGTGAGCATCTCGCGAAGTCTGGTGCGACAAAGAAGCTCATCGCAGCTGGTTACCTCCGACAAATGTGCTGCTGCTCGTTCGAGCGTGATTGGTTCGTGGCGTTTCAGTTTTTGCCCATCCTTGAGGCCCAGCACCAATTCGATCCAGATAGCCAAGGGATGGACTTTGAGCTGTTTGTCGCTCAGGTCTTGGGGCAATTCCGCTTCGACACTGGCCCGCAAAGAGGAGATCACCGACAAAGCATTCTGAGTTGGGTCGGTCGCACGCTCCAGGCTCTCCGTGATAATGGAGTCAGAAGTAATATCAGCCCCAAAGAGCAGCGAAGCCACGCGTGCAACGCCACGTGCGCTATCGACTCCTTCTTCTTCGCTTTGCATAGTTGCTGAAGTGCCGATGCAGACAGGAGGACGTTCTGGGCAGAGACGTTCACGAACTCGACGCATCAACATCGCAACATCGGCACCTTGACGCCCGCGATAGGTATGCAGTTCGTCGAGCACAATGAAGTCAAGACCTTCGGCATTGGCGATTACCCGCCGGTCCTGCTCGCTCTGACGCGTCATCAACAGTTCAAGCATCATGAAGTTCGTAAGAAGAATGTCAGGTTTCTCCAGCCGGATCGCCTCGCGGTCTGCTGCTGGGTCTTGGCCGGTGTATCGTGCAAAACTCGGACACAGATTATCCGGGAGACCGGACTGCTTCAAGAACTTCTTGAGTTCCTCCATTTGGCTGTTTGCCAATGCATTCATTGGGTATACGACGATGGCGCGAGTCCGCTTCGGCTCACCATTCACACGGGCACGTATTGCAGCGTCGATAATGGGGATGAAAAAGCAGAGAGACTTGCCCGAACCTGTTCCGGTGGTCACTGCGAAGCTCGTTCGTCGCTGTGCCTTGACCACCGCCTGCTCCTGATGGCGATGAAGCTGGATCGGGACACCATCAATTCGGAAAACGTCCGCAGTATAGGGATGGAGAAGGCCTGCCGCTACCAAATCGGAGACCCGCGAACCCTTCTCAAAATGAGGGTTGATGGAGATCAGTGGATCTGGCCAGAAATGATTCGTGCCATATATCTTGTCGACTCCATCACTAATATCTTTTGCACGTATCTGAGTAAATGATCGCGCGAAGCGACGATAGTCGCCCAGGAGTTTGTCATCAAGTTCAAATACATCCATAATTTCGTCCGATCTTTCCTCAACTTCAAGCAACGAGACCAAGTCTGCTAGCCCACTGATTCCACAGGACGTAAGCTCACGCTCTTTGATGTTGACATTCTAAATATACCGCCACAGTGCGGCTAATCACACTTGAAGTCCAATAGTCGTAAATATCACAACTTGGCTTTGTGTGAGGAAGTATGCTGCCCGCGGTCGGCTTTACAGTCCTCTACGATCCACCTCAGGTGCCTGTTTCTGACTGCAACACCGCCCCTGACCGCGTGAAATGCAAAAAGGGGAAGTGGTTGGGGGAGCCACACCTTCCGCGTACTCGCTCTGCGCCAAGACATAACAGTACTGAGCGATCCCGTACAAGTCACTACGTAATCAATGAGGTTGTGTGCTATTCACGCAAGATCACGTCCGGGTGAGCGCCGATACCGGCATCCACCCGGACCTGCTCTACTCCCGCTTCGGCACCGTCCCATCTCCCGCGCCAGCCACGAAGCAACGCTCTTCACTGACGATATGAACACGCTCAGCCCGCAACTCAAGGACCGATGTCTCAAAAATCTCGGCCCTTGAACTCAATCAGTCGGCATCTACATTCGAGGGCTTGGGAATGATGTGAATTGTCCAGACACCGTCTGGATAATTCATTCGACATGTCGAATGAATTCATGAAATCGACTTAACCCGTTGAAAGGAGAAAATATGCGTACTCAGCATTCCCAGGCAGAACCAGTTTCCACCTCTTTTTCCCATTTTGTATTCAAAACGATACGCATAATGCAGCTTTTCGCATACAATATGGGAATGGCCAGCCTCGATCAATACCTCGATGCTCAACTCGTTCGCGGGCGCGCCCACTTCACCAGCGAAGAGGCGCTGGCCGAGTTGCGCCTGTCTCCGCTCGCCCTGAAGGCAGCGATTGGCCGGATGACCAAAAAACAGCGGGTGGCCAATCTCCGCCACGGTTTTTACCTGATCCTGCGCCCGGAAGACCGGGTTGCGGGCGCGCCGGACCCGGCCCAGTGGATCGATCCGCTGATGAAGTATCAGGGCATCGACTATCGCGTCTCGCTGCTCCGTGCGGCAGCCTTTCATGGCTCTTCGCATCAGGCGGCCATGACTTTTCAGTTGATCGTTCCGAAGCAGCTTCGTGACTTCGAAATTGGTCGTCACCGACTCCAGTTTGTCTATCAGGCACCGGCAGCGTTTGCACAAGTCAACCAACCCGAATGGCTCGGCAGCATGAAGAGCGAAGCGGGCTTCGCTAAGGTTGCCGGTGTTGAATTGACCCTGCTCGATTGTGCTCGTTACTTCCACAAGTCGGCAGGCATCAGTGGGCTTGCTCAGATCGTCAAAGACATCGGAGCGCAGGCCAACGCCCGCAAACTCGCCAAGGCCGCCACAGGCTACGAAAATGCCTCCGTTCGGCGGCTTGGATACTTGCTCGATCAGGCTGGATACGAGCCACAAGCCAGTGCGCTCGAACCCTTCGTCAAGGCGGCAAAAACTTCATTACCACTCGACCCATCCGTCAAGCCGCTGATTGCTTCACTTGCAGAAGAAGCCCCACGCGTTGCCAAGTGGAAACTCTTCATCAATGAACCCGTGGAGGCTGACTTTTGATTCCCGCATCGTACATTCAGGAATGGAGCACCAAAGCTCCCTGGCCGACCTCGCAACAGGTCGAGCAGGATTTGATTATCAGCCGCGCCCTGTGCGACTTGTTCAATGCGCCAGCGTTGGTAGGCAAGATTGCGTTTCGCGGCGGCACCGCCATCCATAAACTTCTCTTCAAACAGCCGCTTCGCTACTCCGAAGACATCGACCTGATACAGACACAAGCCGAGCAAATCGGCGCAACCGCCAGCGCCATTCGTGAGGCTCTGTCGTGGCTCGGTGACTGCAAACGCGAGCAGGCGGGCCATTCGATGCACTTCGTTTTCCGGTTTGCACCCGAGGCCCAACCGGATACCACTTTGAAGGTCAAGGTGGAGATCAACACCCGCGAACATGACAGCGTACTCGGTATCCAACAATATCCATTTACCGTCGAAAATGGCTGGTATCAGGCCACGGCCAGCATCGCGTCATTTGCGCCTGAAGAACTCTTCGGAACCAAGCTGCGTGCGCTCTTGCAGCGCCGCAAGAATCGCGATCTCTTCGACCTGCACATGGGCTTGCAGCAACTATCCATGAACCCCGACACGCTCCTTGCCTGCTTCGATCACTACTTGGCGCTCGAAGGCAAACCAATCAGCCGTGCAAACGCTGAGCAGCGAATGCTAGAAAAGTTGACGCGCAGCCTGACTGAGGACATCGCGCCGCTCTTGCCTCCCGGCATCCACTTTCATGAGGACGATGCTGTGGTCGCGTTCGAGAGCATCTGGACTACGCTCATTGTCAGAATGAAGGGCGATCCCTGGAAGCAAACAGACCGCGCACTTGAAGAACTGCGTCTAAAGAAGCATCCTGGCCTCTTGAGCCGATGAATATATGCACTTCACCCAGCAACATCGAGAGAAGCTAATGAGAATGCGCTGTGCCAGACGCCGGGCACCCTTCGCATCTACACGTCACGATGGCCGATATGGTTCGCGGCACTGTGCCAGCCGCAACACGTTAAAAGACCATTTCCGCAGCCTGGTCGAAAAACGGCAACTCGCTCGGTATGGAACCGGCAAGGGATCGTGGTATCAACTGGCCTTAGGAACATTGTGGGGTTTCATGCTTCAGAAACAAGAAATGAAGCGCACATTTTCGTGGTCAGTCGCCTTCATACACCGCAGCACCCGCGCGCCTAGCGAGTCTATTTCACTTTTACGTTGAGCATCTTACCGAGCTTTGCCTTCAATATACCTCTTCGCTTTTCGAAGAGATTATTGAATTCACCAAGTTCAAGCGAAACGTTTGGAATGTGGTTGCTGCGAAGAAAGGCCCGTAGATCTGCATCCTTCGGATACTCCTTTTTTAACCAGACTTCAAAAGGAATTGCACACTTTCCTTGGTTTTCTCTGCCTTCGAGCAATTGGAGATTGGGAAGCATATCTCGCTTAACCTGCCAATCCCGAATCTCATCGTCATTGAGTTTCAGTTTCCTCAGAGTTCCGGTACTGAAGCCCGCATACGGATGAATGTGGTCCTGATGGAATTGAACTTGACTAAACTTCAAATGGGTGGCGAACAGCGAAAGCAGGGCAAAACTTCGAGGGCCTTTCGTCGAGAGCAGCAAATCATCCAATGTGTCTTCACTGATCGCGATACTCTTCCCGCCCGGTAAGCGAACTTTCTTTTCCAACCTCTCCAACTCAAAGGTGTCGCCGACTTTCATAGTCTCCTCAATAGCCTTACGAATGCTTGAAAGAACTTGATCGCTTGAACTGCCGTAAACGCCGGTCAGTATGCTCTTAATGAGCATAAGTCGTAAGTCAGATCTACTTGACTTCATATCGCAGCCGCGCTTGATAGCGTAGGCAATCGGTATAACAGCGTTAGATGAAGGCAATGTTGCGCCTTCAAAACCCCACTCAACGAGAAGATCGACAGCGCGATTAATAGCTTCAGTTATCAGCGTCCAGTTATTTACTATCAGATTGACGTTGCCCGCCTTAAACGACGCAACACGGAGTCGAACTGGACAGTCCGCGAGGACGAGGCATGCTCGCATAATGAAGTCCGTGTCGAACCGAAACCCGTTCCCCTTCTCGTTGAGCTTCTTCATGAACTCTTCAATAGCTTCTCGTCCACCTTCCCAATGCGCGACGATTGTAGAAAAGAGAAGATCGGTTTTCGCGAGCACAGTACCTGCACTGTTTACGCGCACAAAGATATCCAGAACCTCGTCGAGGCTTTGGTTTTTCACTGGGAAATAATTGATAATCGGAATCGCGGTCAGCCGCTGAAAGAGTTTTGCGAGTATATCGAGCGCTCGCTCATCAGTTGCCTCCGGAACCTCCACATTGTTGGGAATTGTTTTCTTCTGAATAGTCCAATACTTGTTCACTGCTGGAAAATCTTTACACTCTAAGATGTCTTTCACAAGACACCAGTACATCCCGGGCTTGATCACCTTTGCCTCTTGGGGTGTCAGCCAGCGAAACTCGTAAACATAGTCCTCGTCCTCTTGTTCGACCTCGGGCCTGAAAACGTTGAGAAAGAACAGCCGCACTGGATATGCATTTGGGTTGTTCTCCCAGACCCGAGGGCGTTTGTAGGCGTAGGTGCCTTGGAGTGCAACATACATCGAGTTCAGCCGTTGCTGACCATCCAAAACGCCAACAAGTTCATCTGGGAGGTGCGGCTTTGCTGCGAGCGAGTTTTTCCAATTGTCTTTCTCGTGATAGTTCCGTATGAATTCGTAGTAAGAGTAGTCATTTTGCTTGGCTTCTTCAACCATCCAAAACAAAAAAGTTCCAATAGGATAATCTCGCATGATCGAGTCGAATAGCCGCTCGATTTGCGATGCCCCCCACACAAATTTTCGCTGAATTGCTGGGAGGTAGAGTTTCTTTGCGCCAATGCGCTGCATCGCTTCTTTGATTGTCCAGTGCTGGTATTCCATGATGTCAGATCCTCTAACCAAGACTTCCGTACTGCCATCCAGACGACGCATCAGTATATTCGCAGGTTGCTACTGGTGTCCATTTGGACTCTCTAGATCGCCGGCGGGGAACTTTACGGAAATCACTCGCGACTCCGGCACCTGTTCTCTCGCGGCGGCCTTTGCCTTCATGATTGCCTGCACCTCATCGAAGTGCCACGGAAGAAAATCATGCGTATCAACTCCAACCTCCATCGACAGCAACAGCGGCTCATCCGGCAAGTTGCCATGCGAGTGGCCATAGAGCTGCCATGCGCCGCGCCCAGAATGCGGCCAGACACGCATCGCGTAATGGCAAAGAACGATTCCTTGCTTGCCCACATGGATTTCGGACAAGGAACTCCAGGAGGCAAAGATGCTTTGGGATTTGCGCGTCACTTTGTCGTGGTTTCCCTCGACAAAATGGATCGTTTTGCAGTTCAGGCGCTTGCGATAAGCCGCCACCTTTTCAACGCTGCTCATGCAAAAATCCCCAAGAAAATAGAGCGTATCGTTTGGTTTGACGTGTGCGTTCATCCGGTCCGCGATGTACGCATCCATCTCTTCCGTGCTCGCAAACGGACGATTGCAATAGCGAATGATGTTGAAGTGTCCGAAGTGAAAATCGGACGTGAACCAAGTATCAGCCATATCTTCATTATGAAATAGACGGTCCTCCAACGGCGACTCTGGTATCCCCAAATTCAGAACTAGAGAACAGAAAGCGTTGGTGACAACCTGCCATAGCCGTCCCTGGCGGGGCCGCTGAGTTCGTAGGCAGGTTGTACCCAATCCCACTTCGCGCCCTCGGGCGGACGGCCCAGAGCACAGGGAACGTGCTCTGAACGGGCCTTCTCCGTCCGTTCAGAGCGCGGCTGCGCGCCAAACGAGAGTGCGCGTTTGGCACTTGCCGCGCCTTTCCTCCGGACTCCCACCGTCGTACGCTGCGTTCATTCTTTTCCGCCAACCGTCTTCGCGCTTCCCAGCCGTGGGTGAGAAAGACGCTCAGCCGGTTACGGCGGAAAAGGAGAACAAAAACATGAATTTCAAGAGTAACCACCGCAACAGCAACCACACCGCGCCGCACAGCACTAATGCGGCGCAGAGCAGCAGCCGCCAGCAGTCCACAACTCAGCAGGTCATCGCGGAGAACGTTAAGCACCTGATCGAGCAGCTTGAGCAGGGCAAGAGCGAAGCGCTCACTGCCTATCTCAATGCAATGGCCCGTTTTCACAATTACAGCTTTGGCAACATTCTTTCCATTGCGCATTATTGTCCCAATGCAACCCACGTTGCTGGCATCCGCAGATGGAATGAGTTTGGCCGCTACGTCAAGAAGGGACAGAAGGGCATACCAATCATGGCCCCGATGATTGGCACCAAGCGCGAACAACGTGACCAGCCGCAGGGCAACGGTGAGAAGTCAGCGCCCATGCTGATTGGCTTCCGTAGAGTTTACGTTTTTGACATCGCGCAGACAGATGGCGCAGAGCTACCGGAACCCGCCAAGGTATCCGGTGAAGTTGGCACCCATCTTGACCGGCTTATCGACTTTGTGCAGATGCAAGGCATAGAGCTTGAATACAACGAACGCATTGCACCAGCACAAGGCGCAAGCTACGGCGGAAAGATCGTGCTGCTACCGGGCCAGTCAAAGGCGGAAACCTTCACAACATTGGTGCATGAGGTAGGCCACGAATTATTGCATCGCAGCGAGCGCCGCACCCTCACCACCAAGACAGTACGCGAGACAGAGGCCGAATCAATTGCCTTTATCGTCAGCCGTGCTGTCGGCCTCAACACGGGCACCGCGAGCAGTGACTATGTGGCCATGTATGGAGGAAATGTCGAGTTACTCGCGGAATCACTCGCCGTAATCCAGCAAGCCTCCGCAACCATTCTTGACGCGCTTTTTGCCGAGGAGCCGGAAGCCGAACTGGAAAAGGCCAGCTAACTACACCGAGAGCGGGTGCGCTCATCTGTACCCGCTCACCAACTATATCCCAACCATGAGAGGAGAAATCGCAATGACGAACGCATCCGAATATCGCAACCTTCCACTTGCAAGCCTTACCGAGTCGCCCAACAACCCCCGCAGGACTTTTGAAGAGGCCGCTCTTAACGAGTTGGCCGAGTCAATAAAAACGCAGGGCATTCTTGCGCCGCTTGTCGTACGGCCCGTCGGCCAGCGCTTCGAGATAGTCGCCGGAGCGCGCCGCTATCGCGCGGCGCATCTGGCCGGACTTGAAACCGCCCCCGTTCGCATCGTCGAATTGACCGATGCCCAGGCACTCGAAACCAGTATCGTTGAAAATCTCCAGCGCCGTAACGTGCATCCGCTCGACGAGGCGCAGGGCTTCGCCGCGTTGATGCGACTTGAAGAGCCAAAATACAGCATTGAGCAGATAGGAGCCAAGGTTGGCAAAAATCCTGTATACGTGGCTTCGCGATTGAGGTTGGTTGAACTTGCCCCCGCTGTCGTCGAAGCCTTTGCCAAGGATGAAATCGGCGTAGGTCACGCGCTCTTGCTGGCCAAGTTGCAGCCGGAGCAACAGGAAGAAGCACTCGTAGCTTGCTATCAGGAGCAGTATGGCGGCACCAATAAATCTAAGGAACCCCTGCACAGGTGTCTGATTTTCTACCGACAGCAAAATAGCCCTGATATGTTCGCTGATTCCGAACAAAATATGCCCAAAGGTGGCTCTGTGTCAGGCTTTTGTGTTGCTCGCAGAGGCCGATTCCAGGCTCCAGACACACTACGCCCCCAGCGGAACCAGCCGTCTGCGGTGTAGATACAGATTCACCAGCGCGAAGCCTGTACATAACCAGTGATGATTCTTTTTCAAACCCCTGTATCTCACCTTGTCGCAACCGAACACACGCTTCAATATCCGAAAAGGATGTTCTACTTTGGCTCTTACTTTTGACTTAGTCGTGTTCTTCCGCCGAGCTACTTCATCAACATAGTTTTTGTATCGGGTGCGACGACAGGTCATGTCCTGCGCCTCAGGTGCGGCCTTGCGAATCGCCTCCGTCTGGCCTTGATAACCGCCATCGCCCCACACCTTGCGCTCTTCGCCGTGTAGCAACTCCGGCAGCATATGCTTGTCGGCTACGCTGGCCGCCGTCGTCGCCACAGAATGCACCACGCCTTCGCGGCTATCCACACCGATGTGCGCTTTCAAACCGAAGTACCACTGGTTGCCTTTTCTGGTCTGATGCATCTCCGGGTCGCGCTCTCCGCTCTGGTTCTTAGTCGACGAGGGCGCTTGAATAATCGTCGCATCCACGATGGTGCCTGTCGTAATGCGAATGCCCTTCG
>Ga0302274_10002148_pt1 | contig 18297 bp, 17 predicted proteins | sample III_Bog_N2_1_FD_198755 | JGI IMG/M metagenome (GOLD analysis project Ga0302274, IMG submission 198755) | Peat permafrost microbial communities from Stordalen Mire near Abisko, Sweden - III_Bog_N2_1 | ecosystem: Environmental > Terrestrial > Soil > Wetlands > Peat | place: Sweden: Abisko...
GCACGCTCAAACAGTACATCGAAGAACTTTCGGTGACGGGTCTAACCTCGAACCCGACCATCTTTGATCATGCCATAAAAAATAGTGCCGCTTACGATGATGCGATCCGCGAGGAACTGGCAAAGGGCAGGACGGGCGAGGGTCTCTTTTTCGATCTGGCTCTGGATGATATCACCCGGGCCGCCGACCTGTTCCGTCCTGTTTACGACCGTACGAACGGTGTGGACGGATGGGTCTCGCTGGAAGTTTCCCCACTCCTCGCGTATGACACTCAAGGAACCATCAAGGCCGCCAAGGAACTTTCCGAACGGGCGGGACGGCCCAATCTGTTCATCAAGATTCCGGGCACCAAAGAAGGGTTGCCGGCCATTGAGGAGTCGATTTTCGCGGGCATTCCCATTAACGTCACGCTGCTGTTTTCGCCTGAACAGTACGCGGCTGCCGCCAGCTCCTACCAGCGGGGCATCGAACGGCGCATTGCCGCAGGGCTGAACCCTCAAGTCGGTTCCGTGGCCTCCATGTTCATCAGCCGTTGGGATGTTGCGGTGGCCGACAAGGTTCCAGAACCGTTAAAGAATCGGCTCGGAATCGCGGTCTCAGGTCGGATCTACAAGACCTACCTCGATGTGCTGGGCAGTCACTCGTCCCAGCGCATCCTGAACGCAGGTGCCCGGAGTCAACGACTGCTCTGGGCCAGCACAGGAACCAAGGATCCCAAAGCGTCTGATACGCTCTATATCCAGACGCTGGCTACACCTTTCACCGTGAACACCATGCCTGAGGGAACATTGAAAGCCTTCGCCGATCACGGCGAACTCGGTCTGATCATGCCAGCGGACGGCAATGATGCAGACAAGGTTTTGGGGCAGTTCGCCGAGACCGGGGTTGATGTGGAACGTCTCGGTGATCAACTCCAGGAGGAGGGCGCAAAATCGTTTGTGAAGTCCTGGAACGAGCTGATGACGGTGATTGCCTCCAAGGGTGAGTCGCTCAAGAAAGCGGCTTAAGAGCCTGTCTGAAAGTTCTGAAATGTCGCTTGAGGGAAAGGCGAGCCCGGCGCAATTCTGTGAGGGGTTTAAGAAAGGTTGAGGGAAGAAGAGCGGGGAAGCTTGAAAGCTGAGACCTGAAGGTATTTTTGTGCCTTCGGCCACTTAGGTTGGCTTGTCCAACCGTTGATTCGTAGCCACTTCAGCAAGTTTCCAGTTTGAGGTTTCGCAGTCATCCCCAAATTTCAGATCTCAAGTATCATCCCTCACCCTTTGATGATCCCTCTTCAGCCGTTATTTCTGTGTTCTACTTGGGCATTTCGTGGCCAACTGTTTTGATGAACAAACTGCGTTTAAGCCGAAAGGTTGGGATGGTTAGCCTCATCACCCTGAGCCTGCTAGCGTTGTCTCTCAACGTGGTCAGCGCCCAAACGACGCCTGTCCCTGCCTCCGGAAACATCAAGCACGAGGATGTTCCCCTGGCCATCGACCTGACGAAGGTTGTTCCCCCAGCCGCAACCTGTCCCTACGGTCCAGGAACGACCATAACCCCCCAAGGGGAGACAATTACGACCGACCAGCGCTCCTTTTTTCTCGATGGCAAGCCGTGGATTCCTGTCGCCGGGGAGTTTCAATATGCTCGCTATCCACGCAAGGAATGGCGGGATGAATTATTGAAAATGAAGTCAGGCGGGATCACCACCGTTTCCACCTACGTCTTTTGGATTCACCATGAAGAGACCCAGGGTACCTTCGATTGGAGCGACAACCGTTCGCTGCGCGACTTCATCAAGCTCTGCCAGGACGTCGGCCTTAAAGTCGTCGTGCGGATGGGGCCTTGGTGCCATGGAGAAGCCCGTAACGGAGGCTTCCCCGATTGGGTGGTGCATTCCGGCGCCAATCTGCGTTCCAAAGACCCGGCGTTTTTGAATCTCGTCCAGCCTTTCTTCAAGGAAGAGGCCGACCAAATGGCGGGCTTGCTCTGGAAAGATGGCGGGCCCGTTATCGGTGTCCAACTTGATAACGAATGCGATAATCCCGACTACCTTCTCGCGCTCAAGAATCTTGCCCGCAGCGTCGGCGTTGATGTCCCCTACTACGCCATAACCGGCTGGCAGGGGAATCTTCCCCATTCTGAATTGATTCCTCTTTTCGGCGGTTACTCCGAAGGTTTTTGGGGAGGGAACCCGGAACAGTCTCGCCGGGAATACGTCTTTACCGACGTTCGCGCCGTCAATGATCTCGGGGCTCAACTCACGACGATAAATCCCGCCAATATATCGCTCATCGACCAGTTTCCCTATGCTTGCGTTGAGATCGGCGGAGGCATGATGTCGAGCTATGACAAGCGCATTAAGGTCGACCCGAACAGCGTCGCTTCGCTTGCGCTCTCCAAGCTTGCCGATGGCAATAACATGCCAGGCTATTATATGTATCAGGGAGGCATCAATCCTGAGGGCAAATTTTCAACGCTTCAGGAGAATCATCCCAACCGGATGCCCGTGAAAAATTACGATTTCCAGGCCCCGCTCGGCCTAAATGGCCAATTGCGTGAACAATATCATTTGCTGCGCGAACAACATCTTTTTTTGGAGCAATTCGGCCCGTCACTTGCCCGCATGGTACCGTTTTTCCCCGACCAAAGGCCCTCCAGCTTGAATGATTTTGATACGTTACGATGGGACATCCGCTCGGACGGAAGCAGCGGCTTCTTCTTCTACAACAACCAGCAGCCTTATCAGCCGCTGCCTGAGCACAAGGACATCCAGTTCTCGGTAAAAACCGCCACCGGCACGACGCTCATTCCCCGCCAGCCGATTACCATTCCATCCGGCAGCTACGGCATCTGGCCGATCAATCTCGATTGCGATGGCATCATGCTCGATTACGCCACGGTTCAGCCACTTTGCCGTGTGGCGGGTAACGCGGGTAATCCAGTCTATTTCTTTACCGAGCTTTCGGGCGTGCGCCCCGAGCTTGCTCTCAATGGACAGCCCCCCCAAGTCGTCACTCCTGGCACCGGCGCAGCCCTTACCGCAAAGAATCCATCCGGCAAAACCGTGACTTTTGTCGTCCTCACCGCCGATCAGGGAAAAGACTTCTACAACGTCTCGTTCGCCGGGCGCGACCGCGCCATTCTTTCCAAGGCGGCGATTCTTGCTGACCGCGGCGAGCTGCGCTTGCAGTCCAATACTAAGGCAAACCTTGCCCTCTCGATCTTTCCCCCGGTTCGTTCAGCGAAAATCTCCGGTAAAACGGACGGCATTTTTACGCGATTCGTCCCTTCGGGCCTCAATGATCTCGCGCCGATTGAAATCACCGCCAGCCTTGTGCGTTCCGCTGGCCCTGCGGCCACGACCTTGAAGGGCACTGATGAAAACACTTGGAACGACGCAGCGGTTTATAAACTGAATATTCCTTCCTCGGCGCAAGGGCGGAAACTCTTGCTCGATATTCACTATATCGGAGATGCGGCACGCCTGTATGTCGGAAATAAGCTTTACGACGATAATTTTTACAACGGCGATCCCTTCTCAATAGTCTTGTGGCGTATTCCAGCTACTGACTGGCCGAACCTTCGCTTGAAGATTTTACCCTACTCGGAAGGGCTTTTCGAACGCCTCCCGCAACAGGCCCGCGAGACGATCAATGAATCGAAAAAGACCTCGACGTTGGATAAGATTACCATTGTTGCGAAAGACCAATTGGAACTTAAAATTACTCCCCCATGAAGCAATGTGAGGGGTAAGGCTCTTAGGGATCTACGGATCAAAGATCATCTTCGATCGATCAAAGCCAAGTTTCCTGGCTCTCTGCAAAAGATCCTCCAGTTTAAGATGTGGGATCTTTGGGGTGCGTGCTAAAATCCAGAGATATTTCCTGTCCGGAGTGCCTACAATCGCCTCGTGATAATTGTCCTCCACATACAGAATCCAATAGTTGCCTTCCTTGGGAATGGGGATAAAAGGTGCAAACCAGGTGCTGAAGTGAACGGCGAGTTTTGTATTCTCCGGGGCATTTAACACCTCGGCGTAACCATGGATGTCATGCTGTGTCCCATCAGGGCGTATGGCAATGTTGTGAACGGAGAGGGTGCCGTTGGGTAAAGAACCGTACTCTGCAAGCGCAGCTTCGTTGGAAATCTGAAATGGCATGGGAAGACGGGCTATTTCGTACCATCGTCCCGAATAACGCGAAAGATCAACACTCGCAGCAGTTGGTGGGGGTTGCTGCCGGGATAAGGAACAGCCTGAAAAGATCATGCCCATGATCCCTGTGACAACTGCTGCAATACCTGCAGATGCCAGAAGGAATGAATGTCGTATGATCATTTCATCATTCCTGAGGGATCACCAGAACGAGTTCACCATGCAATTCGTCAGATGCGTCACGAATTAAATCAACTGCCGCCTGGCTTAGGTAATGCTTTCCATGATGGATCGGCGAAGGCGGTGGCATCGTGTCCGGCAAGGGGGTCTCCCAGAGCGACTCATCTTGAACTACTTGATCCACACTCACAGAACATTTCTCAGAATTGAAATTGCCATCCTGATCATAGGAAACCATCAAACGGGATTGATATTCCGATTCTCCATCGACGATGAGAATGGCTTTTCCCTCGAAATCCCTAATTTCAGGCGCTCTCCGCAACCAGATTCTATGTTCTGACAGATAGTGATTCATGGGGCTGCGTTGGTCTGTTGGGCTGATTTGATTCGATAGTCTTCTTAGTTCAAAAGGGTGCTTGGACTCACCATTCAGTATTGCCTGGAGAATCATGTAACGGCCATGGGGCATTCACCCCATGGCGACAATGCGCCCGCAGGCTATGTTGCATAAGTTGGTAATCCACCAGCTTCAAACCCAGACAATAATTATCCCCCATGAAAAGTAATATACTCGTCCTCAGCATTCTCTCCACGGCCTTGGTCGCTGCCTCACCTCTCCAGGCACAAAACACGACTCGGCAATGTACGAATGCACAATCCGCGTCACAGGATCTCAATGACGCCAGATGCAAACTTCATGGGGCCGCCCGCGATCTGAAGGATTACACTTTTGAAGAAAAAGATGCTTTTAGCGCAAAGTTGAAGGACGGTCTCTCGGAGTCCAACAAGAGCCTTGATCGTCTTGACGCCAAGGTGGCCCACGCCGGAGCCGCAACCAAGGAAGCGGCCCAACCCAAACTTGATGCTTTGCGCACCAAGGCCGATCAATTGGGAAAAAAAGTTGACGCAATCCAAGGCGCCACAGCATCCACATGGGAGAGCGTGAAAAAGGACTCCAAAAATTCCTATATTGATTTGAAAGTGCAGATCCATCGGGAAAGGCAGTGGTTGAGCAACAAGTTGGCCTCCTAGTGATTGCTCAGGAATCATCAGCATGTTAAATATGAAATCAGCCTCGAATCGATGACAATGCCAACTTGGCAACCCTATAGGTCGACTACTCAGGGAAGACTTTCCAAACACGAGAAAGATTCACTGCCAACCACGGCCTTCGCTTTTCCCCGCACAAGGAAAGAACCGATGACAGATGCAGCACATGTTCGTGATGCCATGGCGAGGTTCAATCAGGTTGAGGGTGTCACTGATACCGATCGGGATATCGCCTTTTCCAACATCCAAAAAGCCGCCCAGCATTTCGATATCAAGATGAAAGAGTGCGACTGGCATGAATTCGGATCTCGAAGTGCGAAGCCCCTTGCTCATTGAGGGAAGCATACACATCGAGTCATTATTACGGATTCAAATAATTGCCATCCTGACGCTCATCCCCTTTAAGAAATTCCATGCAAACCAAATCCTACGCCGTCCAAAGTGCCGTTTCACCCCTTGCCCCTTTCCCTATCCAACGGCGTAATCCCGGTGAACACGATGTCCAGATAGAGATCCTCTTTTGCGGTGTCTGTCACTCGGATATCCATACGGCACGTAATGAATGGCTGGGTACCAACTATCCCTGCGTTCCTGGACATGAAATCGTTGGACGCATCTCAAAAGTGGGTGGACATGTCAGCAAGTTCCATGAAGGCGATCTTGTCGGTGTCGGCTGTATGGTGGATTCGTGTCGAGTTTGTGAATGCTGCAAGGATCATCTCGAACAATTCTGCGAAGAGGGTGCAACCTTTACGTTTAATTCGCCGGACAAGGCATTGGGTGGAAGCACGTTCGGCGGATATTCCGACCTCATCGTCGTCGATGAAGCCTTCGTGCTGCATATTCCCAAAAACCTGCCGCTTGCGGCAACTGCTCCGCTTCTCTGCGCCGGGATCACGACGTATTCGCCGCTGCGGCACCACAACGTCGGCAAAGGCCAGAAAGTTGGCATCGTGGGGCTAGGCGGACTGGGCCACATGGGTGTCAAACTCGCCAAGGCCATGGGAGCCCATGTTGTCGTCTTCACCCACACGCCCGCCAAAGTGAAGGATGCGATCCGGCTCGGAGCCGACGAGGTGGTGAATTCCAATAATCCCGAGGAGATGCGAAAGCATCTCAATAGCTTTCATTTCATCCTCGATGCCGTCGCCGCCGAACACGATATCAATGCTTATCTCGTCCTGCTCAAACTCGATGGTACTCTTACCCAGGTCGGCCTCCCCGAAACACCGATTCCGATCCAGGTCGGCAATCTTGTCTTTGGACGACGTGCATTCACAGGCTCCCTCATCGGAGGGATCAAAGAGACCCAGGAGATGCTGAATTTTTGCGGCGAGCACCAGATTACCGCCGATATCGAACTCATCCCGATACAGAAAATCAATGAGGCCTATGACCGCGTGGTCAACGATGATGTAAGATATCGCTTCGTCATCGATATGGCCTCACTGAAAGAAGAATCCCTCCGGGAGTAAATCACAATTTCCCCAAGCACATTCACCTCACACCAAACTACAAGAAACACACACCATGAACACCACCAACGATCTCACCAAACACGCTCCCCGCAGCCCCCGTGCCCAACTGGGAGGCTATTCGATTCTCGCCCGATGCCTGGACAAGGGACGCGCAAGCCTTGCGGGTAAAGCCGGTGACTATCATTTCGATTGCCCGCTGGATCATGTGCTTTTTTCGTTCAAGGGTGTTACCGGCGATCAAATCCGCAAACTCCTTACGGAAGGTAAAAGCGATCAAGAGATCGTTTCCTGGCTGAATGCAAACGGAACTCCCAAAACCACAGAAGAGGTCACTGAATGGAGTGCTGCCTTTGAGAGCCACAGTCCATATGCGGATCCGGAGAAAAAGGAGTGGTTTTCTGGAGAATGCAAATCCCTTGGCCTAAATCCGGAAAAGACCACGCTCAGCGAAATGCTGGAAGCAGACGATCAGCAGAGCTTTGCTGCGCACGCGGTTCATTAATTTGAATTATCCCCGCATCAGCGTGAAATTTCACAAGGAGTGAAAACATGAAAAAAATCACCGTGGATCTCCCCGAACTCATCCTTATCGTCGGTACCCGGGCCTTGCTGGGATGTGGCATAGCCCTGTTACTTGCCGACAGGATGGAGAAAAAAGAACGCCGTCTGCTTGGATGGACGCTTGCTCTGATTGGAGCCGTGACAACAGTTCCCTTGGCCATGGAGTTACTCGCTGAAAATCGATCCAAAAGGAATCTGCCTGATTGAACCAATGAGCCAAATCTTCAGAAATGAGGCTCGCGCAGAAGTGGGAGGGCGCTGAGATTTTGAATCTGAAGATGGCAGCGCCTCAGGATTCGCGTTGGGTATGTTCTTCTCCTTGATTATTAGGCATCAATGAGTCCCACTACGCACCCCTGCGCCTCTGCGCGAATAATTTACCTTATTTCCTTTTTTGGACTGCTTCAGAATAATCAAAAATACGATAAGGATAGTTCCAATTTATCGTTGCCATAGAATTCGGTTGTTTTCGAGTGGTACGGCCACGCCCTCGCGATACGGAATCACCCGGGGTGTATAGTCGGAGGCGGGGCGCGCTGCGGATACGGAAGCGCCATAAATGAAGCAGTCCGTCATGGCCGCGGTGTTGCGAAGGCTTTTCATCTCCTTGCACACTACCGCGCCACCGATCATACCATCGGCATAGAGTTCCACCCGCACCCCATTCGGGTCGAGTTCATCCAAAAATACCGGAACTTCGAAGAGATGCTGCCCGTCGTGAGTTTCGACTTTTAATTCACCGAAGCGCAGGCCTGATGTCCATTTCCGATCCAGGCCATTCCGCCAATCAACAATGTGTCTTCCAATGGCACCTTTGTCGGCAACACGCCTTTGGAATTCAGCCGCTGCCGGGATATAATTCTTCTCCGTATATTCCCGTACCGTGCGGTCTGCCGAGAAACGGGGAGTCAGACGCGCCATGCTTGCGCGAATTCGTGCCACCCAAGCTGTTGGAATTCCCTGCTTGTTACGGGTATAAAATTCAGGGATTACCTCGTTTTCAAGGGTACCGTATAACGCCTCAACCTCAGTTGCGTCCCATCTGGGATCGGCACCGTGTTCCTTGCCGTCTCCCATCGCCCAACCCACATCCGGGACAAATGCTTCGGCCCACCATCCATCCAATTCGGAGAAATTGAGGCCACCGTTGACCAACACCTTCATGCCGCTGGTTCCGCAGGCTTCCCATGGCCGCCGGGGTGTGTTCAGCCAAACATCCACACCCTGCACCAGCCGTTCAGTGAGATGCATGTCATAATCACTCAGGAAGATGGCGTGGGGACGGACTTCAGGATGGCGGGTGAATTGAATCCATTTTTGGATCAGGGCCTGCCCCGCCAGATCTGCTGGATGAGCCTTCCCGGCGATGATGAGCTGCACCGGTCGTTGTGGATTCCTTAAGAGGCGCAACAAACGCTCGGGGTCATGCAACAACAGGTCGGGCCGCTTGTACGTGGCGAAACGTCTCGCAAAACCGAGGATCAGCACGTCAGGGTTAAAGAGATGCTTTGCCTCCTCAACGGTCGCGGCTGAAGCATTCCCAGTGGCATCATGGTGGGCCAATCGTTCACGGGCATACTCAACAAGCGACCTGCTCGTGGCCATCCGAAATTTCCAGAGTGTTTCGTCCGGGAGACCGCAAATATCCTTCTCCAGGGTTTCTGTCGTTCCGAGCCAGCGCCCCTTGCCACAGGCCTCCGTCCAGAGATCGTCAGCAGCCGCAGAGTCCCACGTCGGCATGTGCACTCCATTGGTCACATGACCCACGGGCACTTCATCCTCGGGCCAGTTGGGGAAAAGCGGTTGGAAGAGATGCCTGCTGACCTGCCCATGCAGGCGGCTCACCCCGTTGACGGAGCCGCTGCCACGAATCGCCAAATAGGCCATGTTAAAACTCTCGGACGGATCATTCGCATTCTGTCGTCCCAAGGCCAGAAAGTTCCGGAGGCTGATGCCGAGTTTCTCCGTGGCATAATGCCCGAGATATTGTTCGATGAGCGCCGGGGAGAAGAGATCAAAGCCGGCGGCCACGGCCGTATGCGTGGTAAAGAGATTCCCCGCCCGCGTGGCGGCCAGCGCAACGTCAAAGGGAAGCGCGTATTCTTTCATGAACCCGCGCGCCCGCTCCAGCACGGCAAATGCCGCGTGACCTTCGTTCAAATGACAGACATCCGGTTTGATGCCAAGGGCTCCGAGCAGCCTCCACCCGCCAATTCCCAGCAGCATTTCCTGCTTGAGGCGCAGCTCCGGGCCCCCGCCGTAGAGCTGGCTGGTAATTGCCCGGTGCGCGGGAAAGTTTGCCGCGTCATTGCTGTCCAGGAGATACAGTTTGGCACGTCCCACCTGCACCTGCCAGGCACGCAGCCAGACCGAATAGTCCGGCAGCGTAATTTCCAGCCGCAACCATTCGCCATTCTGCTTGCGCAACGGCGTAATAGGAAGTTGTCCCGGGTCATTGTACGGATAAAGAGCTTGTTGTGCCCCATCTTTGTCAATCACCTGGCGAAAATAGCCCTGCTGATAAAGCAACCCTACGCCGACGACCGGCACCCCCAGATCGCTGGCAGCCTTGAGTTGATCGCCGGCCACATTCCCTAATCCTCCGGAATAAATCGGCAACGCTTCACTAAGCATGAATTCCATGCAGAAATAGGCAACGCACCCCAAGGCAGCCTCCGGATGTGTCTTTTGGAACCAAGCCGGAGCATCGTCTGACTGCTTGCTACAACGGATCAGGTTTTCGATTTTTTTGTGAAAAACAGGATCTCTCATAAGATCCCGGATGCGATCCCGGGAAACAGTTTGTAAAACAACCCACGGATTCTGGGTAAGTTCCCATAATGGGGCATCCAAGGCTCGCCACACCTCATCGGTGCCATGATTCCAGGACCAATGCAGATCCAGAGCAAGGGACCTCAGCAGATCCAAGCCTTCGATTTCAGTGAGATCATCGCTCTTCACGGAGTCGTCATCGCAAGCCCATTTCCAGAACGGCAACTTTCTCGAGGCGACGGCAATGACGCTCGGCACCACTGAATTTTGCTGCGAGAAATGTCTGAACCAGTTCCCAAGCCAGTGCATGGCCCACCACAAGACCGCCCATGCAGATCACATTCAGATCATCATCCTCAACTCCCTGATGGGCGGAGAAGCCTTCATGGATCAGGCAGGCGCGTACACCCGGCACTTTATTCGCCACCACCGAGGCTCCGACTCCGCTCCCGCAGATCGCGATCCCGCGTTCAAGGTCTCCACGGGCCACCGCCTCGGAAAGTGGGATGACAAAGTCGGGATAATCATCGTTTTGATCCAACTTCAGGTCACCAAATTCGACCACATCATAACCGCTTTCGCGCAATTTTTCCGCTAGGTTGAGCTTCAACTCAAATCCAGCATGGTCAGCGGCAATTCCTATGCGACGAAATGACTGTGTCTGCTCAGTCGAGGGAATATCCGTATCAAAGATTGTACTCATTGACTCAACGGTTCCTAAACTCTTATCGGCTCGGGGAGTCGATCAGCATCGGGGCTCTTTGCCCCATCCTGGCCGATTCCCATCGTCAAAGCGGTCAGTCCGGCGAGTCCGCCGAGCTGCATGCTTTCCACTGCCGTGCTCGGAACGATGACTATCGTGGCATTCTCCTTCAGTCCCTCGTAAAGCATGTTCATAGCCCGCAGATGAAAGGCCACCGGATTGTGCTGATAGCTCTTGGCTGCTTCCGCAAATTTTTCCGCCACCTGTCGTTCTGAATCCCCCAGGATCACCCGGGCCTGCCTCTCCCTTTCTGCCTGGGCCTGCATTGACATGGCATCCTCCAGAGCCGATGGGATCAGGACATCCTTTACCTCGACGGCAATCACATTGATGCCCCAAGGCTCCGTACGCTCATCAATGATCTTCTGCAGGAGGCCGCTGATTTTATCCCTTCCTTCCAGCATGTCGGAGAGCATCGTCTTGCCGATGACATCCCGAAGGGCGGTTTGGGAGGCCCAACTGATGGCACTCTGATAGTCCGCGACATCCAGGGCAGCCCTCTTGGGATCGACAACTTTCCAGAACAGGACGGCATCCACATCCACCGGAACAGTGTCCTTGGTGAGCGTTTTCTCGGCCTTGAAACCAGTCGTGATAACGCGCGTGTCAATCCAGTAGGGAATCGCATCAATAACGGGAATGATAAAAAATAACCCTGGCCCCTTCAGCATCTGAAATTGACCCAAGCGGAGCACCACGGCCCGATCCCACTGATTGGCAACTCGAATCGCTGCGGAAGCAATAATCGCCACCAGGAAAGCCAATACAGCCAACCAGCCAGATGCAGTATTTCCAACTTCCTTACTCAGGAGATAGGCAAAAGCTGCCCCGATACCGAAAATAATGAGAAAAACAAGAGTCCCAAAGGAATTATTTGATTTCATAGGAATGGTTTTAAATCAGCACTTAACTTAACCCGACCATGCGGATCTCCAGGAATCAACCTGATGATCCGCACGGCCCGGTAGCAAAATTTTAAGCATGCACCAAGCTCGGCTCTTTCTGTTTCTGGGAGACCTGATGAAGATCCAGAGATTCGTGATTCGTCGTGCTGAGGATATCCCGTGCGCGCTCGGCCTCCTCGGAAGTCCCATGAGCAATCAGGACATACTTGCCGCTCTTGATGTCCGTTTCGTATTTTAAAACACTATCCTTGGGAATAGCCTGGCTATAAAGACCGGCTCCGACCGCACTGAGGCCACCGACAACAATGGCGCTTTCCAAAGCCGCAATGATCCATCCCACGAGCGGCCCCCCAACCAACAGCGGCCCCACTCCTGGAATAAAAAAGAGCCCCGAGCCAAAGATCATTCCCCAGATCCCTCCCCAAAATGCTCCCAGCCCCCCCCAATATTTCATGCGATCCCCGGTAGTGTAGTATCCCAGGACATGTTCATCTGTCTGGTAATCACGACCAACAATGGACAGGGTGTTCATTGGAAACTCGGAGGTGTGGAGTTCATTAACAGCGGCCTCCGCATCCGTGTGAGATGCATAGGTCGCTACGACGGTGGTATGTGTGTTCATTGGTCTGTTTGTAGTATATGTTCCAAGACCACAGGGTAGCGACACGCACCATGAACTCCTATAGGGTGTTAACCCCAACCGACCAGGGCCGCACAGCTTTGCAGGAACCATCGGTCATGCAACCGCACCGCTCGGCATGGACTGGAGGATCGGCATAGGGCTTATCGGCCGCTCAGGCTGCCCGCGAAGTCTTCTGCGGAACCATGGCAGCGCAGGGCAGTTGTCAGTTCCAGGTTTGAGGAATGCCGAGACTGAAGACACCTGGTCTCCGGCTGTGAGGATGGGCATTTCACTTCCGTGATGACGCCCAACCTGACCGAGCCCAACGCTTGCCAGGAGTGAATTGCAGAGGCGGCGGCGGCCTGCGGTTTCTTCGGTTTCTGCACCTTTGTTCACAAAGCTTTCCAACGGCTCGGCGGGACAGCGAAAGCCGAAAGTCCCATCCTGCTTGCGGTAGCTCTGCCGTAGTTAGCCGAGGCCACAGCTGCGTTTGTGTTCTTTGAAGCGTGCGCCATCGATAAAATGATTTGCGGAAGGGATAGTCGGGATTAACCTCTCTATGAGATTCTTATGAATCAGAAAACTGCCGTACTCCTTGAAGAGAAAGCGGTTGGCAAGGGAACCTTCGAGGAACTCACGAACCTGCCGCTTCTCAGACGATACGAGGATTCCTTTGTCAAGGCCACCGGTGTTCCGTTCAAACTGGTAGGGCCTGATGCAAAAAATCTTTGCCTTGCCGACTCGAACTCATCGAATTCACTCTGCTCCCTAGTCGCCGAATCCCCCCTAGGTTGCAAGTCCTGCGGACAAACGCAGAAACGCATGAAAGGACTCGTTGAAGGAAAACTTCGCGTCCATCAGAGCTGTTGCTTTGCGGGGCTGACGGAAGTCGCCATCCCGGTGCTCCAGGGAAGGCGTCATGTCGGAACTCTGATCAGCGGGCAGGTCTTCAAGGACGAACCCAACAAACTCGATTTCGAGATGCTGGCGAAAAGGATCGGAAGAGGCTTGGGAAACGCCTGGAAAGAAAAGGCTCGCAAGGCCTATTTCAAAACCCAGGTCATGCCGATGGAAAAATTCCATGCAATCACCGAGTTGCTTCATGTTTTTGCACAGCATCTTCCGGAGGATGCCACCCAACATTCAATAGCCGCCTCGACTGCCGAACCCGTTGCCGTGAGCAACGCCAAGCAGTTCATCCGCTCCCACTTTGAAACGGAAATCACACTCGACATGATCTTGCAGCATGTCCATGTAAGCCGTTTTTATTTCTGCAAGATCTTCAAGAAGGCCACCGGCATGACGCTCACAGAATACACCGCCCGTGTGCGAATCGAGACTGCCAAAACTCTTCTACTTGAACATGCCCTACGAATCTCCGATGTGGCTTTTGCCTCGGGCTTCGGATCGATTCCGCAATTCAACAATGTCTTCAGCCGTATGATCGGGATGTCCCCCACGGACTATCGCGTGATGCGCCGCGAGAAATAATCGTCGGCATCCGGAAGCTACCTATCGCTATCCGGGATATGCTGTTCTTAATGCCTTAGTGAAACGGCATCGAACATTCCTTCCGTTCATCTTGAGGCTGGTTTTGGGATTGTGTTCCGGTCGCTAAAAAAAGGGGGAATTGCGCTCTTTGGCATTTCCAAAGAAACCTCAATATCAAAGTGACATGACTGAAGCTGATCACCAAGCCTCCCCGAATTTTTGATTTTCCTAAGTGCATTGTTTTACCTCTCATTCCACGACAGCAGAGGAACTCGTCAGAAGTTTGAACTGCCCCTTGGCATCGCGGTAGAATCCTCGAAGTTCCGGCATAATCCCGTTCCAGGAAGCCATGGCACTACTGAAATATTTATTGTGACTGAGACTTCGATCCTCCCTCAATCTGCCTGATTTTGTATTCACCTCATCAAAGGGGAGTGTGAGCTTCCTGTAGGTAGCGTCGGAAACCCGCTCCTCTGCAAGGCGTTTTGGATCAGCCACGGAGAACCACCATCCTCCATAGGCGTCTGGGGCCGAGCCGGAGGTGATCTTGAAGGAGAGATTGCCCACCTGCTTCTCTCCACCCGTGTCACTCAGGGAATACAAGGCGGCAATCTGAGCGCGTGAACTGAGACAACCGGCAAGATAGGCCCGTAGGGTTTTCTTCAACAGGAGAGAGCTGGAACCATGCTCATAAACTCCGAATTCCAGACAAACAGGATCCTCGGGGTCACCATAGACATTCATCTCCACTTGCTTGTTAATGCGAAAGGAGAGATAGGGGATGTTCCTCAGGGGGCCGACATCTATGGTCGTGGCCGGGATTTCACGGAAGGAGGTGATATTGTCATCGGTTCTCAGATCCTGAACGATCATGCGCCAGGGAGGCAGTTTTCCAGGCGTGACGAGATCAGCAAAATAGACCCCCGCCTCCCCCTGATCCTCAATACGACGGATGTGGGCCTTCGGTATTTCAACCTCCTCCAGGCGTTCCTGAAGAACCACCTTCTGCGCATCATTTTTGATGATCAACCCGTGCAATCTGATCCCGTCATTCATCACAACGGTGTCGGGGGAAAGGCGCTTTGCACCCGGATCCATCGATGAAAATCCCGGACTTGCAAGGCTCAGCAGCAGGAAGATCGGGAGAAAGAGTTGCTTCATCATTGAAAGGCCGCCTTGTAGCTACTAATAACTCTCCGATGCATCAAGCCGCATTCCTCCGTCCTGCGCTCATCTCCTGCCTCGCCACGGCATTGCTCCTGCCCGGCTGTATCACGGCACCGGCGAACTACCATCCCCCGGTGAACGGTGTGGTGCTGAAACAGCTTCCCAAGGAGCCCTTCTGGTGGGGTACTTCGACCGCCCCCTTCCAGAATGAGGACAAGGGCTATGCTCCTGGTTCAAAATGGTATTTCAGGACGGACTGGGATTGCTTTGCCGACGAAGGTGGGGCACCTCCTCGCGGTGATGGGGCCGTCTTCTCGTGGAGCGAATTTGACAAGGATCTGGCAGCGCTCAAAAAACTCGGGGTGAATCACTTCCGCTTCGGCGTTGAGTGGGCCCGTGTCGAGCCGAGGAAGGGGGAGATCAACGAGGCGGCCCTCCGTCAATATGCGGAGATGGCCCGCAAATGCAGGGAGGCCGGCATCGAGCCGATCATCACGCTCTGGCACTTCACCTTTCCCGACTGGATTTACAATACCAGGGACAAATCCAAGGCGAATTTCATGAACCCGGATGTCCGCACCGCATGGCAGGCTCATGTCCGCCGCGTCGTTCGTGCGACCAAATCCGAAGTCCGGATCTATGTGCCTCAGAACGAGCCCAATGGTGCCCTGCAACTCGGATGGATTGCAGCCCACTGGCCGCCGGGACTTCTCGTCAGACCCGGAGCGTATAAAAAGGCAATGCTCACTTCCGCCGCCATGTTCCGGGATGCAGCGGCCATCGTGCGGGAAGAACGCCCCGATGCACTCATCATGGGCATTTACTCCCTTCCCTACTGGAGAAAGGCGGAATATCTCGACCCCACCAGATCGGTTTACAATCTCATGATGCATCAGAACTATGATCATCTCGACATGGTGGTCGATACCTGTGACCTGATCGGCGTGAACTATTATTACTCGCAGCAAGCAAGTGCGGTCCGTTTTCTCTTCAGACCCAGTGGCGAGCAGAACTCCAACTACACGCAACTTGGCTGGTCCATTGACCCCACCGGCCTCTACCACATCCTGATGGACGTGACGAAGCGATACCACAAGCCGATCGTCATTTCAGAAAACGGCATCGGCACCCAGAGCGGCCAGAAGTCGATCCGCTATTTCCGTGAGCACATCGCCCAGATGCGCAGGGCGATGAACGATGGAGTTGATGTGCGGGGTTACTTTCCCTGGACACTTGTCGATAATTACGAATGGACCGAGGGATGGCATGGCCAGTTCGGGCTTTTTGCCTTCGACAAGAAGACCCATGAGCGGATTCCCAGCCCATCGGCTTTCTGGTATGCCAACTTCATCAAGGCTTATCCTGAACCTTGATCTGCGCCGAATAATCCTTTTGAAACTTTAGCGAACCTGAGCCAAGATCCCACTCATGTTTGAAGATGCCGTACACCACCTGATCGTTCAACCGGACGATGGAATCGATCCGATCCTCAAGACCCTCGAGGGAGCCACAAAAAGCTTGGATATCAAGATGTTCCAGTTCACCGATCCGGTGCTGATCAACGCGGTGGTGAGCGCCCACAGACGGGGCATCAAGGTTAGGGTGATGCTCAATCCCTCCCGCTTCACCGGAGAACATGACAATGACGAGGCCTTTGAGGTTTTCAAGAACGCTCAGGTGCCTGTCAAGGAAACCAATCCCAAGTACCCAATCACCCATGAGAAATCAATGGTGGTGGACGGTCATCAGGCATTCATCATGTCGCTGAACTGGGCGCCAAAATACTTCGGAGAGACACGCGACTACGGACTCGTCACCAATGATTCTGCCGAAGTGGCTGAAGTGGCCGCCTGTTTCGAGGCCGACTGGAATCGAGCGGAATTCACCCCTCCACCCGTCTCCAACCTGATATGGAGTGTCGGCAAGGCCCGTGAAGAAGTGATTCATTTCATCAACGGCGCGGAGAAATCCCTCTTCATTCAGCACGAAAAATATGTCGACACGCCGGTGATCGAGGCACTCGTCCATGCCAAAATGAAAAAAGAGGTCAAGGTTCATGCGATGGCCCTGCCCGTCCATTCGCTCCGGGATTTCTACCGTCTTGATGGCATTGCAGGTCTTCGTCTTCTTGGGGATCTGGGCATCCACGTGCACAAACTTCACGGAACCCATCTCCATGCGAAACTCATCCTTGCGGACAAGCACCGTGCCCTGCTGAGTTCTTTCAACATCTACCCGAAGTGTTTCAACGAACGACGTGAACTCGGCATCCGTTTCACCGATCCCGATCTCATCAAACGGCTTGTCGAAATCTTTGAGAAGGATTGGGACAACTCCAAGGCGATGGATCTTTCGGACGAGGGAATCCAGGACGATCTGGAAAAGAGCGCGGCAAAAAAACTCGCCGAGGCACATGGGGAATCCTCAATCCCAAAATCCTGAAGATTCGGAAATTTCCGTTCTTAAAACGGAACCTTCACCCAAGCCGGGTTTCGCCGAACTTGCCCGACTCTTTGCCTTCATCGGCATGACGAGTTTCGGGGGAGGACTGACAGCCTACATTCGTCGTCTTGTCGTGGGTCAAAAACGCTGGCTCACGGATGACGAGTTCCTGCCGGGACTCGCCCTTGTGCAACTTCTTCCGGGCGCCAACGTTGTTGGCCTCTCGGTCTACATCGGCAACCACCTGCGCGGCCCGCTTGGGGCTCTCATTGCCGTTACTTCCCTCATTACCCCCCCGTTCGTCATGGTCTGCGCCCTGGGATTCCTTTACTTCCACGCAGGCAAGACCGCTGATGCGGGCGCAATCCTTGCAGGTGTCACCGCCGCTGCCTGCGGCCTGATGGCGAGTATGGTCTTTGAAGCGGGACAGAAGGCTATCACGGGAATATTCGATATTTTCCTCATCGCCTTCACCTTTTCCCTGGTCCGCTTCGCCCATCTCCATGTCCCTTACGTCATCATGATCGTGGCCCCGCTGGCAATCTGGTGGCACCGCCCACGGGCCGCGCAGAAACCAAAATCACCATCAACAAGCTAAGGAACCGCTGATTTAATCCCATGATGACTGCTGTAGGACAAAAGCATAATTTTCAAGGCGTGAAGCGCAGTGGCAATACCCCTGCGGTCTTGTCCAAGCGAACAACGCAGAACCAAGTCTCCGGGAGGAGGCG